>Ga0209608_1001093_pt1 | contig 23664 bp, 18 predicted proteins | sample AD_UKC130_MetaG_FD_184428 | JGI IMG/M metagenome (GOLD analysis project Ga0209608, IMG submission 184428) | Active sludge microbial communities of municipal wastewater-treating anaerobic digesters from Canada - AD_UKC130_MetaG (SPAdes) (version 2) | ecosystem: Engineered > Bioreactor > Anaerobic... | reverse complement strand
CTTACGCCAACGTGCTCGTCGTACGCAGGGGCGACGAGAACAGGGAAGATCTGAAGGCCCTGGCTGATGCTCTCCGGAGCGAGACAGTCAGGAAGTTCATCGAGGAAAAATACCAGGGCGCCGTCGTTCCCGTATTCTGAAGATGGCGCTTACGGACAGCATTGCAGGAAAGCGTTTGAGGTTGCCCAAAGCCGGTGTTTGAAACTGGCATTTGAGGACGGCATTTGAGGATATTACATAAAGACAGTACTAAAATCATATGACAAGTATCAGGAAAGCATTTGAGAAGTATTTGAGAAGTATTTGAGAAGTATTTGAGAAGTATTTAGATAGTATTTAGATATTATTTAGATAGTATTATGAAACATCCGCAAAACTCCCGGGTGGTTGTATCCCGGGAGTTTTTTTATCGATCTGGGCTTAAGTCAGATTTTAGTCAAATCTGGGCTTAAGCTGGATAGGACTTTAGTTGGACTCGGGCTTTGGTTGGGTTTGTGTTTTATTGGACTCGGCTTTGGTTTGGTTTGTGGTTTATTGGACCTGGGCTTTGGTTGGGTTTGAACTGTAGTTGAATCCGGACTATGGCTGGATTTGGACTTTAGTTGAAATCTTGTCAGCCCCGGTGAGCAATTTTTCAGCTTTAGTCTGCATTTCCAGTGTTTTTTATGGTGCAATTTCAATAATTGGTAACATAATATCCGTTAAACCGCGTTATGGTAAATGAAAAATTTCAACATCAGTGACTTTAGCTGAAATTTTGCACAATGACGTAATATTTCCCGGTTTCGAACGGGCAATATCCATGCCGTCGGAGCCTTTACGCCACCTAGAATCCCCTTTCCGCCAGCCAGTTGATCAGCTTGCCTTCCCTCTCGTCAATGCCACCGGTATCGCCGCCAGTTTCGCAGACATCCTCACTGTATTTGCCGAGCACAAGCTCCGAATCGATCCTGCCATCCGCAAGGAAAATGACCCTGTCTGCCCTGGCAGCCACCCTCACGTCATGGGTAACCAGCAGGATGGCCGTTCCCTCCCGGTTTATATCATTGAAAATGTTCATGACTTCCGAAGTTGCGCTGGAATTGAGCGCCCCGGTCGGCTCATCGCAAAATATGATCACGGGATGGTTGATCAGAGCCCGGCAGATAGCTGCGCGCTGAAGCTGCCCGCCGGAAACTTTCGTAATGTCATGACTTCCCACCCTGTCGATCCCGAGCCTTTTCATCAGTGCATCCGCGTATCCCAGTATTTCTGCCCTGGGCTTCAGTGCCGCCTTTAATGCGGGCAGGATGATATTCTCCTTTATACTGAGGTTTTTCAGCAGGTGGGAATGCTGGAACACAAACCCCATAGCCGTAAGCCTGAGTCGGCTCATCTGCCTGTCATTCAGGCAGGAGATATCTTTCCCGTTGAAATACACTTCCCCGGATGACATCCGGTCCATTCCGCTTATGCAATACAGAAGTGTCGATTTGCCCGAGCCCGACCGGCCCATAACGGCAACAAACTCGCCTTTCCCTATATTCAAACCGATATCCTTCAGTACGGCGACCCGCTCTCCTCCGACTTCATATTCCCTGCAAAGCCTTTTAGCTTCGAGTATTGCCTCCATTACGGTTCCTCCTGTCTGCACTTACCTTTTATATTTGCACTGATCATTCACGCTGATGCTGGATCATTCCAAAGGCCAGCATTTGACTATGACCATTTTATAGGTCAGAAAATAATTTATGGTATTTGGTCAGAACTGTTTTTTGCGACATCCATGCTACGGCCATACCATCAGCCAGGTTTGAATTTTGCGTTATCCTAGCGGTACTGGCCATTCCACAGGCCAGAACTGTATTTTGTGATGTCCGTGCTATATTGGCCATTCCATAGGCCAGGACTATATTTAGTGATACCCGCGCTGCATCTGCCATTCCATAGCACCTGCACTCATTCCATTATCAGCCGGACGATGCTGTACCTCCTGATCTCCGCCGAGCAGAACCATGCAGCCAATACCGCCGCTGCAGCCACCATGGCGGGATAAAGCAGGTACACCTCCAGCGGCTGTACAATAAAATCAATAACGCTGAGCCCGAACCCGGCTGCAGATATAAGGGAACCGACAAGGCTCTCCCCCAGTGCGTCCGATATGATGATCCCGGCCAGGATCCCGATCACCGCTGCCAAACCGGTCCCGGCAACATACTGCAGCCGGATATCCGAATCAGAAAACCCGATCGCTTTCATATTTGCGATCTGGCTGTAATCACGAGCCATGTTCAGTTTAATAAACAATACGGTGACAAGCATGGTGATAAATACCGCTGTTGCAACTGCGGTGGCAGCCACCTGGGACAAGGGGCCGATGACCATGTCAAAAGTCTGGGCCAGGAATTCGTCCATGGGGATCACCTTCGCAAAGGGTAATTCCCCGGCATACTGCGAAGCCTTTACATCAGCCTGTATCCCTTCAGCCGTGTCGATGAAATATGTATATTTGAGAACATCCTCTTTCCTGTACGGATGGGCCATCTTTGCCGTGTACCCGCCATTCGTGACATCCTGGTAGACCCCGCAAACACTGTATGTCCCCTCTTCGCCTCCGATCCTCAGCGTCAGCTCATCTCCGACTCCCGCGGACAACTTTTTCGCATTCATTGAAGAAACAGCGATCTCTCCCGGTTTCTCCGGTCCCCGCCCTTCGATGTATGATATCCCGAAGTCCGAATGATCTCCGCACTGGACTTGTATATCTTCCCAGCCTTCTTTCCCGAACACTTCATACCTGCAGGTCGCATATGCCTCGAAGCTTCCGATCTCACTATCAGACACAAGCAGTCCCATTATGTCCTCATGCTTCCGGTCCAGGTCCTCCACGAACTGGAGATCGATCCGGATATCGCTGACTCCTGACCCCATGTAGGTTGCAAATTCCGTCGAACTGAAAGTACTGCGCATGCTCGCCGGTATGATCATGATGCACACCGCCAGGGCATTCACCACGATCGGAAGCATCCATGTCCTAAGATGCACAGCAAAGCCCCGGATACTGAGAAAAAGACCGACGGGCAGCAACCTGTTACTCTCAACCGGCAGGAACCTTCCCTTCGCCGGCCCGCGCCTGCGCCTGCGGCCGCCCGCATCCTGGTGAACAAGTGCCTGGACGACGGTAATATGCTTTATCTTTCTCAAAACCAGGCCGGAAAACAGGCTGATGACCACGTGCAGAAATGCCGCCGCCGCAACAGACAGTATGACATCCGTAAGCACCAGGTTCTGCTCCCCGTAATCAAGGGCAATGTCCGCAGTCAGCAAACGGTTGCAGGAAACTGCAGCAATAAGGCCGCCCAAACACCCCGTCGCCGACATGAAAGCGTATTTCGCCCCGTACAGCCTGCATACGTCCCCATGAGAAAGTCCGACCGCTTTCAGCACCCCGATTTCCCGTATCTCATCTTCTATTGCCGAGAGGATCGTAAACCGTAAGTTGATGATCGCCATAAAGACCAGCAGCAGGCTCACCAGTATGAGTATTACGGCTTTCATCCCTTCCCCGGCGGCATTGACCAGCCTGATGAGCGTATATGTCACTGCCGTCCCATTGTCCGGCAGTCCCGATTCTTCGTAAAGCCTCTGAAAGCTCTCTGCCAGGTCCGCATCCGTGAGCAGGAACTCCACCAGGTATTCCGGCCTGCCGATGTTATCCCATATCTCCCGGAAATCATCGTCGCTGACCAGGAATCTTACGGACGAAGCCAGTGAAGACGCCATCTGCGCGTCGCGCACGAAATCCGTGATGACGAATTCCATATAAAAGTTCCCCTCGGACAGGATCATGATGTCGCCGGGTTTAAGGCCGTATTTTTTCATGTATTTGACCGGAACAGCGGCCTCACCGCCGGATACCCGCAGGATTCCGTTGTCAAGGTCAAGCAGGTAGTCAAACTCCCTGTTCTGAGCGACAAAACAGTTGTCCGTCATGCTTTCCGAAAGGACGAACCGCTCTTCTCTGCCTTCCCTTGTCTTTACAAAACAGATGCTTGAACCGTCGACATTTACCATTTCCTGCGTCTGTTGGGCTGCAACGTAATCTACACTGCGGGCAAAGGCGTCGATGTCCGCCTGGTCGAGCCCCCCGGCATGCATCTGCAGGAAATGCGGCGGCCTGGCGATTTCGAAAAGCCCGTCAATGGCGCCAAGGGACCTGGTGATCACAAGGCTTCCCGAAACCATCAGGAAAGCCGATATGAAGATGAACACCCATTGTATTATATTGATCGCCTTGTTCCTTAACAAATCCTTTTTTATCATCGAAACTATCATGATGCACCAACCATTCTCTGAGTCTGAAGTCTGGTGTCTGAAATCCGATATCTGATGTCTGAAACGTTTCAGGTTTGTCATTTCTCAGGAATACTCGTTTTCGATAACGTCACCGGGGTCGTCTGCTTCCCGGCCATTTTCCCTCTCCCGGCAATTTTCCCGCATGCCGTCCATTTCTCCCCCTGCCTTCTGCAAACTGTCTGTTTCCTGTTCCTCCGTCAGGCAGCAAGGCGCAATTTCCAGTTGCATCTGCACCGTTTCCAATTGCGGCTGCGCCGTTTCCCGCTGCGGCCGCATACAGCGGATCGGCTTTATCCTTTTTATCAGGACCCCTAGGGTGGCAAACATAATGCCGGAAATGATCAGCATAAGTCCGATGCCCCTTCCCGGCCCAACGCCGATCAGCCTGCCCACGGTTCCGGACAGCAGGCCGTCCCCGGCAAGCATGGGCTCGAAGACCCTGTCCGCCAGTATCCCGACGCAGGAATAGGCCAGCACATAACCCACCTGCGACAATATGCCGATCAGTCCCCACGCCCTGCCCTGCAATGAAATGCCAGCAGTTCGACAAGCGAAACTGCCGCAGCACTGCCTGTTGCCCGGAATACGAAGACGCCCAGTGCAAAAGCCGTCAATCCGCTTCCAATGCCTGATATGAACTGGCCTGACCATATAACCGCGAAATACCCGAATGATTTTCTCCCGGTCAAAACTATACCTTCTCTCATCATCTAAGCCTTCTCTTCTTCTCCACGCTCACCCTGCAGCAGGTGCGTTTTAAGTCCAAGGCTTCCCCTTTCCGCACCGAGCAGGGTTTCAAGGGAATATACTATTGCCTCAAGCAGTTGCTGCCTTTCTTCCTGCGTGTATGAAAACATCGCGTCATCGGTAAGTGTAAGAGCTGCTGCCAGCATGATCCGGACAGTCTGTTCCGGGAACGGCGTGCTGAAAACGCCTGCCCTTATTCCTTCTTCAACGATTTCGTTCAGGATCGGCACCAGCCCCCGGATGATCCCGCCGAGAGATTTCTGGTGCATCAGCGCATTTTCAGGTTTATGGAGTTCATCGACGACCTCGCTTTTCGGCCCCGCCATCCTCAGCACAAGCACCACCTGCGTCAGTTTTTCCGCCGGCGACAGATCCTTCCTCTTCTTCACGGCCTCCGCTCTTTCCAGGCCCTTTTCCAGGTGCCGTTCAATGACGGCGTCCAGCACTTCTTCCTTTGATTTGAAGTAATAATAGAAGGTGCCCTTGGCAATATTGACTTCGCGGAGGATGTCATTGACAGTGGTATTGCTGTACCCCTTCGTTTCAAATAACATCTCCGCTGTGTCCAGGATCTCGTTTCTCCTCACATCGTGCTCTTTTGTGATCCTCATATGCTCACCCCGCGTTCTGCATCCGTAATACAGGAACGTGATCATCCAGCAGTCATTCATTCGGCCAAATTGACCAATCACCAGGACAAAATCGTGTTAATCCATCCGAATTGCCTTAAGCTTCGACCTGGTGCAATCACCAAACCGACCAGGTAGATCGACAGATCAAATAGTTCGACCGACGGTCGGTCGGTCGTGAACAGATAATATACCATACCGTTCCATTTGTCAACAGGGTTTTTTCACAAAAACTCCGGAAGGAAAGGACCGCCGTAATTATTGAGCCGCAAGTAAGTTACAAGCTTTTAGTATAAGTATTTATTAGTTAAAAGTATTTTTTAATTACAAGGTTTTTTTGGTTACAGGTAGTTTTTGATGCAAGTGTTTTCTTAGTTTTAGGCAATGAATATTTCCGGGGTTTTCAGCTATAAGTATTTTTTCCTGGATCCAGCCGTGTTTTTTTCTTGACACTTGAGTATCCCGCCTTTATGATATACTTGTACAGATACCATACGTATAAGAAGGAGTTTTGATGTCGGTTATCTGCTTGGCTTAAAGCAACTGAACTGAATCGAAGGCTGGCATGCAGGCCAAATGGCCTTATTGCTGTGTGCCCAAATCAGTGCTTAAGTCAGGGATAAACGGCTTTTTTGTACCCTTTTTCGGGTAACCGGCAGGATCTGCTCAGGCAGTCTTCAGGGCTGTGTCCGTTCTCTCTGACGGGCGCAGCCTTTTTTTTGCAGTTTTGGGGTCCAAACTGCCGGTCCAGGAGTTCTTACCGTTGGTTTAAGGGTTCTTACATCCGGCTGATGCGATCTCGCCGCTGGTTTAATGGTTCTTACCACCGGTTAAGTGTTCTCACCACTGGTTTAAGAATCCTTACCGCGGGTTAAGCGTTCTCTGCTGGTTTATGGGCCATACCGCCGCTTCCGGATCTCATGCCGCTTGGCCGCACAACAATGGAAAAAACATGATTTTATCACAGGAGGTTTTTAACGATGAACAAAACAACACTTGGTATACTCGAATATCACAAGATCATTGAAATGCTCGAAGAATTCACGGTATCTGATATGGGACGCGACCTGGTCCGCAGCCTCGAACCTGAGACCGACGTCGGCGTCATCAGGCACCGGCTGATGGAAACAAGCGAAAGCAGGATGCTCCTTGGCAAAGGGGCTTCAGTTCCCCTGAGCAGCCTCAACGGGATCGGCACGGTCCTCGAAAAGCTGGGCAGGGTAACGGCGTTGATGCCGGAGGATCTGACCGTACTGAGACATGTCCTGACAGGCGCAAGCCGCATCATAAACTACATGAAGCCCCGCCTGGAACTGGCGCCCCATGTTGCTTCCTATGCTTCTTCCATGTACCTGCTGGACGACCTGGCATCCGAAATCGACCGGTGCATCACGGACAACAGGGTGGACGACAAGGCTTCCCCGGAACTGGCGCGCATAAGGAAGAGAATAGCTGTCATCGAGGACAGGATCGCAGACAAGCTTAACAGTACCCTCCGCTCCCCTGCATTCCAGGGCAAACTGCAGGACCAGGTGGTCAGCATCAGGGACAAGAGCTACGTGATACCGGTCAAGCGCGAGTACAGGCGCTCGATCGAAGGCACGGTAGTGGACACTTCATCCAGCGGTTCCACGGTATTCATCGAGCCTGCAGCTGTCCGCACGCTGAAAAATGAACTGAACCTGCTGAAGATCGAAGAGGAGAAGGAAGTATTCAGGCTGCTCTCCTGGCTTACCGGTATCGCAGAAGGATACAAAAGGGAAATCATGATCAATGTGCAGACCATGGCACATTATGATTTTCTCTTTGCCAGGGCCAAGCTTGCCAATGCCATGAAAGCCGCCTGCCCCGAAATCAACGATGCAAGGCATATTTCGATACGAGGAGGCAGGCATCCTCTCATTGGCGGCAGTGCAGTACCTCTGGACATAAGCATCGGTGAGGACTACCAGGCCCTGATCATCACCGGCCCAAACACGGGCGGGAAAACAGTGGTGCTCAAGACAGTCGGGCTCTTCTGCCTCATGGCGCAGTCCGGGCTCCATGTGCCTGCCGATTCCGCCAGCCTGCCGGTTTTCCGGGACGTCCTCGCGGATATCGGGGATGCACAGAGCATCACGCAGTCCCTGAGCACGTTTTCATCACATATCCGCAATATTATAAGCATCATCCGCTGTGCAGGCCACGATACGCTGGTGCTCCTCGATGAACTGGGAACGGGGACAGACCCGGCCGAAGGCATGGGGCTCGCCATGTCCGTCCTGGAGGAACTTAAGCGGAAGGACAGCATCATACTTGCAACCACCCACTACGGCGAGATAAAGGAATTTGCGCGGCGAACCCCAGGGTTCAGGAACGGGTGCATGCTGTTTGACCCCGACACGCTGATGCCGCTTTTCAGGCTGAGCATCGGGATCCCCGGCGAGAGCAACGCATTCCTCATCTCCCTGAGGCTCGGCATGGACCTGGAAATTATCTCGCGGGCCCATGAGATAACTTACGGCGAGAAAAAGGTGTTCCGCGCCCCTGAAAACACACCCGGGCACCCAAGGTACAGCGGCAGACGTGAAAGTGCAGCTTCCGGCCCTGCACTCGTCAATCCCGACATGATCGAATCAGGTGAGAAAAGCATCGAAAAAGCAAAGCGGCGTGATGAAAGCCGTAAAAAAGCCGAAAAGCAGAAAGTCGTCTCCCCATTCAAGGTCGGCGACTGCGTGTTCGTCACCAGCATGAACCGCCCGGGCATCGTCTGTGAACCGGAGAACTCGCGTGGCGAAGTTGGCGTCATGATCATGAAGAAACGGTTCCTCATCAACAAGAAGAGGCTGCGCCCGTATATCGCCGGCAAAGACCTGTACCCCAAAGATTATGACATGTCCATAGTCCTGGACTCGAAAGAAAACCGCAGGAAACGCAGGATCATGGACAAGATGCATGTGGACGGCCTGGCCATCGAAATCCGGGAAGGTCCGACCCGTGAATAAGCCTGTCCCGGACTTCAAATATCCGGTGAAGGCTGCTGACCGTCAGCCGTGAAAGAACCGCCAGGATATAGACCTGCCCGATCTGACTTTTGCGTTCGAATTGAGCAAACACTATTATTCACTTTAACCATACCCTGTTCTTAACTGGCCTGCCATGGCCGAAATGGATGATAAGTGCACCAAGCCCCGTTATTTTCCCCGCGCTGTCCAGCATGGCCTTTTCATCGTTGTACAGCATGGATACGGTCGGATAGAATATGTTCATCAGCGCATCGCCGACTATAAGGTCTTTCCTGTCGACACCGATGCCTATGGAACCTCTCGTATGCCCCGGCAGCCCCACGACCTTTACCGGGACGCCGTATCCCGCCAGATCATCTCCGTCCTCAAGGAAGACGGAAGGAGTGAACGTTTTCATCTTTCTTGCAGAAAAACCCATGAGTGATACTGTCAGTATGAATCTCCCCGGTATGGTCCGGGCCGACAAAGCCTGGTTGTTATTCGATCCTATAAGGTCAACATCGCCTTTGTGCATGGCGATCGGGGCCTTAAGCCTTTCGGAAAGTTCGGCGGCATTTTCCGCGTGATCGTAATGGGCGTGGGTCAACACTATCAGCCTGACATTATACGGCCTGCAGGCTTTGAGGACAGTATCCAGGTGTTCTTTCGTACCCGTGTCGACCAGTATGGCCGATCCTCCTTCGGACACTATGTAAACGTTGACATTGCCGCATTTTACTCTTTGCACCACACTCATGCCGATCCCCTTCCATCACGATGGGTTTGCTTTGCCATCCCGCAATGCCATGTATTCATCTTCCAGCATTTTTAGTCCCTTATACGCATCCTGCCCCAGTATCTCCTGGGACTTTGCAAAATCATACCTTTCATGGAGCCTGTCGTGGACCTTCAGCAGCGCATTTTTCCCGTACTTCCTTATAAACATGGCCTGTGCCCTGGCGGCATTCGCGCCGTCATTGCGCGGTTCGTAAAAACCTTTCGTACATGACTCAAGCTCCGGACACTCGTAGCAGCCGTCCAGCCCCTTCTCCTGGCAGCAGGCGGAATTTGGGCATCTCCTGTCATCAAAGATAGTGGCATAAGAGCAGGTATTGTATTTCGTCCTGCACGAACCGCACCATTCGGCAAGGAAGCAGTGGTTGCAGGAAAGCCCGCAGTATGCGACCGGGTCCACACCCCTGCGCGCGTCCCTGCACAGCTTGTTCTTTATGCGCCGCATCGCCTCGACATGCATGATCCAGTGCCTGCTGAAAGGCATCTTTATAAGGCCGCGGACATCTTTCCCGCACCAGTAGTCGATCAGCCAGGCAGCCCTGCCGTCCGTGCTCACACATCCTGAAGCCGCGATCCTTTCCTTGTCCGCTTCCGTGAACTTCCTCTTCATCCCGGCGTAATCCAGGCCCTGCAGGAGTTCATCCACGGAAAACATGACCGCCTTTGCATAGTCATATAAAGCGGATATATCCAGCTTTTTTGAAAAAGACGCTATCTCCTCACCCTGCAGTTCATTGCCTGTCGTAATGATCGGCGCGCCGATCCTGGCCTGGTAACCGCCCCTGAAAAACACCTGTTCATCGTTGGCGATCAACGTGTGCGCCACGATGTCCTCGATCCTGAAGATATGCCAGATGGAATATGCCAGTGTCTTGCTGTGATAACCATCCGCGTTGGCATAAGGCATCTGCCAGAATGCCTCTTCGGGATACCCGTTGACTATCTGGGTTATCTGCCCGAACATTTCCTTCCTGAAAGCTATTAGCAGGTCTATACCCTCTTTGTACGTGCTCTCCCTGCCCAGCAGCGTCTGCACCTGCTTGTTTTTCTCAGACCAGCCTCTATCCATTTCGGCCTGCCCCCGCAGCTATTACTTGGAAAACATCAAGCCAGTCCCGGAAATCCTTTTCCCGGGTCCTAATCCAGCTTATCCTCGGTATAGACGATCACGCTCCCGTCCCCGTCGAACGGATACTGCTTCGCGACGCCGCGGAACCATTTGTAATCCGAGCTTCCTTTCCCCCGGGTTCTGATGAGTTCAGCTATGCCGGATCGCAGTTCGTCAAACAGCGAAATATCATCGAAATCCTGCGCATGGCCGTGCAGGATCCGGTCAGCCTTCCCGGTGATCCATGAGATCTTGTCAAGGTTTTCGAGGTACTTTCTCAGCGGCAGGCTATCATCCAACTGCATCCAGAGATGATGATTGATGCTGTCGCCGGTGAACAGGACCCGTTTTTCCCTCAAAAGCGGGCATATTCCTCCGGGTGTATGTCCGGGAAGCAAAATGATTTCAAGCGTCAGCCCTCCAAGGTCTATCACATCACCGTCATTGATCGGCTTGAACGGGGGCATTTTCGGCTTGTTTCTCCCGAAAAACCTCATGAACATGGGGAACCTCGAATGCCTGGCGGCAATCTTCATATCCGCAGGATGCAAAAAGCAGTCGCAGTCAAAGTATCTGTTGCCTAAAATATGGTCGCCATGGCCGTGCGTATTCACAACCACAAGCGGGAGGTCTGTGATTCCTCTTACGACCGCATGGACATCCTCGATGCCGTTCATCGTGTCTATGACAGCTGCTTTTTTCTCACCGCAGACGAGATATCCGGTCGCTTCGCCATTGTCGTCCATGAGCCAGATGCAGTCATCGAGCTTTTTCACTTTTATCCTGTTCCCCATGTGAAACACTCCCTATCTTTAAATAATATTTAAGGATCTGACCAACCCCATAATTGCATTATAAGCTTGTTTTCTCTCAACATCAAACAGCGAGAAAAATCATCCATAACATTATTGACACTTTTACATCGACAAGCTTTTCCTTGAAGTCCAGGTCCGCGCGAAGAGGATTTCCTGGATTCTGTACACGGCGAAAGATATTTGGAGTATAAGAAACGAACAAAAAGGTATATCCCTTTCGTGTACTGAAGCAACGATTGATACCATAAATGTTTCTTATCGGGCAGGTTCATTTACCTGCCCTGACGATTTTCTGTCCATGGACCACGGCACAGGGTTTGCGGCACAAGGTTTACTACACAGGGTTTACGGCACAGGATTTACACGATCTCAATTTTATACGTCCTCATCCATATATCCACCTGGACCAGGTATGCCATCAACTGCGGACCTGTCATCAACTGGCCGTACCAGGGCATGGTCAGGGCCTTGCCATCGGTATCGATGATCTCCTGAACCTTTTGCCTGTTTATCAGCTGTAACAGCGGAGATGCCGGATCGTCCAGTACCTTTTGCAGGCTTGATTTGACAGCCGCCAGGAACCTGGGGTTATGGGTCTTCGGGTACGGGCTTTTTTTGCGCCATATGATCCCGTCCGGCAGGATGCCCTTCATGGTCTCCCTGACGATCCCCTTTTCCCTGCCGTTGAGCGACTTTATGCTCCACGGCATGTTATAGGCATACTCCACCAGGCGGTGGTCGCAGAACGGCACTCTTACCTCGAGCCCGCTGTACATGCTCATCCTGTCCTTCCTGTCCAGCAGCGTCTGCATGAACCACTCAAGGTTCAGCATGAACATCTGCCTCATCCGGACCTCGTACTCTCCATCCCCCGGCAGCGTATCCGCCGCGTTTACCGTTTCACTGTAGCGCTGTCTCACGTATTCTCCGCCGTCCTTCAGCAGGCCCGGCTTCAAAATGCTCAGCCTCAGGTCGAGCGAATGCGACCAGGGGAAGGTGTCCCTGGACAAAATGTCCCTGTTGTGATACCAGGGATATCCGCCGAATATTTCATCCGCGCATTCGCCTAAAACCGCGACGGTGAACTCCTTTTTTATTTCCCTGCAAAACAGCAGCAGTGAAGAATCCACGTCCGCCATGCCGGGCAGATCGCACGCGAGCACGGCATCGGCAAGGTGCCTTTCCAGGTCTTCATTTTCCAGTATGACTTCGTGGTGCTGCGATCCGATATGATCTGTCATCATCCGGATATATTCCTCGTCGGAATTTGGCTGGAAAGCCTGACTGCGTCGGTTACCAGGCAGCGGGTCTTTTCAACTGTGGTCCCGACATCGTCGGTGTGTTCGCATGCTTTCAGTCTCCAGTACCTGCGGACTTTCACGCCGGTTTTCCGTTCGTAGACCAGAAACTCCGCAGGTTTCAGTTCCCTGACTCCCCTGATCAAGCCATTGCCACCCGTCCTGCCCGGTCCCAGCAGGAAGATCTCCTTGAGGCCGTCATTGTCGACCACGGGCCTGACCAGCGGGTTTGCCAGCAATGTTTTTATCTCGGAGCCGAATATAAGGCCGTCCGGGTAGCTGTAAAAAAACAGCGGCTTGACGCCCATCCTGTCGCGGGCAAGGAACAACGTCCGGCTCGCATCGTTCCAGACACCGAACGCGTAAATGCCGTTGAGCCTTTCAATGCACGCCTCGCCCCAGTGCACGAATGCCGTCAGCAGCACCTCAGTGTCCGAGTGTCCGCGGAACCGATGCCCGAAAGCCAGGAGTTCATCACGCAGTTCCTCCGTGTTGTAGAGTTCTCCGTTATACACGATGGTATAGCTGGCGCCGCCTTTTTCAATCGTCATCGGCTGTGCACCGTTTTCCGGGTCGATCACGATAAGCCTTCGGTGCATCAGGCAAACGTTTTCCTTAAGGTAAATGCCTTCCGCATCGGGCCCCCGGCGTACCAGCGTATCGGTCATTTTCCTGATGACTCCGCCTTCATCCATCAAGTTCCTATTGTTGTCGATCCAGCCCGCTATCCCGCACATAAGCACCCTCCTGAAGAAAAAAATAAAGCGCCACCGTGAGTGACGCCTTTGTCATCGATACACTTATGATATATGCATCGCAGCGGGAATTGTTTCATTTTCCTTCGGCTTATCCGGGCATTGCATGCCGTGCCATGCCGTCTTCCTGCATAAAATCGCTCCATGTCGGCCACACAGTCGATATCCGATGCTGGCAAATTCGCCAGGCAGTTCCATGCCGGCGAAGGAGGCACGGAGAAAAAGATAGAGTTGTAGGCGCCATAAGCCAGGCCCTGGATGCAGCGCTGACTTTTCCTATATGGCCGGCTGAGATGCTGATACGATCGAGGTACTGACTAGTATAATCCAATATAATCCAGTTACATTTGTCAACTTCCCGGGTATGACAAAACACTCCTTAAAGTCGTCCGCCCCTGGCATTTCATTTTCAGCATTTTTGTAATAATATTATCTATAAGGCAACAGGCATAACAGGCTTGAGATTTGCTGGCGGGAGGTTTCCTTATGGGACGGTATGGCATAGTAATGACGACATTCGCAGACGAACAGCAGGCAAAGCCTGCAATAGAAGAGATCTTACGTTGCAGGCTTGCTGCATGCGTGCAGGAGATCAGGATAAAAAGCCACTATACGTGGAAGGGCGAACTTTGTCACGAAGACGAGGTCCTGGTCCTGTTCAAGACCAGGAAAGAATTATATCCCGAACTGGAGAAGAAACTCCTGGAAATCCATCCATATGAGACGCCGGAGATCCTTCTTGTGGACGCAGAAAAGGGAAGCGCAGCATACCTGGCGTGGATCGATGAGCAGACATGATCATCCGTTGATAATGTAACCGCCATTGATATGGATGGTCTGTCCTGTGATATAGGAAGAATCGGATGACGCCAGGTAAACATAGGCTTCTGCCAGTTCGACCGGCTGCCCGGGCCTTTTCAACGGGGTCTCTTTGCCAAAGTTCTGAACGGCATTCTCATCGAGAGTCGATACGATGAGGGGCATCCAGACCGGTCCGGGCGCAACCTGGTTTACCCTGATTTTCCGGTCGGCCAGGCTCAGGGCCAGGGATCTCGTGAATGCTGCCACAGCCCCTTTTGTCGAAGAGTAATCGAGCAGATCCTTGTTCCCCTTGTATGCTGTCACAGAACCTGTATTTATGATCGCGCCGCCCTCTTTCATATGGGGCAGTGCCGCTCTCGTCAGGTAGAACATGGAGAATATGTTGGTTTTGAATGTCCGTAGAAGCTGTTCGTCCGTGATATCTTCTATGGATTTTTGCATATGCTGTTCTGCCGCATTGTTTACCAGGATATCTATGCCGCCGAATTCCTGCAGGGTCCTGTTTATCACTTCATTGCAGAAGTTGCTGTCCCCGACGTCGCCTTTGATCAGCAATGCCTTTGCGCCGTATGATTCAACTGCTTTTTTTGTCTCGTTGGCGTCGTCGTCGGCGATATTATATACGATAACTACATTGCAGCCCTCTTTCGCATAAGCAACGGCAACAGCCCTTCCGATACCGCTGTCCGCGCCCGTGATGACAGCAGTCTTTGAATTTAACCTGCCAGTGCCTTTCTTTTCGGGATTGGCCGGGGATCCATCCTGCTCTCTTTTCCCGGTACAGGCTGTTTCCGGGCTTTCAATTCATCAGGTGTGTACATGTCCTTATCATTCATGGCCATCCGTCCCTTTATTTTTCTATTTAGTATTCCTTTCAGAAAAAGATCCATGCAACAAAACAGCTCTGTCCCAAAAGGCCAGAGCCATCGTTATTGTCCGGAAACTACCGGTGCAGGCGAAAAATAATCGACACGTGGTCGATACGGAAACAGGCTGGTTTCCGTGTATGAAATGTCACATGATATGTCACGACACTTTTACAGGAACTCTTTCAGTATCTCATCGGGTATATGGATGATCCTCTCCGCGCCGATCGATCTCAGGTAATCCCTATCACGGAATCCCCAACCGACCATGATGACATCCACGCCCGCATTCCTGGCCGTCTGGTAATCCACCTCCGAGTCCCCGATGTATACCACTTCATTTGGGGTAGCCTTAAAATATTCCATCACAGAAATGACACTGTCGGGATACGGTTTCCTTCGCATGCCGTCTTTATCACCTACTGAATAATCAAACAGTCCGCCGAAATATTCTTCACACAGTTTCTTTACGGCAAGGTCCGCCTTATTCGAAACAACCGCTGTCAGGATACCCTTATCCTTAAGTTTTTTCAGCACTTCCCTGATCCCGTCATATGGGCGTGTTTTTACCGCACAATGATCCTTATAGTATTCAATGTATGTTGTATATACTTTATCTATCATCCCTTCATCCGCGCCATCCGGGACAGCCTGTTCCACGAGCCTGCGGATGCCGTTTCCGACAAAGCTTTTTATCTCGTTCAGCGACCTTTCCGGCATGCCGTACTTCTTCAGGCAATAGTTCATTGAATCAGCCAGGTCCTCAAGCGTATCCAATATCGTTCCGTCCATATCGAATATAGCAATCCTGTATTTCATGATCCACCCCATTCTGAGTTTGCTGCTCCAATGTCATCCGCATAAGTCAATGAAAAGCCTCTGCCTGATCCGTTTTTCCAGGCCGGATTTCATGCGGAATACGCTGTGTCAAAAACGTCCATAATTCTTTATAGCAATCCTGTCTTTCATTTTCGCTGTTGTAACCATATCTGCCCACACAAAAGTAAAAATGAACAAATCAGCAATGGATCATGGCCACAGTTCACCTGTCAGTCCTTCAAGGATCGATCCGCAGGCCCAAGGCATCAGCGCAAACCATGTACTGGCAGGCGTCCCGTCCGGATAACGCTCCGTCAGCAAACCCTCGCTATGGCAAAACCGTTCGGACATCCATCCCTTCCTGCCATAGCCGTACTCACGGTCAGCAATCATGTGGCACTGGCAGCTCCAGAGAAGCGTATCCTCCAGGCGGCTCCGGATGTATCCATCGTCCTGCCTGGACAAGAAGTAAACCATCTCATCCATCACCGAAGAGGACATGGGGTGGATGTGCGGGTTGACTACCGAGGTAATGCTTCCTCCGCAGCTGGACCAGCCAGCAGTGCTCAACGGCGGTATTTTTATTGGCGAGTTGTAGCAGAATTTAAATGTGTATTCGTAATACAGCGCATCCCGCAAATACATGAGCAGGTGCTCTTCCCCGGTAATCTCGTGAAGATGTCGGACCGCCCGGATATAGGCAAGAACGCCTTCCGAATCGATATTCTTGTCGATGTCAAGGGGACCGCCGTAACACTCCTGGTGCCGGATATAGGCGTCATGGTAGTAGTCTGCGCTTTGCAGCAGCGAGGGCAGGTACGTCCTGTCACCGGTGAGGCAGGTGTAATATGCCGCCGCAGCCATACACCACGCACCGGAAAAAGAATCATATTCCAGCCCCGCTCCCGTTTTTTCAGATAGTATATATGGATACTCTCCGTCCGCATTACGGCTTTTTTCCGTCCGCGCGATGACCCTTTTTGCAAAATCCAGCCAGTCGCCATGAACGATATTGCGTTCACGTTTTTCCAATGCGTATGCCTTCAGTGCCAGGTACACGCTCTGCCCCACCAGGTAAGCCGCATGCCCCGGCGTTCGCTGCCGGTCGTACCACCATCCCCGGTTGCTCCATTTACCGTCGTGTTCTGCCAGATAGGGCAGATCGTTCTGCTCGTTTATGGAATAACGAACGATATGGTCGATGCAGTCCAGGGCTTGCTGCCGAATGGTCTCATCCTTCAAACGCAGCGATGAGGCGAGCATCGGAACTGCCACGGCCAGGCCGTTCGTCCACGCGATGGAAGGCAGCAGCCTGTATTCGAAATGGTCTCCCTTGTCGAACACGAAGCATGAATAAGAATGTATCTCCGGCAGCCACGCATCACGGGCAATGGCATTTGCCATGTCACGAACAGTCTCCTGCACGGTGCACAGGCGGCGGGGCGACTCATGATACTTCCGGTAAACCCATTTCAGTGCGTCATGGAGCACGCGCTCGTCGCCTCCAGGAATATCGAAGCAGTATATCCGAACGTCGACCGTTTCTCCCTGCTCTATGCAGAAGCAGTTTTTATCCAGCGGTGCTCGCGGATAATACTGATGCGAATCAAGGAAAAACCACGGCGCATTCTCGTAACCCAGCGTATACCAAACCCCACCCGGCTGTATTGAGCATCCGAAACCCGTGTACTGGTCAAACTCTCCCCTTATACCGGGCTCCCATTGTACCCGCCGGCTGCCGCAGCGCATGTAATAAGGCGACGCCGCAAAACCGGTCAGGCGTCCGTTTCCATAAGCAAAGGCACAGGGATGTGAAAGCCGGTCACTTCGCACCATCCACCATGGGGAGGCGGGAAATTCGCCGTCTTCCCGGAGGCGCGGGCATTTGCTGTCCACAACCAGCGGTGTCTCCCCACGGTTCGTGCCATACATGAAGCCTGGCAGGAAAAACCGCGGCGCAGGCGCATCCACGGGCAGTGAAATACGGATGACACCTTTCCACGGTGTGCTCCCGGTGTTTTTTATCCGGATGTATACCTGATACGGATCATCCGATGAACCGCCGCCTTTCTCACAGATCACAGATACAGTCAAATGCTGTGTTTCCGGCGGAAAATACGTTATATCTTCCCCAAGAGGACGTGCAGTAATAACAGGACTTATCATTTGTTTTTCTCCTTTTCGTTCTGGTCATGCCGAAAATACCTGTTTGACAGCATCAACCCAGTTTACTGTCATTGATTATTTTTTTCAGATGATATTCTGCCGCTTCAGTGAATTCCTGGCTGTCCAGTATGCTTTCGATCTCATCTATTCTGCATATATGGACTTTATCAACTTCAAACTTATAATCATCCGCTCTTGCTGATTCTCCATTGATTTCCCTTAAGTCATGATCAACATAAGCATTAAGTATAGCAATGGGCTGCTTTTTAACAACTCCGGCAACAATACCGGTTATTTCCAGGTCAGAGCAGTCCAATCTTAAGTTGAGCTCTTCTTCCAACTCCCTTACAGCGCAGCTTCTTATAGGATCATCCGTATTCCAGTCGATAAGATCCACGGCTCCGGTGGATGTGACACTATACAGATTTTTGCCTATTCCTACATTTCCGGACCGTTTCACCAGCATTGCATTTCCATATGTATCTACAACCTGGACACTTATCGCCAGGGCATTCGCCAAGTTGCCATTTAGTATCAGGTCTTCAAATCCATTGCATTCTTTCAATGAGGAATAGTATTCCAATAATTCCTGAAGACTTTTAAGATATTTGTCATTTTTGCAGTGTTCCTCTGCAAAAACCCTGAAGCCGGATATGTCCAGCCTGATGATATTCGTCAGCAAAAGGCTGTAGAAATCTGTGCGGGATATTACAAGTACGCTTTTATCACCTTCTGTCCTGACAGCATCCAGTCTTACATTTTCCGAATTGAAAAATTTCCCGTTCCTGTAAGCGCTCCACATCTCGACTATCAAATCTTTAGTTTCGTCTGAAAATGGGAGCTCATATTTTTCATCGATTTTTATATATTGGATCTTCTCCTTTAGCAGGTATTCATATACTGCCATATGCGCACCTCACTAAAATATACGTCAGGTCATCTTTTTTCCTCACTCTTGCAACACTATTCCGAGCATCATCCTGCTGGCATTTCCGCAGTGCGTTAACGATATGTTTCAGTTTTTCCGCATCAAATATCGATCCGTCAATAGCTGAGATCCCAAACAAATCGAATGCCTCCATCAATCCGTCAGAACACCCGAGGCACATCGTTTCAGGATCAATATCTATCTCTCCCTGGATGGCATTGTCGATCCCGGCGCAATCTACCGATCCGATCCAATATCCATTTTCAGTATTCATATATTTTCTTGTATCCCTGAGAAGTTCGATCTTGTTTTCATATGTCAGTTTTCCGCTCTTTTTTAGCGCTTCAATGCCGGATCTGTTCTTCTCTGTAAAAACCAGGAGTCTGCTGTCAGTCAGCTTTATGATCTCGCCTTTATTCTTTACCAGGAGTACGCAGTCGCCCAAAATATAATACTCACATTTCGAACCGGTCATCCTGGCCAGCAGAACTGCAAAACTGGGAAGTTTATAAATCTCATAGTCTTCCGTTTTCAGGCTCAGCAGCTTATTCGTGTCCGAAACCGACTTCCTTAAAATATCGGCCAGTCTGTCTTTCCCGTTGGCATTATCATAGATGCACTGGTTCAGTTGCCTGACATAACGCGCAACATCATCATCACATCCGAACAAATTTAAATGGTACAGATCAGTTGCCCCATCAATGACCCAAAAAATGTTATCCCTGTATCCATACGCGTCCTCGTTATCCGGTCCGTCTCCGCGCTCTGAATAACTGCTCAACACTTCCATCCAATCACCCTACTTTTTTATCAGCTGGCCGGAATCTATAACTATATTCTGCCCTGCTATTGATTTATTGCATATCAGCATATATACCAACTGCGCTATGTCCTCCGGCACGGCAAATTGCCCCGTAAGGGTACCCTCTCTCAATTTGCTCCACTCTTTTTTTGATTCTCTTAAGGTAAGTTCTGTTACAACTGTTCCGGGCGATACCACATTGACACGGATACCCTTTTCTCCCATTTCTTTGGCTATCCCATACATGAAGCCTGCCAGTCCGGCTTTAGACGCGCTGTATCCGGCCATTCTGTATGCCGCCATCCCATTTATTGAAGAGATCATAGTGATCGACTTGTCTTCCTTCGAAGCGATCAAATACGGCAATACAGCATGCACTGCGTTTATATGTCCAACCAGGTTCAGTTCTATGGATTTCCTGATCACTTCCATATCCGTGTCTGAAAAATCGCTCCATTCTTCAGGAAGGACACCACCTGCCACAGTAACTATTCCATCGACTGCTGACCCGTCAAACTCCTTCCTGAAAGCCTTTGTCAAGTCGTCATATTTTGTGACGTCGCAATGGATAAATACCTGGTTCGCCTTCTTTTCAGGCTCTTTTACATCTACCACGTATACTTTGTACCCGTTCCTTAGAAGTACTTCTGCTATTGCCGTACCAATAGTACCGCTTCCGCCGGTAACAATAATATTCTTCATCGCTGTCATACTCCCCAATAACCTCGTTCCTGGATTAAAATTATCCTATCACTGCAGCTATTACTATTGCTCCAATTATCAGTATTACTGCAAAAAGCATGAACAAAACCATTGCCCTGGTATTTGCACTGGCTCTTGCATTTTCCCGGGCATTATCTTTTTCACTTGATTGTATGGTTTTTCTTGCACCGTTGAGAATGATAAAATGAAAAAATGAAAACGCCATTATCAAAGTCCCAAGAAACAGCAGCATAACTACACAAGCTGAGATCATATCAAGATTCAGAACGACCTGCGATGTAACTACGATCAGTGAAATAATACCTGAAAAGAAACCCAGCAATTCCAGTGTTCCCTTTTTCTGTTCCTCAAGTTCCTCTTTCAATGTTTTTGAATCCTGGACCAGTGCTTGTGTCTGCTTCTGGATCTCAACAGTCTTTTCCTGGTTATCTTTAGCCTCTTTAAGAGCAACATCGATCTCCTTCAATCTGCGTTCCGTCTTGCACCTCAATAAAGCCGTCTCATAGTCAACGATTTTGATAGCGTAATCTTCGCGGGAACTATCCTCCATATCAATAGCCCTGTTGAAAAGTTTCTCCGCTTTGTCATACAACCTGCCTGCTTCTTCAGGACTTACATACCGGCATTTTGCCATCAGCAGCCTTCCCTCAGTATAGTAATACTTTGCGAACTTGGGATTGAGGCTCTTTGCTTTTTCTATATATTCCCCCGCGAGTTCATAATTGTCCTCAAAAGACTCTTTGTCACCCAGCTCGGAAGCATAAAACACCAGCTCACAGAAGTTATGGTAGATACCGGGGTAATTGGGATCATACCTTTTATCCGTGTTGTATATATCGATGCATTTTTTCGCAGAAGCAAGCGCCTCGCTCATATCCGCCTTATTCTTATTCCTTTCTTCCTGGTAAAGGATCTGGCTGTTTGTGTAATACCATAAGGGGAAAATGCTGAAGTCATCCCTGTAAGTTTCTACAATACGTTTGTTTTTCGATATATCTTTTTGATCATGATGATATGTGAACAATATGTAAAATGCTTTGAACCTTAACATGACGTCTTCATTGCGGTCCTCTATGAAATCTATGAAAGCTTTGCTGTCGAGAGCCCTTTTGTTCTTCAGGTACTTGTTGATTTTCCGGGTAAAAGCCGTGGTCTTATCATCCGGAAGATATCGCAGCAGCCAATATATCTCAAGCTCCGGATCGTTAACTTTCCTGACCGTGTAATGATATGCTTTCTCAATATCAGTTTCATTTAATTTGCATACTGATGCGGCTATTTCCTGAAGCTTTCCATCATCATTTGATACTTCAAAGCCCTTATCTTCGCTGATAAAAATCTGCGTTATAAAGCGAACCAGTTTTTTTAATCCATCTTCTGAATTTGGATAAGCAATATATTCATCTATCAGTTTCTGAACGTCATCCAAAACTACCACTGCATTATCCATTTCCATCGCCTCTCTTCAGCTTTGATATAAGGCACTCCACCCAAACAGGCCTCCTGAGGATCCGCAACGCCGCGATACAGCTTTTTCTTACTTTTGCCATATGCAGGCCTCATGACATTATTATAACAAAGATAAATGTAAAAAGGGACATACCTTTTTCACAAAGGAATGTCCCATTACAGGGGAAGGATATCAATATTAAAACTTATACAGACCTGCATGACCGGCCGACGTAGTACAAAACATGGCAGCACCCGGAAACGCCGTCCGAATCCCTTCTGTTCATAGTCCCCGGATGCTTGTTACATCTCGACACTAAACATATAAGCGGTACTGCGATTATCATACCCATTAAGAAATACTTCCGCTGTCCAATATTTATCCGGATATGGTATGTTCACATCCTGGCTGAGTATTTTGTTACGAGTGATATCATACATAGCATTGATGTCGTATCCTTCGCTTCTGTGCATTGCCTCCATGTCGCCCGAAAAAACAGCAAACGCAAACTGAGAGATGTATGGCGGTCCTGCGACAAAGCCTTTTTCGGCTCTTTGCGGCGTGAAGTCAAAGTAAACGAACCCTTCAGGCACGGGAGCGCCGGCCTTCATAAAACGCCCCCAGAAGCGATGGCATCGTTCAGCATCCACCCCCCTGCCATAATGGTGCTGTAATAAAACATCATGGTCAAAGCCTGATTTATATTCTCTCATGGTATCCAGGACGCCGAAAAGTTCCTTAAGGTCATCGACAGTATCCCGGCCGTCACTTTCACTGATTTCCTTCCCTATAAACCGCATGGCGGGCATCTTCATATATTCGAATCTCTCGACCCTGAAGCCTTCCTGCTGCTTTTCGACCGCACAGGGCATGAAAAGCGTCCATTGCACCCTTGCATCGCAGGCTTTCAGCAAATTCACATAACCGAAAACATCAACGCTGTCTGCTCCTGCGGGTCCCGTTTTGCCTCCGGCTATTTGTTCGCGCAGCCTGCGGTCACGCATGGCTGAGAAATCAGCAAACATTTTTGATACCGCATCACGAAGATGTTCTTCAGTGGTTTTGCCCGACAACTCATCGTCAAATCTGTCCAGCGCATTGAATACAGCCTCATTAACGATCCCGGAAGGTTTAATAGCCTTCAGATATGCCCGGAGCTGTACATTCTGGGTCCTGAACCGCGCAAGTATGCCCATGAAGATCTGCTCATTCTCTGCAAGCTTATCCTCCGTCCATTCAGAATCGTCAAGGATCCATTCGGTCAGGGCATCGAAAACGCCCGGATTGTGCCCTCTTGCCCTGACCGCCCATTTTACGATCCTTTGATATTTATCAATGTCAGACTGTGATTCATTTTTTTGATTTCTGAAATCGCTCCAATAAAATCCATCAACGAGTGAACGGGACATATCGAAACCTCCCTGCGCTTTTAGCTAATCTTTTGACGAATTAGCTAACTTATATTATAATATAGCTAATATCCAAAGGGGTGGTAAGTTTGAAGGTATCGTCAACAGAAGTTCAGAATAATTTTGGTAAATACCTGAAAATCGCAGTGGAACTGGAAGATGTCATCATAACGCGGAATGGCCGCGAGGTCGCGAAATTAGTGCCTTGTGAGC
>Ga0209608_1001087_pt1 | contig 23774 bp, 24 predicted proteins | sample AD_UKC130_MetaG_FD_184428 | JGI IMG/M metagenome (GOLD analysis project Ga0209608, IMG submission 184428) | Active sludge microbial communities of municipal wastewater-treating anaerobic digesters from Canada - AD_UKC130_MetaG (SPAdes) (version 2) | ecosystem: Engineered > Bioreactor > Anaerobic... | reverse complement strand
TTTCTACTAAACGAACTATTTCCATGAGGAACCTCGACCTCCTTTGGGGGTTTGTTCGAATGTGAGGTTCCTCTTCTATTTCCATATGGAAATATCCTCCATAACCCTACAGTAATTTTACACTAACGCCGCAAGCAGAAAAAGGATTTTGGAACTGCAAGAAGAATTAGAGGATTTAATTAAAGGAGGCGTAATTTATGCCCCGGGTTGAGATTATGGGCCGCTCATATTTTTATGCCGGTACCCCTGCCCCCGGCAAGCCGGCGCTGCTCTTCTGCCACGGCGCCGGGGGCAGCCACCGGCACTGGCTTTACCAGCTGGAGGGCCTTAAAGGGGTGGCGGCAACGCTGGCCGTAGACCTGCCGGGCCACGGGGACTCGGAAGGCGAGCCCGCCGCCGAGATTGACGCCTACCGTGAGTTCCTCCGCCGCTTCTGCGCGGCACTGGGCCTGGAACAGCCCGTCCTCGCCGGGCACTCCATGGGCGGAGCCGTCGCGCTGGACTACGCCCTTCATTTCGGCGACAGCCTGCGCGGCCTCATCATTGTCGCCAGCGGAGCCCGCCTGCGGGTGGCGCCGTCATTCCTGGAGGCCGCCCGCAGCGGTCAGCTTCCCGCGGAGATGATCGACTACGCCTACGGCCCCGCCGCCCCGGCGGAGCTGCTGGAGCAGGCGCGGCGGGAGATGGCCGGGGTGCCGCCGCAGACCTTTTTTGCCGACTTCACCGCCTGCAGCAGCTTTGACTTCATGGAGCGGCTCTCCGAAATCAAGCCGCCGGTGCTGCTTATCTGCGGCCGGGAGGACCGCATGACCCCGCCCAAGTTCAGCCGCTACATGCTGGAGCGGCTGCCGCGGGCGGAGATGGTAGAGGTGGAGTGCGCCGGGCACATGGTCATGCTGGAGACCCCGCAGAAGGTCAACGAAGCCATCGCCTCTTTCCTGAAGCAGATCGGCGCCGCCTGAAGGGAAGCTTTCTCTCGCTGTAGACGGGGATGCCGTGTCGCTTCAGCAGCGCCGCGGTGACGCCGTCTCCCACGCGGCGGCGGCCGCTGAAGGAGCCGTCGCGAATGAGGCCGCTGCCGCAGGAGGGGCTGCCCCACTTAAGGATGGCCCCCGCAGCGCCGAAAAGCCGCGCCAGCTTGAGCGCGGCGGCGGCGCCGCGCAAAAACTGCTCCGTTACGTCGCGCCCGGCGGAGTCTTTCACCGCCGCTTCTCCCCGCAGCACGGCATGGCCGTCGCCGCCACAGATCTCGGCCGGCCGCCGCGGCGTGGGCAGCCCGCCCAGCTGCTCGGGGCAGACCGGGATAAGGCGGCATCGCCGGCCCAGCCGGAGCAGGGAGGGGCAGCGGTTGTCGCCGCCGTCATAGCGGGTGGGCAGACCCAGGAGGCAGGCGCTGACAAGGTAGATCTTTCCGGGCAATTCTCTCTCTCCCTCGGGCATAATATTGGCGCTATTCTGGAGGTGTTCCCCTCATGAAACCACCCCCTCCCAAAGGCGGCTACTTCAACCTGGAGGTGGCCCGCAGCGAGGCGGTAAAAAAGCTGGCGGTGCGGGATCCCGCCGCCATCGCCGGCAACGCGGCCGTGTCCTTCGAGGCGGGAGCAGGCTGCTTCACCGTTCCCTTTCTCAACCGCGCCTACCGCGTCTACCATCCAGGCGGTGAAGTGGCCGGACCCGGCGGCGAAGAGGCCCCGCTCTATCACGCCATCCTGATCCTGCACTACCTCGTCACCGCCGACGGCAGCCCTCTCAGCGGCCGCTGGATCTCCTACCGGCATCTCCCGGGCGGCGACATCTACATGGAACCCTTCCGGCGCCGCGCCGTGCTTCCTTTTTTAAAGGCCTTCGGCTCCGACCCGGAGGCCTTTGTCCGCGCCGCTACCGCCCTCGGCGGACGCCGCCTCGAGGGCGGCGGCACCGCCATGGTCATCCCCGTCTTCCCGCGGGTGCCGCTCAACTTCACCCTCTGGCCGGGAGACGACGAGCTGCCGCCCTCGGCGGCCATCCTCTTCGACGCGCAGGCAGCCTCCTACCTGCCCACGGAGGACTACGCCCACCTCCCCGCCCTGGTGGTGGCAGCGATGCAGCAAAGCCTCGGCTAGCAGGGGGCGGGACGCCGCCTGCCGGCTTATTTCGCCTGCAGCGGCTCTTTTTCCTTTTCCTTTTTCTTGCGCAGGATGTCGATGGCGGCGTCGGGGCAGAAATACTGGCAGAGCTTGCAGCCGGTGCAGCGCTCCATCCACTTCGGCTCGACGATGGGAGTGCCGTAAATGCCGATGCGGGTGGACCAGTCGATAACCTGGGAGGGGCATTTCTCAATGCAGAGGCCGCATCCCTTGCAGAGGTCGGGCGAAATGTAGAAGTAGGCCTTTTCATTTTCCGCCCCAAAGCGGACAAAGCTCTTGCTCATCTGCTCCCTCCTAGGCTTGCGCAGTTGCTTTTTCCTTCACCGCGGCGGCGCCCAGCTCCAGCGCGGCAAAATTATGCTCCCGCAGCCGCGGATCTTTCTTAAAGCGGCGATCCAGCTTCTCCTCCAGCGCCTCCTTGACCTGCTCCAGCGTCACGGCGCCGGTAATCTCCACGATGGCTCCCAGGATGATCATGTTAAAGACGCGCGGGTGCAGCCGCTGCCGCGCCAGGTCCGATGCGGCCACGGCAACAAGGCAGCGGGATGGCGCCTCCACCGCCGGCCGCCGGTCGCGGTAGCTGCTCCTCTCGGCAAAGGCCTCCGGGGCGATGGTGTCGTAAGACTGCAGCCCCACCACCTCGTCGGAGATCTGCGGCGCGTCGATGAGGGAGTTGTCGTAGAGAAGAAACGTCTCCGGGCCGAGGTACTGCCCACTGCGGCGCAGGGCTCGGGGGCTCAGGGCGGCCACCAGGTCGGCCCGCAGGAACTTGGGCGAGCCGATGGGAGCCGGCGAGATCTGGACAAAGGCCAGGGAAACCCCGCCGCGCTGCTCGATGCCAAAGTTGGGGATGTAGAGGGATTGAAGTCCGGCGCGGTAGGCGGCCAGGGCCAGCGTCTCCGCCAGCGCCTGGATGCCCTGGCCACCCTCCCCGGCGGCCACAATCTTCCAGGGACGCATCTTAGTCCTCCTTCCCGGCCATAACGGCCACCTCGCCGGGGCGGTAAAAGCTGCTCATATCCTGCTCCAGGAAGGCCCAGGTGGCGGCGGCGTTGGTGCGCCAGTTGGTGGGGCAGGTAGAGAGGGCTTCGATGAAGGCGAAATGACCCTGCAGCTGCCTTTCCAGGCCCCGCTTGAGCTCGTTTTTCAGGCGCAGCACCTGCGCCACCGTCCCCCGGGCCAGGTAGGCTTGGGGGTGGGCCACCGCGGACAGCGTCTCCGGCCCCTTGAAGGGTCGTCCCGTCTCCGCCTCGTCACGCCCGAAGGGGGTGGTCTCCGTCTTCTGCCCCAACAGGGTTGTCGGGGCCATTTGCCCCCCGGTCATGGCATAAACGGTGTTGTTCACCAGGACGGCGGTAATGGGATCGTCGCGCAGCGCCGCGCTGACCAGGTGCTGCAGCCCGATGGCGTAGCCGCCACCGTCGCCCATGTAGGCCACGGCCACTAGCTCGGGGCGGGCCCGCTTCAGCCCCACCATCACGGGGATGGTGCGGCCGTGGTGCGTTTGCAGGCAGGGAAAGGTGAAGAAATCCCAGGCCAGCAGGGAGCAGCCGATGTCGCAGGCGAAGACGACGCGCTCCTCCAGCCCCAGCTCGTCGATGGCCAGGCCCAGCGCCTTCAAAACAAGGCCGTGGCCGCATCCGGGGCAGAAGCGGTGTGGCTTGCTCTCCCGGTTCCAGCAGCGGGGCATGGAGAGCTCGCTCATGCCAGGATAGCCTCCTCGATCTCCGCTGCGATATCCTCCGCCGTAATCCCCACCCCGGGGCGGTAGAGGGTGCGGTAGCGGGGCCGCCCCCACTCCGCCGCGGCCAGGCGGACCAGCTTCCCCAGCTGCCCCTGCGCCGATTCCGCCACGAGCACGGCCCCGCCGCTCATCTCCAGCGCCTGGCGCAGGGCCTCCTCGGGGAAGGGGCGCAGGGTGATGGGGCGGAAGAAGTTAACCCGGCGCCCCGCCGCGCGCAGTTCCCGCACCGCCTGGCGCGCCGCCCGGCCAACGATGCCATGGGCCACGACCAGAAGCTCCCCGCCGGCCCCGCCCAGGAATTCGTGCTCCACCAGCTCCGGCGCCGCCCGGGCATAATCCTCGAGGTGGCGGCCCAGCACCTCGCTTAGCTCCTCCTCCACGCTGAAGGAATTGCGCAGGTGCAGCAGCGGCTTCTCCCCTTCGCCCCTCACCGAGCCGAAGATGGGCTCCTTGGGAATGGGCCCGAAGCCGCGCTCCGCGGGATCGTAAAGCTGCAGCGGCTCCCGCATCTTCGCCTGGTAGCCGTCGCCCAGGACAAAGGTGGGGAAGCGGTAGCGCCAGGCCATGTGAAAGGCCTTAATGGTGTAGTCGTAGAGCTCCTGGTGGCTGCCGGTGGAGTAGACCAGGCGGAGCCCCTCCCCGTTGCCGCCGAAGCAGACCAGGTTAAGCTCCTGCTGCGAGTAGATCACCGTGGCCGTAGAGGGGCCGCCGCGCTGCTGTACGACCACGACCACCGGCAGGCGCATCATCTCGGCCATGGAAAGCGGCTCCTGGAAGAGAACGGTGCCCGGCCCGGCGGTGGCCGAAAAGCACGCCTTCCCGCCAATGACGGCCCCGATGGTGGCAAAACCGGCGGAAAGCTCATCTTCTGTTTGCATGAAAAGGCGGCCCTGCTGCGGCGCCAGCCGGCGCCAGTGATGCATGATCTCGTTCTGCGGCGTGATGGGGTAGCCGAACATGCAGTCCGCCCCGGCAGCCAGCGCCGCCCGCGCCACGACCTCGTTCCCGGTGATGAAGGCGCGGCTTTCCAGCTCCGCTGCTTTGGCCATGAAATCAGCCCGCCCCCTAGATGTTGTTGCCTTTCTCAGTTTTTCCCGCGGGCGAGATAAAATACATAAAAAAAAAACCGGGGGTAGCTCCCCCCGGCTGCGGCCGCCGCTTCAGCGCAGCAGGTATTTCAACCCAATGAGCGCCCCCAGGCCGGGCAGCCCCATCACCCCGACAATGAAGGCGCTGATGACGTTGAGCCCCACGGCCAGCCCCCAAAGGGCCCCGGCAAAATTATAGAGATAGATGATGACCCCCCCTAGGACCGTGGAAAGCAGCAGCCGCAGAAGAAACTTCAGCGGCCGGTAGAAAACCCGCACCAGGAAATAGAACATGGCCAGGCCGAACATGGCCGCCGCAATTAAGTTCCAGTCCAGCTCCTGCGGCATGGCTATTTCCCCCTTTCCGCGCCGTAAAGATTAACCCCCTCTTCCTTCGCCTTCTTCAACAGGTAGATATAGCGCCGCTCCGCCGCTTCCAGGTTGTAGACGGCGTGATCGATCAACTCCGGGTCGCTAACCTGGTCAAATGCATCCTTGGCCTTATGCCACTCCAGCCGGGCCTGCTCCACCAGGGAAAAGTAGTCTTCCTGCTGCTGCGGGCTAGCTTTTTCCTCGGAGGGGAAAAGGTAGGCCCTTACTTTCCCCCAAAAACCTGCCAGCATTTTCAGCATGTTCTACCTCCTAAGAAATCTATGCCTCCATCCTGGAAAATATTAATCCCCAGCGGAGGAAGAACTATGCAGAATCTTCCCGGCAAAGGGCTTGCTTCTGGCAGGCTTGCTTATACGGCGGGGTTTTTAGATGAGAGGCGCCCTCTTTGCCAAAGGGGAACTTTCAGCGAGCCGGGCATGCCCGGCCCCTGCAAAATTTTACGATGCCCCATGGCCCCTGGATGAGACAGGAGCGGCCCACGGGCCGCGCGGGGCGTACCGGCAAACAATACGGTGCCGCCCTTAGCGCTGCAACCGGCGCTGAATAGATTCAGGTAATGTTAGAAATTCCGGCTGCCGGATTTATTCTCCGGCGAGCGGTGTAAACTAAGGGTAAATTAAAGGTGGGGTGGTGTTAATGGAGGAGGAGAGGCTGCAATGCCAGGAGAAGTGCAAGTACCAGCGCGAGGGGCGCTGCACCCTGGAGCGCCTGGATTACCTCGCTCCCGTGCACGGCGCCGTCTGCTGCGAGCACCTCTGGGAGGACGAGGCGCAGCTGCACCACTAGCGCGGGGGCTACATCTCCCGCCGCCCCTCCAGGGCGCGGCTTAGGGTTAGATCGTCGGCATACTCCAGGTCGCCGCCCACGGGAAGCCCGAAGGCGATGCGCGTGACCTTAATGTTAAGGGGCTTGACCAAGCTGGCAATGTAGGCGGCGGTGGCGTCCCCTTCCACGTTGGGATTGGTGGCCACGATGAGCTCCTCGGCCTCCTTCTCCACCAGCCGCTGCAGCAGCTGCGGCAGCCGGAGCTCTTCCGGGCCCAGCCCGTCCAGCGGCGAGAGAGCCCCATGCAAAACATGGTAGAGGCCGTGGTAATGCCCCGTCTGCTCCAACCGCAGCACATCGCGGGGCTCCTGCACCACGCAGAAGAGCTTCTGATCGCGGCGCGGGTCGCTGCAGTAGCGGCAGGGATCCTTCTCCGTGAGGCAGCCGCAGAGCGAGCAGAAAAAGAGCTTATCCTTCGCCTCCAGGATGGCCCTGGCCAGGGCGGCCGCTTCTTCGCGCGGCCGGCTTAAAAGAAAGAAGGATAAGCGCTGGGCCGTCTTCGGCCCAATGCCCGGGAAGCGGGAAAATTCATCAATCAGTTTCTGCAGCGGTTCGGGAAAACTCATCGGCGACTCCTTGCTCCTTGCGGCGGCCGCGCTTCTATGCTAAAACATGCCCGGGGGCAGGTTGAGGCCGCCGGCAAGCTTCTGCATCTCCTGGCTGATCATTTCATCCACCTTTTTGGAAGCCTCGTTGACCGCGGCCAGGATGAGGTCTTCAAGCATCTCGCGGTTCTCTTCGCTGAGCACCTCCGGGTCAATCTCCAGCGACAGCAACTCCTTGTGCCCGTTCATCTCGGCTTTAACGGCGCCGCCGCCGCTGCTGCTCTGCACGGTGATCTCGCCCAGCCGCTCCTGCATCCTGGCCATTTCCGCCTGTGCCTTCTGAACCTGCTTTAAAATTTTATTCATGCCGCCTTTCATCTGCAGGCCTCCTTTTCACTAGAGCTCAAAAACCTCTCCGGGAAAAAGCTTCTCCACTTCTTCAAAGCTGTATGACGCTTCGCTGTCCTTTGGCTGCGGCATCTCTTCGCCGGCGACGCTTTCCGGCGGCTCCCCGCCGTAGCGCACCTGCAGCTGCAGCGGCCGCTTCAGGAGCCTGCGGCAGCCTTCTTCCACGATGCCCCGGTGCTCCTTCTCCTGGATGCGCTCGCCGGCAAAATCGCCGCGGTAATAGGTGAGAATGAGCAGGTTCCCTTCCAGGGAATGCGCACAGGCGGCGTTGAGGTGCCGGAAGGTGGCCTTGTTCTGCTTTTTAACCTCAACGAGGAGCCGTTCCCACCAGTCCGCGGCAACGGCAGCCGCCTCCTGCGCCGCGGCCGTCTTAGTCTCGGGCCTGGCCGGCGGCTCCTTGCCCGGTCCCCTCTTCGAAGGCGGCCCGGCCTGGCCCGTCGCCGTCTTGACGGCCTTGACAGCCGCTTCCCTGGCCCGGGGCCGCTCCGCCGGCGGTGGAGGCGCCGCCGTATCGGGCTGCCGCGCTTCGCGGTGAAGCAGCCGCATCATCCGGATCAACCCCACCTCCAGGACAAACTGCGGGTAATGGGCGTAGCGCAGCTCGCCGGCAAGCTCGTGGAGCAGTTCCACCAGGTCCAGCAGCGCTTCGCGGGAAAAACGGCCACGGTACTGCTTCAGGAGACCGGCAAAACCGTAGTAGCTCTCCTCCAGCTGCAGCCGGCCCGAACTCCCCGCCAGAAGGAGGCGGCTAAAGAAAAAGGTGAGATCCCGCAGCAGGAGGGCCAGGTCCCGCCCGCCGTAAACAATCTCCTGCAGCGTCTGCAGCCCAGCCTCCAGGTCGCCCGTCGCCAGCGCCTCGATTAGTGCGCCGATGGTCTCCACCCGCGTCACCCCGGTGAGGGCGCGCACGTGCTCTGCGGTGATCGTCTCTTCACCGTAGGTGCCGCACTGCTCCAGGAGCCCCAGGGCGTCCCGCATGGAGCCTTCGGCGAGGCGGGCGATGAGGCGCAGCGCCTCCTCTTCGGCCTGCCAGCCCTCTTCAGCCACCGCCCGGCGGAGCCGTTCCCCAATCTGCTCCACCGTGAGCAGGTGGAAGTCAAAGCGCTGGCAGCGAGAAACAATGGTGGGGGGGAGGCGCGAGGGGTCCGTTGTCGCCAGGATGAAAATGACCCCTGGCGGCGGCTCCTCCAGGGTTTTCAGGAAGGCGTTGCAGGCCTCGTTGGTGAGCATGTGCGCCTCGTCGATGATGTAAACCTTGTAGCGGCTCTCCCCGCTGGCGTAGCGCGTCCTCTCCCGCAGTTCGCGGATCTCGTCAATACCGCGGTTGGAAGCGGCATCCATTTCGATGACGTCAAGCGAAACGCCAGAGGCAATATTGCGGCAGGAGGTGCATTCCCCGCAAGGCTCGGGGATGGGATAGCGCTCGCAGTTGACCGCGCGGGCAAGGATCTTGGCCGTGGTTGTCTTCCCCGTTCCCCGCGGCCCGCAGAAGAGGTAGGCATGGGCCAGCTGACCCCGGGCAAGAGCGTGGCTCAAGGTGCGGGTGACATGCTCCTGCCCCGTGATCTGGGCAAAAGTCAAGGGGCGCAGGCGCCGGTAGAGGCTCAGGTAAGCCATCCGCAGACACTTCCATTTCGGGGCTGATCATATGTATGGCCGTGCACCTGCCTTTGATCTCCGCCCCCAGGCGCCGGCCGGGTAGTTGGCTCCAGCCCGGCTGCCCCGTGGCACCCGCAAAGTCTCACTTACCGCTGCTTCCTCCCGGACCTGACGGGGTTCATGAGTTTGCGCCGCACGGGACCGGGCCTTCAACACCACTTGCCCGGTGCTGACCCTGAAAGCTGCGAAACCGGGGGCAGGAATTCAACCCCGCTATAGCGGATTGCGGGTTCAGGGCACCGCTACCTCCCCGTCTAGCACGGCCAAATCAAAAAAATGGCGGAGAGAGTGGGATTCGAACCCACGAGACGAGGTTTTGCCCCGTCTACTCGCTTTCCAGGCGAGCGCCTTCGACCAACTCAGCCATCTCTCCGCGACAGGGTTGATCTAAATGATCATTAGCTATTCACTTTTCCTCGCCTATATTATACACAGAAGATCATGTCAATTCAAGCACTTGCTGCCCGCTTTTGCAAAAGAGGCGGAACAAATTTTATAATTAAAGGGACTGCCTCTTGCGGCAGCCCCTGATATAACGTGGCGGAGAGAGTGGGATTCGAACCCACGAGGAGGCTCAGCACCCCCTACTCGATTTCGAGTCGAGCGCCTTCAACCGGACTCGGCCATCTCTCCGCCTTCTATTATACCAGCCAGGACGGCTTTGTAAAGGGCATTACCCCCGCCGGCGGCGGAAAAAACCCTGCAGCAGGACGGCGCATTCATCGGCCATGACCCCGCCGGTTACGGCCAGGCGGTGGTTGAGCCGCTCATCCTGCACGAGGTTGTAGAGGGTGCCGCAGGCCCCTCCCTTGGGATCGGCCGCCCCGTAAACAAGCCGCTCCACCCGCGCCTGCACCAGGGCGCCGGCGCACATGGGGCAGGGTTCCAGGGTCACATAGAGGGTCGTCCCCGTCAGGCGCCAGCCGCCCAGGCGCCGGCTCCCCTCGCGCAGGGCCAGTATCTCCGCGTGGGCAGTGGCGTCTTTCAGCTCCTCGCAGCGGTTGCGGCAGGCGGCAAGGACCCGCCCCTCCCTGACCAGGACCGCCCCCACGGGCACCTCGCCGCAGGCATCAGCCTCGCGGGCCTGCTCCAGGGCCAGCTTCATGTAAAAGAGATCGCTTTCATCATAATGGCCGCTCATGCTGTTATTATATACCATTTCCAACTCCCGATCATCCCATCTCAAACGTCCCGCGGCGGGGGCTTTGTGTTGGCCCTCCAGGATGAACGCTCCCGTGAATCTGTAGGGGCGGTTCATGAGCCGCCCAAAACCTTAACCGGGCCGGGCATGCCCGGCCCCTACCGGGCGGGGGTGGAACCCCGCCCCTACGGCAAAAATGAAATTTCGCAAATGTGATCGCGAACAAGCAGGGATGGAACCCCGCCTGTTGTCCATCATTTTTCCCTGGCTTCAACGTATTCAATGGCTTCCTTGCCGGTGAGGTGGTGGATGTCAATGACAATAATAAAAGCTTGAGTACACTCATTTATTACCCTATGCCTGGCTTCTTCAGGCTGATCGCCGGCATACTTTTTTACCAGGGCCGCGAAGGCTTCTAGCCTTTCCTCCCCTTCGGCAATTCTCGCCTCTCCAAAGGCAATGGCGCTGCGGAAATAGGAGGTGTACTCTTCGCTTACGATTTTATCTTCATCGATGACGGCAAAAGATACCCTGGGGTTCCGCCTGATAGCATCGTTTTTATGTCCCTCTTTCGCGGAATGGAAATAGATTTTCCCATTATAGTAGACATAGTTAAGGGGCACGGCATAAGGATAGCCATTGTCGCCAAAACAGGCCAGGACCCCATGGGAGCACCTCTCCATCACGGCCGCCGTTTCCGCATCAGACAGCAGCTGCCTCTTCCTTCTCATTTCCCTAAACACCGGCCGCCACCTCCAATTCAAGTAAAGCTGTAGAGGCGGCTCACGCGCCGCCCAAAATTTTATTATTTTACATACGAAAGGTTATTCCTGCCAAAAAGGCGGTGGGAGAACTGCCCAAGGGTTTGCTCGGCCGAAGATCGCTTCGCTCAGGATGACAGAAAAGGCAGGCTTTGTTTCGCCCATAGTGATAGCAGGCGATAACCGGCTCAGCGTTTGATCAATAAGATGGGGGATAAAACCCTGTTTCGGACGATGGTGAAACTCAGAGGGCGGGCGTGGAATCCCGCCCCTACGCCTGCATCCACAGGCCTTCTGACAAAGATATACGGGCGGGGGCGGAACCCCGTTGCGGGCGGGCAGGAAGCCCACCCCTACGGCTGGTGGCACCTATCCACTTTGCAAGCGCCGGCAGGGGAGAGTGAAATCTCCCTTGAGGAAAGGGGGTTTTTCATGAGGAGATAAAAAATCGGACAGCATCTCGTGCTGTCCTTGGCAGTATGGTGCGCCCGGCAGGATTTGAACCTGCGACCTCCTGATTCGTAGTCAGTTACTCTATCCGGACTGAGCTACGGGCGCACGTGGCGGAGAGAGAGGGATTCGAACCCTCGAAGCAGGTTTTTTACCCGCTTAATCGCTTAGCAGGCGATCGCCTTCGACCTCTCGGCCATCTCTCCGGACCGTTTTTATTTTGTTTGGCGGAGGGGGTGGGATTCGAACCCACGGCCCTTTCGGGTCACCGGTTTTCAAGACCGGCTCCATAAACCGCTCGGACACCCCTCCTGAAAGCGGCTAAATCGCAAGATTAGTATAACAAAGCCGCGCCTCATTGTCAACTCGCATAAAAAGGCCTCGACAGGGCGATGGATCTCCCTGCAGGGCTGCCCCATTAACACCCGCTTCCAGGCTTACTAGCAATTATTGGCTTCTATTTTCCTGGCGGGGTGATCCGGTCGCGGCCGTCGAAGTAGGGTCGCAGCACCTCGGGCAGGATCACGCTGCCGTCTTCCTGCTGGTAGTTTTCCAGGATGGCGGCGACGGTGCGTCCCACAGCCACCCCCGAGCCGTTGAGGGTGTGCACGAACTGCGCCTTCTGCCCCGGCGCGGGACGGTAGCGGATCCCGGCGCGGCGGGCCTGGAAATCGGTAAAGTTGCTGCAGGAGGAAATTTCCCGGTAGGTCCCGGCAGAAGGCAGCCACACCTCGATGTCGTACTTCTTTGCCGCGGCAAAGCCGAGCTCGCCGGTGCACATGAGCATGACCCGGTAGGGCAGCCCCAGGAGCTGCAGCACCCTCTCAGCGTCGCGCGTCAGGCTCTCCAGCTCTTCATTGGAGGTCTCCGGCAGGACAAATTTGACCAGCTCTACCTTGTTAAACTGGTGGTTGCGGATGAGCCCGCGAGTGTCGCGGCCGTGCGCCCCCGCTTCGGCACGGAAGCAGGCGCTGTAGGCCACGTAGCGCAGGGGCAGGTCCGCTGCATCGAGAATCTCGTCACGATGCAGGTTGGTTACCGGCACCTCGGCCGTGGGGATGAGGTAGTAGTCAGTGCCCTCCACCTTGAAGGCATCCTCGGCAAACTTGGGCAGCTGTCCCGTGCCGGTCATACTCCCCGAGTTGACGAGGAAGGGCGGAAAGATCTCACGGTAGCCGTGCTCCCTGGTGTGCAGGTCCAGCATGAAGTTTACCAGGGCGCGCTCCAGCCTGGCCCCGTCGTCCCAGTAAAGGGCAAAGCGGCTGCCGGTGATCTTCCCGGCGCGGGGGAAGTCAATGATGCCGAGCAGCTCGCCAATTTCCCAATGCGGCCGCGGGGTAAAGGAAAACTGCGGCGGCCGCCCCCAGGAGCGCACCTCCACGTTGGCCGCTTCGTCCTCGCCGGGAGGCACCGCCGGGTCGGGGATGTTGGGCAGCCGCAGCAGGATCTGCTCCATCTCGCCCTCGATGAGGCGCAGTTCATCGTCGAGCTCCTTGATCTTTTTCGATACCTGCCGCATCTCTTCTTTTTTGCGCTCCAGAGCCGCGCGGTCTTCTTTGGCCAGGCCGATCTCCTTGGAGACGCGGTTCCGCAGATGCTTCAGCTCCTCCGCCTCCTGCAGCATGCGGCGGCGCCGCTCATCGAGCTCCAGGAGCCTGTCCAGGTCGGCCGGCTCTTTTTTCAGGACGATGGCCTCTCTAACTTTATCCGGGTTTTCCCGCACAAATCTCATGTCCAGCATGATTCCTGACCTCCAGATTTTGAGCTCTCCCCTGCTACATCTCCTCGGGAGCGGCAATGCCCAGCAGGCCCAGGCCGTTTTTAATCACCTGGCGCACAGCCAGGATGAGGAGCAGCCGCGCTTGGCGCAGCTGCGGGTTGTCTACCAGAACGGGGCATTCGTGGTAGAAGCGGTTGAAATCCCGCGCTACATCAATGAGGTAGCGCGCCAGGATGGAGGGGCGGTAGCTGGCGGCGGAAGCCTCGATCTTGCCCGGGTAGGCGGCCAGGGTTTTCACCAGGGCCTTCTCCTCCTCCCGCCCCAGGGCGGCAACGGCCTCCTCCGACCACTCCGGCAGGGCGGAGCCGCCCCGGCGCAGGATGCTGCAGATGCGAGCATGGGCGTACTGGATATAGGCCGCCGTTTCGCCGGAGAAGTCCAGCACCTTGTCCCAGTCAAATTCGATATCCTTGACCCGGTCGTTGCTCAGGTCGCCGAAGCGCACCGCTCCAAGGCCGACCATTTTGGCGGCGCTCTCCTTGTCCGCCAGGTCGGGATTCTTCTCCTCGATGATCTCGCGCGCCAGGTTTATGGCCCGCCGCAGCACCTCCTCCAGGAGGATCATCTTCCCCTCCCGCGTGGACATGCGCCCCTCCTTGAAGCGAATGAGGCCGAAGGGGACGTGGATGCAGTCCTGCGCCCAGGGGAAGCCTAGCAGCTCGAGAATCTTCACCATCTGCTGGAAGTGAAGCTTCTGCTCGGCGCCCACCACATAGAGGGCCTTGACAAAGTTAAAGGTGCGGTGGCGGTACATGGCCGCGGCCAGGTCCCGCGTCAGGTAGAGGGTGGCCCCGTCCTTCTTGCGCAGCATGGCCGGCGGAAGGCCGTATTTTTCCAGGTCCACGATGAGGGCGCCCTCGCTTTCCACGGCCACGCCTTTCTCCTGCACCATCCTGATGACATCGTCCAGCATGTCGTTGTAATGGCTTTCGCCGTGGTAGTAATCGAACTTGATGCCCAGCAGGTCGTAAATCTGCTCGTAGTTTTCCAGGCTGAGGCGGCGGAAGAGCTTCCAGTAGTTAACAGCAGCCTCTTCGCCGTCTTCGAGGCGCTTGAACCAGGCGCGGGCCTCCTCCTCGAGGGCCTCGTTCTCTTCCGCTTCCTGGTGAAAGCGCACGTAGAGGTAGTAGAGATAGTTGACCGGGTCTTGGTAAAGCTTTTCGTCCTCGCCCCAGCGCTCGTAGGCCACGATCATCTTCCCAAATTGCGTGCCCCAGTCGCCGAGATGATTGATCCCGATGGTGCGATAGCCCATGGCCTCGAGGATCAGGCAAAGGGCATGGCCGATGACGGTGGAGCGGATGTGCCCGATGCCGAAGGGTTTGCAGATGTTGGGCGAGGAGTAGTCGATGACGATTACTCCCCCCTGGCCGCGGTCGCTCCGCCCGTAATCGGGGCCGGCCTCGTAAATCCTCTTGAGCACATCGCGGATGAAAAGGGGATAGTTCAGGTAAAAGTTAAGATAAGGTCCCCTGGCCTCCGCCCTTTCCCAGCACTCCCCCCGCCTGCCGGCAAGGGCCCGGCCCAGATCCGCGGCTATCTCCGCCGGGGACTTCTTCCACTGCCCGGCCAGGATAAAGCAGGGGAAGGCCAGGTCGCCCAGCTCCGGGGAGGGCGGCTCTTCCAGCAGCCCCGCGATGCGCGAGGCCTCCATCTTTGTCAGCGGCGCCAGGACCCGGCTAATCTCCGCCTTGCAGTGGTCCATTTGCGGCCACCTCGTTTCTCCGTAATAAAATATTTGATCGTATTTTAGCCCAAATGGGGTGAAATGACAACGCATTTCCCAAAAGCGGGGAAAAATGGCGCTTTCGGGGGGTGCCGTTAAAACTCGGGATTGATATAGTAGGACCGGCGCATGAGGCGGCTCAAAGGAGGATAACCCTGCGGCGGGCTCCACCTTTCCCCTTCCACCAGGATCTCCACGTAGGAGCTTTCGCTGTTCCTGGAGGCAGTTAGGAAGAGGGCGTCGAGGATCATGGCCGCCTGGAGCTGCTCCAGGGTGTCCCCCTCTTCGGGGAAGAGCAAGCAGAAAGAAGAATTTAGATTGATCGTCACCGCGGTGCCGCTATCCCTAACCTCGATGAGCTCCAAATTGCCGGGGACGAAATAGAAGGTGCGGCAATGTTTTACCACCGCCCGGAGCAGGCCGTCGAGATCGCGCTTCTCTATGCCCAGATCTTTCGCCGCGTAGGGGACAAGGTAGTAGCGCTCTTTCACGCGCAGGGGCAGGTAAACAGGGTCTCTCCAGCGATAAGGCTTTAGGGGCTGCTCCAGGGGCAAATTCTCGCCCCTGAGCTCCAGCGGCTCTCCATCAGCAGTGAGGTATATCTCCCTCACCTCGGGAAAAGCCCCCAGGGTATGGCACAGCGAATCGAGCATGCCGGCGGTGAGCAAGGAAGCCGGAGCCTCGCCTGATTCCGAATAAAATGCCAGCGAAAGCTTACCGCTTTCACTGTCAAAGTCCACCTCTATCTTGGCTTCCTTGGGGATGGTCCGGTAGAGCCCGCTGTCGCGGGAGGGGCCGCGCATGAGCTCTTCAATGGCGGCCCGCAGCGGGCTTTCCGTCAGGCTTACCAGCCTGGTCACGGGAATGAGGGTGCCCTCGCCGTTGAAGAAAAGGGTGATGGGCATCTGACCTTTCTCCAGCTCGAGTTCGCTGATGGCCGGGCTGTAAAATGGCGCCGCCAGCGAAGGCTGTGGGCTATCCTTGACCAGCTCCTCGGTGAGGTCGATGACATCGATATAGCCGTCTTCTCCGCCCAGGACAATGTAGCGGCGGCCGGTGGCCAGCAGCCGCTCCACGCGCATCCCCAGCTCCAGGCTGGTGGTAAGCTCCTCGCCGCTCTCATTTATCAGAACCATCTGGCTGAAACCTTCTTTGTAATGGCGCCAGGAGCAGGCAATGATGCGGCTGCCGTCAGAGGTAAAGGAGAGCAGCGCCCCTTCAGCTATTTTTTTCTGCCAGAGGCTCTCGCCTTCGGCACTGAAATAGAGCAGGTTTTCCTGCTGCCCCTCGCTGATCCCGTAAAGAAGGAGGCTGCCGTTGCGGGGGTTGAAGAGCGCTATCGTCGCTTTAAAGCCGGCAGGCAGCGAGCGCTCCCACAGCGTCTCACCCAGGTAATTGCAAACCTGCAGCGTCTCCTTCCCCAGCAGGGCCAGCCTGCTGCCGGTGCTGTAAACAGCGGCCAGGGCGGCGCCGGAGCCCTCCCAGAGGTGCTCTCCCGCCAGCGACAGCGCGCCGGAGACCGCCTCTTCGCCGTGGCGGAAGCTGTAAAAAACCCGCCCCCCTTCATACTGCTCGCCGGACAGGTATATATTCTGCAGGGGCCGGGTCGAGATGCTCCACTGCAGGGAACCATCGTAGCCGTCGTAAAGCTCCAGGCGATGCCTATCCTCTTCCGGACGGCCCCGGGCAATGAGAACCCAGCGTCCGTTGGAGGAGAGCGCCAGCAGGTAGATGGGTTCGCCCAGGTCATGCTCCCACCATAGCTTCTCGTCCGTGGACATGAAGAAGAGCTCTCCGCCCTCCGTCCCCACGGCCAGGTACCTGCCGCAGTCGGAAATTTTCGTCTGCAGGGGATTATCGGAAAAGCTCTTCTCCCAGCGCAGCCTGCGCTCGCGATCCAGCAGGCTGACTTTCTTGGCATCGGTGCCGAAGAGTATGCCCGTAACGTTGCGGTCAACACTCAGGTCAAAAAGCTTGGCGCCGGTGAACCATAGCTCGAAAAGGTTTCCGTTATTGCCGTCAGTTTGCGGCTCAATGGGGGCGCCCTGCTTTAATAAATAGGGCCGCAGACTGCGGATGCCGTAAAGGGCCGCCCCGAGAATCACGAAGATAATGGCCAGGCCGATGAGGAAATAGTAGGGCTGAACTTTTTTCATGGCAAACACCTGGTCCGCTCAAGTAATGGTTCTATTTTATCATTAATTCGGAATAATCCTCTAGGCGGCGCATAAAAATAACATTAATTATTGTTAACATCTTTGCGCAGCAGCGGCAAAGTGAAATAAAAGGCGCTGCCCTCCCCTTCCCTGCTCTCGGCCCATACCCTTCCGCCATGCGCCTCCACCGTTTCCTTCACTATGGCCAGGCCCAGTCCCGTGCCGCCCATTTCCCGGGAGCGGGCCCGATCCACGCGGTAGAATCGCTCAAAGATGAAGGGGAGGTCCTTTTCGGGGATGCCGCAGCCGGTATCTTCAACCTTTACCCCCACCGCATCCGCTTCCCGCCAGAGCGTAACCTTGACCCAGCCGCCGGCAGGGGTATACTTCAAGGCATTTTCCAGCAGGTTTTGCACCACCTGCCGCAGCTGCAGCCTGGACCCTGCCACCATGTACTCTCCAACGGGAATATCAGCCAACAGCCTGATGTCCTCGCGGTCAAAGCGGGGCAAGGCTTCCTTGATGATCTCGCGGATGAGCTCGTCGAGGGCAACCTGCTCCTGGCGGCTTACTCCAGCCTCCAGCGTGGTCAGCTCCAGGAGATCCCGCACCAGGGCAATGAGCCTCTCCATCTCCCGGTCAAGATCGTCCAGGAACTCCTGCCGCTGCTCCGGCTCCATTTCGTATTCCTTGAGCGACTTGACGATGAGGCTGAGGGAGGCCAGTGGGGTGCGCAGCTCGTGGGCAACGTTGGCAACGAAGTTGCGCAAATTTTTGGTATAGTAATTGAGCTGCTCTGCCATGCGGTTGAACTGGCGGGCCAGCCGCCCGATTTCATCGGCCGTGGTGACGGGAATGCGCTGCTCCAGCTTCCCCTCGGCCATCTTCCCCGCCGCCTCCGTGAGCAGCTCCAGGGGCCCGGTGAAGCGGCGCGCCAGGAAGACGGCCCCAATCCCGGTGAGCACGGCCGCGAGCACGGTGGCCAGGGTGAGGAAGCGCCGGATATCAGCAATGACCTGGTCGATCTCCTGGAGGGAGGCCGATAGAAAGACGGCCCCTATGGGCTCGCCCCCTTCTTCCCGCACCGGCAGGGCTACTTGCATCACTTTCTGATTGGAGATCTCGCTGTATTGAATGCTCACGCCCTTCTCGCCGGCCAGGGCGGCGGCCAGCTCCTCGCGGTCAAGGAGCTGCCCCAGGAGCCCGCCCACCCTGACGGAATCCCCGATGACAATACCTTTCTTGTTCACAAAAATCACCCGGGCGTTCATCTGGCGGCCGAAGTTTTCAGCCAGCCAGCTCAGGTGGACGGGGTCGACCTGCCCTTTCAGCTGCACCGCCACGAAGCTGCCGGCAAGAGTTCCCGAGCGGACCAGGTTGTCCTCTCTCGTTTTGATATAGTAATTCTCGATGAGCCGATCCAGAAAAAAACCGACGATGAGCATTATTGCCAGGATCGCCAGCAGAAAAGCCACCGTCAGGCGCGCGCGTATGCTTCTAAACATGGGTGTCAGCTTTCCTCTCTGAATTTGTAGCCCGTCCCCCAGACGGTGAGAATGAGCTGGGGCTTGCTGGGATCCTCTTCTATTTTTTCGCGCAGGTGCCGGATATGCACGTCCACCGTCCGCGCATCGCCGTAGTAGTCGTAGCCCCAGATCTGCTGCAGGAGCTGCTCTCGCGAGTAGACTCGGCCGGCATTGGAGGCGAGGAAGCTTAACAGGGCAAATTCCTTGGCCGTGAGATCGATCTCCCTATCGCCGAGGCGGACGCGGTGCTGCAAAAGATCAATCTGCAGATCCCCGATCTGGATCTGCTTGCGCAGTCCCTCTTTCCTGGCGGCGCTGCGCCTCAAAATGGCCCTCATGCGGGCGACCAGTTCCCGGGGGTTAAAGGGCTTGGTGATGTAATCGTCGGCGCCCAGCTCCAGGCCGAGAACCTTGTCGATATCCTCGCCCTTGGCGGTAAGCATGATGATGGGAGTGTCCGCCTTTTTGCGTATTTCGCGGCAGACCTCAAAGCCGTCCAGACCCGGCAGCATGAGGTCGAGAATGATGATGTCGGGATTAACCTTGAAGGCTTTCTCCAGGGCTTCCTCCCCGTTGAAGGCCTCTTCAACGAGGAAACCCTCTTTCTCCAGGTTGAACTTCAGCGCCTTCACCAGGGTTTTTTCATCATCAACAATGAGCACTTTCTTTTTCGCGGACATGGTTCATCCTCCGCCGCAAATTTCTTTGTAGCAGCGCGCTATCTCCTTAAAGTCTTCCCAGGCGGGCCGTTTTTTGCTGCTGTCGCGGAGCAGCGCCGCCGGGTGGAAGGTGGGCATGTAGCGGCGCCCGCCAATTTCATACCAGCGTCCCCGCATGCGAGTCACCGAAGCGCTGCCGCCGATGAGCGTGCGCGTGGCCAGGGCGCCCAGGCAGACAATGAGCTGCGGGTTGACCAGGCGAATTTGCTCCTTCAGGTAAGGGAGGCAATGGGCCACCTCGTCGGCCGCGGGAAGCCGGTTCCCCGGGGGGCGGCACTTGACCACGTTGGCGATGTAGAGCTCGCTGCGTTTCAGGCCCGCCGCCTCCAGGATGCGGTCAAGCAGCTTCCCGGCGGCGCCCACGAAGGGGAGGCCGAGGCGGTCTTCCTCCGCTCCGGGGCCTTCTCCCACCAGCATGAGCCTGGCGTTGGGGCTGCCGTCGGCAAAGACCACCTGGGTGCAGCCGGAGCGCAGCCGGCAAAGCCGGCAGCCGCGGCATTTCTCCTCCAGCGTGGCCAGCTGAAGAGCTCGGTCCTCCTCAGCTTCAGCGGCGCTCCTGTCCCCTTCCAGGAAGTCAAAGAGAGTTTGCTGGAGGTTCTCTTCCACGGGCCGTCACCTCGCCTATGTTATTCCACGCTGCCGCCCTCTCCTCCTGCCCTTTACTGGTGCAGGGCCTCCTGGGCCGCCCGCAGGGCCGCGCCCCTTTCCACCGGGAGCCCCAGGGACTGCAGGCAGGCTTCCAGGGCGCCAACGGCGGCAAGGATGTCCAGCTCGTCCACCGCACCCAGGTGCCCCACGCGGAAGGTTTTCCCCTCCAGCGACCCCTGCCCGCCGGCAATCTCGATGCCGAAGCGCTCCCGCATCATCGCCTGGATCTGGTTCCCCGGGGCCTGGGAAGGAGTCATGATGGCCGTCACCGTGGGCGAAGCATAGCGCTCCTCCTTTACCAGCAGCTCCAGGCCCATTGCCCGCGCCGCCGCCCGCACCGCCGCGGCCATGCGCCGGTGGCGGGCATAGCAGTTCTCGCGGCCTTCGGCAAAATAGAGCTGCAGCGCCTCCCGCAGGGCGACAAACTGGGCCAGGGCGGGGGTAAAGGGGGTCTGCCCCTTTTGCAGCAGTGCTTCGGCCAGGCGCAGGTCAAAGTAATACCTGGGCATCCTGGACTCCGCCGCTGCCCGCCAGGCCCTCTCCCCCACGCTGATGAAGGAGAGCCCCGGTGGGAGGAAAAGCGCTTTCTGGGAGGCGGTAAAGCAGACATCCAGGCCCAGCCGGTCCACGGGCACGTCCACCGCGCCCATGGAGCTCACGGTATCGACCAGCAGCATGGCCGGGTGATTGCCGCGAATGCGGCTGATCGCCTCCAGGTCGTTGAGCATCCCCGTGGAGGACTCGTTATGGACCACGGTGATGGCGCGAATGCTCAAATCCTTGTCCTCGCGCAGCCTGGCCTCCAGGGCGCCGTAATCGAGCGGCTCTCCCCAGGGGCTTTCCAGTCGCTCCACCTTCCCGCCATAGGCGGCGGCGATGGAGGCGAAGCGATCCCCAAAAGCCCCGTTGACCAGGGAAACAATCCTGTCGCCCGGCGAGAGAAAATTGACCACGGCCGCTTCCATGGCCCCCGTCCCGGAAGAGGTGAGAATGTACAGGCGCCCCTCGGTCTGGAAGATGCGCTTCAAGGAGGCAGTCACATCGGCAATGAGCTCCGCAAAGCGGGGTCCGCGGTGGTTGAACATCTCCGTGGACATGGCCCGCGCCACCGCCGGCGGAACAGGCGTAGGTCCTGGAATCATCAGGCGCTTGCTGGACATGTGATGACGACACCCCTTTTCCAAGATATTTTTCTCATTCCGGCGGAGCTGTAAGCAGCTTCCTGCGCCGGGTAAATCTCTCTTCGGCCAGTTCCAGGAGCCGGCTCACCAGCTCCCGGTAGCTGATGCCGCTCACTTCCCACAGCTTGGGATACATGCTGATACTCGTAAAGCCGGGGATGGTGTTGATCTCGTTCACGGTAACCGTTCCGCTCTCGGAATCGACAAAGAAGTCGACCCGGGCTAGCCCGCTGCCCTCAATGGCCATGAAGGCGCGGCGCGCCAAATCCCTTACCTTCTCCTCCAGCGCCGGGTCCAGGTCGACGGGGTAAATGAGCTCGGAGCGGTCATCAAGATACTTGGCCCGGTAATCGTAAAACTCGTTGCAGGGGATGATCTCGCCCGGCCGGGAAACCATGGGCTCCAGGTCGCCCAAGACGCTGCACTCGATCTCCCGCCCCTTGACCTCCGCCTCCACGATGACCTTGTCATCGTAGAGCAGGGCTTCCTCGACGGCCTCGGAGAGGCGGGAGGCTGCGAAAACCTTGGTTATGCCCACGCTGGAGCCGAGATTGGCCGGCTTGACAAAGCAGGGCAGCTTCAACTCCTGGCAGATCTGCTCCACCAGGCGGGATGAATTTTCCCGCCATTGCCAGCGGTTAAAATAGATGTAGGGAGCGACGGGAAGGCCATGGTTCTGGAAAATAATCTTCATAATTACCTTGTCCATGGCCACAGCCGAGGAGAGGACGCCGCAGCCCACGTAGGGGATGCCGGCCATCTCAAGGAGGCCCTGGATGGTTCCATCCTCCCCGTAGGGGCCATGCAGGACGGGAAAAACCAAGTCAAGGGGCTGAAACTCCCAGCCCGGGGACGCCCCCCCCTTCTCAATGAGCAGCCCGGGGCGCCGCGGGTCGGGGAGCATCGCCGCCCGGCGCGCCTGCTGCAGATCGCCCTGCTCCCAGAGCAGGCTCCAGATCTCATCGCCGCACAGCCAGGTCCCCTCCCGGCTAATCCCCACGGGAATAACGGCATAGCGCTCCTCGTCCATGTTGTCCATGATGGAGCGGGCTGATCTTAAAGAAACGACATGCTCCCCCGAGCGCCCCCCGAAAATCACCGCCACATTTTTCCGCTTCACGCACCCTGCCCCCTTGTATAGCCGGGTTCGGCCTCGTCTCGTCCCGGCAACAGTGGATGGAAAATTTATTTCCCATTATAACATAATATGCTTTGCCCATTTGATAAATAATTACGCTGGCAGGGTTTGTCCACGGCGGCAATAAGTTTTATAATTAAGAAGTTAAACAAGTCACAGGAGAGGTCTCATGAAACCGGCAGCAGTAATTCTCGGAGCCAACTACTATACCCCCCTTGGCGCCATCCGCACCCTGGGGCGCCGCGGCGTCAGGGTTTATGCCCTCGATTACCATTTCCCCACCGCTTATGCCCTGGCATCAAAATACGTCTACCAGAAGGTGCTCTGCCCCAACGTGAACCAGGATGAAGAGGGGATGGCCCGCTTTCTCATCGAATGGGGGAAGCAGTTCGACGAGCGGCCCGTGCTGATGGCCGGGCACGACAGCTACGCCCTCCTCATTTCGCGCTATGCCCAGGAACTGGCGCCCTACTACCGCCTTCCCGACAACCCGCCGGGATTGCTCGAAGAAATTATCAACAAAAAAGGCCTCTACCGGTTGTCCCAGAAGCACGGCCTGCGCATGCCGCTGACCTTTTTCGTGGAAAACGAAGCGGACCTGGCCGAGGCTATGGAGCAGATGCGATACCCCTGCCTGGTCAAGCCGGCGCTCTCGCACGAGTTCGTGCGCATTTTCCGCAGCAAGTGCCTCATTGTCAGGGAGAAGGACACCCTAGCCCAGGCCCTCTCCCGGGCGCGGTCCGCCGGGCTGGAGGTAATGGTGCAGGAGATTATTCCCGGCTTTGACGACTGTATGTATGTCTTCGATGCCTACATCAACGCTGAAGGGCGGGCCACCCACACCTTCACTGCACAGAAGCTGCGCCAGTTTCCCATCAATTTCGGCTCCTCCACCCTGACCCATCACTGCTACGACCCCGAAGTGGCCGCCCTGGGGCTGGAGTATATGCAGCGCCTCGGCTACCGCGGCTACGGGGAGATCGAATTCAAGCGGCATGCCGAGAACGGGAAGCTCTACATGATCGAGATAAACGCCCGCCTGAGCAGCCTCAACGTCCTCTTTGACAAGTGCGGCATGGAGTTCGCCTACATCCACTACCGCGACCTCATCGGGGAGCCGCTCCCGGACTACCATCTGCGTGAAGAGAAGCCCTGGGCCTTCTGGCATGCCTATGAAGATTTTCTCAGCAGCTGGGCCTATTTAAAAAGCGGGCAGCTGGGCTGGCGAGATATCATCCGCCCCTGGCTGAGTCACCGCAAAGCCCACGCCATCTGGGCGGCCGATGATCTCTTGCCGCTATTTGCTTTTGGGAAAAATCTTTTGGCAAAACTGCTCCGAAAAGCCGGGAGGCTTTTAAAGGGATTTTTCACTCGATCCGGCAGAGGGTCTAAAGGGAAAAATCATTTTCCCGATAGTGAATAAACTTGCCGCAACCTTCCCAATCGGCGGCAACATGTCTCATTGGCTGCTTGAAATAAGTTGCGGTGAAGCGCTGCCGCCGGCGCTGGCTGGTTGCTCCACCTCCGGCAGAAAGGACCGGCTTGCGCCTGGCCCCGGCCCAAACCGTGCCAGCTAAGGCCGGCTGCTCCTCTACCATTATATGCCAGTATTGCCAGTTCCCATGTCTCTTTCGTTAGTGTAAAATTACTGTAGGGTTATGGAGGATATTTCCATATGGAAATAGAAGAGGAACCTCACATTCGAACAAACCCCCAAAGGAGGTCGAGGTTCCTCATGGAAATAGTTCGTTTAGTAGAAA
>Ga0209608_1001076_pt1 | contig 23958 bp, 16 predicted proteins | sample AD_UKC130_MetaG_FD_184428 | JGI IMG/M metagenome (GOLD analysis project Ga0209608, IMG submission 184428) | Active sludge microbial communities of municipal wastewater-treating anaerobic digesters from Canada - AD_UKC130_MetaG (SPAdes) (version 2) | ecosystem: Engineered > Bioreactor > Anaerobic... | reverse complement strand
CCTTATCAGCGGGTAAGGATGTTTAAATGCAATTCTTTCGGGTAAGCTGTCGGGATAATCCTGCTTTTCACGATATTTCATTTGCCCTCTTAAAAAAAGAACAACATCCTCTTCTTCTTCTGACCCATCGAATATTTTTTTAAAAATGCCGGATTGAGCTGCAATTTCGGAAGTTTCTGTTGTTCCTCCAAAAATAAAATCAATTTTATCATCGATGCCTATTTTTGCTATTTCTTTAGAAAATTCATCCAATAGCGTCGACAAAGCAACAGCACCCAATCGATAACTTAATGCCACAATGCTCGGCTTTTCTTTTTTTATGTTTTCAATCACTCGACTTATCGGCACAGCCGCACCCAAATTAACTGTTTCATATCCTTCCTTTTTTGCAAGTTCCAAAAAATTCAAAAGCCCGGCAACATGTACATCACTTCCAATAGAAGCACCTAAAATTTTTTTCATTCTTCCCCCTCCTCAACGAATTTTATTATTTTTTCTATGCTCCACCCTTTCAATCCCAAATCTTCAACCGTTCTGCCTCTTTCCCAAAAGTTCCCGTCCAACATCGCATTAGCTATGGTAATCATCGAATCGATGACACCGGTTTCTACCCCAAACTCTTTTCCAAAAGATGAAATTGGAACCAAACTCATGGGTACATCTTCAAGAAGATAACGATTATTGAGACTGGTTGGTGCATATATTCCCCGGTAACCTTCGTTATTGCGAATAGCCTGGTATAAATTTTGACCGCTGACATCGTAGGCATAGCTCAACCATTCTTTAACAGTCATCGGCTGGACATTAAAAAGCTTCATCACTTGACATCTTTCTTCATCAATTTTTTCAAGCACTTTAGCAACAGAAGGAGAAATACCTTCAAAATAAAATTCAAATTTACCCGCAGTGGTTTCCACCCGTGCAGCGTTCAAAATTAAGGTTGCGGGATGTAGAACCACACCTATGTTATTAAAACTCGTATAGAGGATGTTTTTAACAATATCAAATTCAGGCATCACCTCCAACAATGTTTCGGCCAATTCGGAATTTCTTGAAGCCGGAAGAGCTGAAACCGGTACAGCATTTTTTATTCTGAAAATTCGCGTAACACCCGGATTTGACATTCGGGAAGCGAAAATAAAAGTCTGTGCTTCAGCAACAATAACATCCTTCTTTACACCCTTCCTTTTCAATGTATTGTAAAACTCCAATGCACCTCCTGTTCTGCCCGGATTCAGAACAACAATCTGCCCGTCTTCTAAAAAAGGAGCCATCCTTTCTGCAATTTCTTTATGGGCGAAAGCCGGCACGACAACCATAATAAGCTTTCTCCCTTTTATTGCTTCGTCAATTTTTGTTGTTGCAAAAGACACTTCGTATTCTCCCTCTACCTGTCCTTCAATTTTGATTTTATGTGACTCGATGATAGGATATATTCTTCTTCTTGATCTGTTGAAAAGTGCAACATCAAAACCTTTCATGGCCAAATACCCTGCAAGTGCTTGTCCGCCATTTCCTGCACCAATTACGGTTATTTTAATCATATCTGCGAAAATTAAAAGGTTATATAAATTGTAATGTGAATTTTACAGAGTTATTTTATGCATTATCCAAATCATTTACTCATTCTACAATTACAAATAGAGGTAAAAATCTTTTGCCAACTGAACAAACTCTTCCGAATAATGATGCCTTTGCGTTTCAATCACCAAATGATTATGAATCACGCTGTCAGCGGATGGAACTAACGACAATTCCAGTAATAACCGCTTCGGCAAACTATCGGGTGTGGAATACACATCGGTCTGACGATGAATATACCATCCTGTTTCTTGAATCAATTCATCCAAAAAACGCTTTCTTTCAAAAGGATAAACTAAAGCAAGTTTCCCATGCAATGAAATTATCTTCCTACTCAAAAAAAGCAATTCTTCGATTGGGAGTAAAAGAGCATGACGCGCCTCATTGCGGCGTTTATCGGGCGACAACAACGAATTCACAAAAAACGGAGGATTACAAACAATACAATCAAACTCAGTAGAAGTTTGCTTCACAAAATCTTGAAAAGAAATGTTTTTTACTTCAATCCGATCTTTGAAAGGCGATGCTATCGCATTCTCTTTTGCTTGAGCAACAGCATCAACATCCACATCAATAGCAGTTATAGCGGCTAATCCATTTCGTTGGGCGAGCATCAAGGCAATCAATCCCGAACCTGTTCCTACATCCAAAATATTTTTGCATTGATTTACCGAAGTCCACGCCCCCAATAATACTCCATCCGTCCCCACCTTCATGGCACATCGATCGTGACAAACTGTAAACCTTTTAAAACGAAAACTAGAACTTAACATGGTCTAAAATCATCTATTTGGCATGGATTTTGGATAGTTTATTGTACATATAAAACAAAATAGCCCTATTTTTGTTTGCATTAGTATGATGGAAAAACCTCTTCTTTTTGTAAAGAAAGAAAACAAAAATATTACGAAATATCGAAATAGATAAATTATGTTTCATAAAAAAATATATAGTTACGATTCCGAAGAAATGGATCCCGATTTTATTTCATTTATTACCGACGATTTTATGGACAACAACAAAGATATAGACAATTCGTTTCTGCCTGATACGATACCCATTTTACCTTTACGAAATACCGTTATTTTTCCAGGAAGTAGACTTCCTATCTCAGTGGGTAGGGAAAAATCATTGAAACTCATTAAGTCGCTGGGTAAAAAACAACGTTATATTGGCTTGGTATGTCAGAAAGACGGCGATATCGAAAATCCTGAACCGGAAGATTTGTATCGCGTTGGCGTTATTGCCGAAGTAATGAGGGTTATTGAACTGGCTAACAATAATCTCAGCATTATCATTCAAGCAAAAAAGCGATTCGAATGGAATGAAATGGTAGAAACCGAACCTTTTTTTAAAGCAAAATATAAAATAAAAGAATCTGTTTCTGTCTCAAAAGACGACAAAGAATATATAGCCATCCTCGATTCCATACGCGACACAATGATACAAATGTTGCAGCTACTAGGTGAACCGCCCAAAGAACTGTTGCAAACATTAAACAATGAAGCTTTCTTGGATATGCTGGTAAGCTATTGTGCTACCAATCTGCCCATCGACAGTCGCGAAAAACAAGAATTACTGAATATCGATAACGAAAAAGAACAAGCCTATCGCCTATTGATGATCCTGAATCGCGAAATGCAAATATTGGAGTTGAAAATGAATATTCAGATGAAAACGCGCGAAGACCTGAACCAGCAACAAAAAGAATACTACCTGCAACAGCAACTCAAAACGATTCAGGAAGAGCTAGGCGGTAATGTTCAACAAATTGAAATCGATGAATTCCGGAAAAAAGCAAAAGGAAAAAAATGGAGTGCAGAGGTTGCTGAAATATTCGAAAAAGAAGTAAAAAAACTGGAACGATTGAATCCTCAGTCGCCCGATTATTCGGTACAATACGGATACGTGCAAACCATTGTGGAATTGCCTTGGAATGAATATACACAGGACAATTTTGATTTAAAAAATGCTCAAAAAATTCTCGATCGCGATCATTTCGGAATGGAAAAAGTAAAAGAACGTATTATTGAGCACTTAGCAGTCCTAAAGCTCAAAGGAGATATGAAATCGCCCATTCTCTGCTTGTACGGCCCTCCCGGAGTAGGAAAAACTTCCCTGGGGAAATCCATAGCCGAAGCCCTGAACCGTAAATATGTTCGTATTTCTCTTGGAGGATTGCATGACGAGGCTGAAATCAGAGGCCATCGCCGCACCTATATTGGTGCTATTCCCGGCAGAATCATTCAAAATATTCAAAAAGCCGAGTCCTCCAATCCTGTTTTTGTATTGGATGAAATAGACAAGATCGGTAGCGATTTTCGTGGCGACCCGGCTTCTGCACTGCTTGAGGTGCTAGATCCCGAACAAAATTCGGCATTTCACGACAATTATCTTTCCATCGATTACGATCTGTCAAAAGTTCTTTTCATTGCCACAGCCAACAACCTAAACACTATTCCCCAACCTCTTTTGGACAGGATGGAACTGATTAACGTAGGCGGATATATCACCGAAGAAAAAATCGAAATAGCCTCACGCCATCTTCTTCCAAAAGAATTAGATAATCATGGCATTCCTCGAGATGCTTTCAATATCCCCAAAAATACGCTGGAAAAAATAATCGAAAATTATACGCGTGAATCCGGCGTGCGGGAATTGGAAAAGCAGATTGCAAAAATTCTACGAAAAATAGCCCGAAAAATAGCCGACAACCAAGAATATCCCAAAGAACTGCAAATTAGCGATTTAAAAGAATACCTCGGCGTGGAACCCTATACCAAAGAAAGTTATCAAGGCAACGAATATGCCGGTGTCGTAACCGGACTGGCATGGACAGCCGTAGGCGGAGAAATTTTGTTTGTTGAAAGCTCGCTAAGTAGAGGGAAAGGATCGAAACTCACCATAACCGGTAATTTGGGTGATGTAATGAAAGAATCGGCTATGTTGGCAATGGAATATATTCGTTCACATGCCGAAGAATTGGGCATCGAGCCGGAAGTTTTCGAAAACTGGAACACTCACATTCATGTTCCGGAAGGAGCTATTCCAAAAGACGGACCTTCAGCAGGAATAACAATGATCACCTCGCTTGCTTCGGCATACACTCAACGGAAAGTAAAAGCCAATCTAGCCATGACAGGAGAAATTACATTGCGAGGAAAAGTGCTGCCGGTTGGCGGTATCAAAGAAAAAATTCTGGCTGCCAAACGTGCCGGAATCAAAGAAATTATTTTAAGTGCAGACAACAAAAAAGATGTAGAGGAAATTAAACCCTCCTACCTTAAAGGACTTAAATTTCATTATGTCAATGACGTAAAAGAAGTATTGGACATTGCTTTACTAAAACAAAAAGTAAAGAATCCTAAAAATTTTACCATCAAGAAGGAAAAGACCGAACTGCAAATAAATAACTGATTATTATTCAACAAACAAAAGGGCGTCCAAAAATTTTTGAACGCCCTTTTGTTGCAAGATTTATATTGACACCTTTTTTATCTAAAATCTTTCAACATTTCACGTAAACGTTTCCGTGCAAAGAAAATCCTACTCTTTACAGTTCCAATAGGAAGTCCCAAATGCTGAGCAATTTCTTCATACTTATATCCCGCAAGATGCATTGAAAAAGGAATTTTATATTCATCGGTAAAACTGTTGATTGCCGTATTAATTTCTTTAATAGTGTAAGCACCTTCCGGCGTGTCAAATCCTGAATCTTGAGGTAAGTTTAAATGATATAAATTCTCCGTTTTATCAATAATAGTCTGGCTTCTGACTATTTTACGGTAGTTATTGACAAAAATATTATGCATGATGGTAAAAACCCATCCTTTAAAGTTTATATTTTCATAATATTTCTCCTTGTTATCCAACACACGAAGTGTTGTTTCCTGCATTAAATCTCTTGCTTCTTCTCTATTGGAGGTTAGTGTTAATGCAAAATTAAACATGTTATCCTGCAACCCAAGGAGTCTGTTTTCGAAAGAATCATTTGCTTTCATAAGAATCTTTTTTGTGTGTTAATAGGATTACGGTATATAGATTATCAAAAATCTTTCCACTTTCACCCATAACAAAGTTAAAAATATATTTTTCAAAAACACAAGAATTCCCTACTTTATATAATTAAATAGTGTTAAGGGGAATAATGGAATATATTATCCTCTGATTTTCTGATACATAAAGCATTAAAAACACAAGAATTTATCCTATATATCCAATTGATTTTATCTATATCTATAAATAGAAATAGATCACGAAAATATTTCGAAATTGTTATTCAAATCGGACAATAGGGCAGTTTTAAGGAGATGAAAATATTTTACTCCTTAAGCAATGACAAAATGGCACATTATTTGCTCATCCCGATATAGAATAATCTTATTAAAAAAAGAAGGTATATGCAAAAGGAAGGACAAATAGGGGTAACGACAGAAAATATATTCCCCATCATCAAAAAATACTTATACAGTGATCACGAAATATTTTTACGTGAAGTAATCTCCAATGCAATAGATGCCACTCAAAAACTGAAAACATTGGCCGATAAAGGGGAATTCAAAGGAGAGCTCGGTGATCTTTCCATACGGGTTTCTATTGACAAAAAAGCAAAAACCTTGACTATTTCCGATCGTGGAATCGGTATGACAGCAGAAGAACTCGATAAATACATCAATCAGATAGCCCTGTCATCTGCCAATGAATTTCTGGACAAATATAAAGACAGTGCAAATGCTATCATTGGTCATTTCGGATTGGGTTTTTATTCAACCTTTATGGTTTCCAAAAAAGTAGAGATCATTACCAAGTCGTACAAAGAAGATGCACCGGCCGTTAAATGGTCGTGCGAAGGTACGCCCGATTATAAAATAGAAGAAGCCCAAAAAACCGATAGAGGAACAGACATTATTTTATACATTGACGATGAACACAAAGAATTTCTAGAAGAAGAAAAAATTGAATTCCTGTTAAAAAAATACTGTCGCTTTTTGCCTATCCCCATTGTTTTCGGCAAAAAAAAGGAATGGAAAGACGGAAAATATGTTGAAACAGATGAAGACAACGTTATTAACAATCCCAATCCCTTATGGAAGCGAAAACCATCGGAATTGACAGATGAAGATTATCTGAACTTTTACCACGAACTTTATCCGATGACATTCGATGAGCCTTTGTTTTGGATTCATCTCAACGTGGATTACCCATTTCATCTGACGGGAATTTTGTACTTTCCGCGCATAAAAAGCAATATCGATTTGCAAAAGAACAAAATCCAATTATATTGCAATCAAGTGTTTGTTACCGATTCGGTAGAAGGTATCGTGCCCGAATTTTTAACTTTGCTTCATGGCGTCATCGATTCACCCGATATCCCGTTAAACGTTTCCCGTTCCTATCTGCAGAGTGATAAAAATGTAAAGAAAATATCCAACCATATTACCAAAAAAGTTGCCGACAAGTTGGAAGAAATCTTCAAAAAAGATCGCGCTCAATTTGAAGAAAAATGGGACGGGCTCAAATTGTTTATCCAATATGGGATGTTGACAGATGAAAAATTTTACGAAAGAGCTCTCAAATTCTGCTTGCTGAAAAACATCGATGGAAAATATTTTACGCTAGATGAATATAAAACACTGATAAAAAACAATCAAACCGACAAAAACGGCACACTGGTTTACCTATATGCCACCAATAAGGACGATCAGTATGCCTTCATCGATGCAGCAAAAGAAAAAGGATACGATGTATTACTGATGGACGGGCAACTGGATATTCCATGGATGGGACTCATTGAACATAAATTCGATAAAACCCGTTTCGTACGGGTGGATAGCGATACAATTGAACACCTCATAGAAAAAGAAGAAACGGCAAAAGTTGAACTCACCGATAAGGAAAAAGAAGCGCTGAGCGAAGTAGTGAAATCGCAATTACCAAAGATGGACAAAACGGATTTTGTCATCGAATTTAAAGCATTGGAAGAAAGTAGCAAGCCTATTCAAATCACACAAGACGAATTCTCGCGTCGAATGAAAGAAATGTCTGCCATACAGCCGGGAATGTCGTTCTATGGAGAAATGCCTGATATTTATCAGGTAGTGATCAACACACAACATCCGCTCATCAAGGAAATTGTTAGCGAAACAACAGGAAAAGAAAAAGAAGAACTTCTTCAATATGCTTCAGAAAATAAAAAATTGAAACAAATGATAGACCTTGCATTACTTTCTAACAGCATGTTGAAAGGAGAAGCTCTGAGCGATTTCATCAAACGCAGCATTGAAATGATGTAAGGAAATATACAAAGTCCGGGTATTAAGGTAAAAAGAAGTAAAGAGCCGGTAAACAATTTATGTTTATCGGTTTTTTTATCCATTCATTCCACAACAACTACTTTTTTATAAAACATGAAGAAAACGCCTCTGCAATTCGATTTTTCATTCCTCAGTACATAAATTAAAAAATATCATGTAAATTTGCGGTACAAAATAAATAAAATGAGCAAACAACCCTACGAGGTTACATACTCACCCTTTAGAAGTTTCTCGCGCGATGAATGGAGCAAACTCGAAGAACATCCCATGTTCCCGGTTTCCGATATTGACGTAACCAAACTGCAAGCACTCAACGAACCCCTTACCATCCAGGAAATTGAAGATATATATCTTCCAATGGTACGGCTCCTACAGATACACATTACACACTATCGCAACCTCCATAATGAACGCGACCAATTCTTCGACAATACAAGTCGCCGTATGCCCTATATTATCGGCATAGCAGGAAGCGTTGCAGCAGGGAAAAGCACTACTGCACGCGTACTACAGAAATTACTTTCTATGACCCCCGAAAATCCCAAAGTAGAACTCATCACAACCGATGGATTTTTGTATCCCAATGCGGAACTCGAACGACGTGGAATTTTCAATAAAAAAGGGTTCCCCGAAAGTTACGATGCTAAACAGTTGGTATCGTTTCTCTCTGCTGTAAAATCGGGACGCGAAGTTCTGGAAGCTCCCGTATATTCACATCTGTATTACGATGTGATACCCAATCGGGTACAAGTAATAGAAAGACCCGACATTCTGATCGTAGAAGGTATTAATATTCTGCAGGTTACGATAAATAAAAAATCGCGACACAAAGTTTTTGTATCCGATTTTTTCGATTTTTCCATTTATGTAGATGCCACAGAGAAAGATCTGCGCAAATGGTATATAGAACGTTTTAAAAAACTTCAGGAAACAGCATTTCAGAATCCCGAATCCTATTTCCATCGCTATGCATCCTACTCCGAAGAGGAATTAGTAGAATTCGCCAATAAAATTTGGAACGAAATCAATCTTCCCAATCTAAGACAAAACATCCTACCCACCCGTTTTCGTGCCGATTTGATTTTAGAAAAGGGGGAATCTCATTTTGTAAGAGGGGTAAGGATACGTAAAATTTAAAAAAGAGCAACGTATAAAACATTGCTCTTTTTTAATTATTTATTATGCATTACACTTTTCAATTCCCATAAGGACATTTTGTTGTTTGTACTATCTTGAAAAAATCATTGCCCTTATCGTCTATCAAAATAAATGCAGGAAAATCTTCCACTTCAACTTTCCAAATTGCTTCCATCCCAAGTTCGGGATACTCCACACATTCTAATTTTTTAATATGATTCTGAGCCAAAATAGCGGCAGGTCCACCTATACTTCCAAGATAGAAGCCCCCGTATTTTTTGCATGCCTCCACTACTTCTTGACTGCGATTTCCCTTCCCAATCATAATCAAACTTCCTCCACGTGATTGAAACTCTTCCACATAAGGATCCATCCGATTAGAAGTAGTAGGTCCCATCGAACCCGAAATATATCCCGGAGGTGTTTTCGCCGGACCCGCATAAAAAACTGGATGATCTTTAAAATACTGAGGCAAATCTTCACCTCTATCCAATCGTTCTTTAAGTTTTGCATGAGCAATATCGCGAGCTACAATAACAGTACCATTCAACGATAAGCGAGTTGATACAGGGTATTTACTCAATTCTGCCAAAACTTCTTTTATGGGACGATTTAGGTCTATCTTGACACCTCCTGCATCTCCGGCTTGACGATATTTTTCCGGAATAAACCGACCGGGATTATCCTCCAATTTCTCAAGCCATATCCCTTCCTTCGTGATTTTAGCCTTAATGTTACGGTCAGCCGAACACGAAACACCCATTCCCACCGGACACGACGCAGCATGACGCGGCAAACGAATAACCCGCACATCATGTGCAAAATATTTGCCGCCGAATTGAGCACCTAGGCCCAATTTCTCGGATGCTTTTTTCAGTTTTTCTTCCAATTCGTAATCACGGAATGCCTGCCCCCATTCGTTGCCAACAGAAGGAAGATTATCATAATATTTTGCCGATGCCAGTTTTACGGCTGCCAAATTGGCTTCGGCCGATGTTCCTCCCACCACAAAAGCAATATGATATGGTGGACACGCAGTAGTACCCAATGTTTTCATTTTTTCAATCAAAAAACACTCCAATTTATCGGGTCTGAGCAATGCTTTCGTTTCCTGATATAAAAAAGTCTTGTTAGCCGATCCCCCACCCTTTGCAACGCAAAGAAATTCATATTTATCTCCCGGTACTGCATACAAATCAATTTGTGCAGGAAGATTGCAATTTGTGTTCACCTCTTCATACATTGTCAATGGCGCATTCTGCGAATAACGAAAATTTTCATTTACAAACGTATTATAAACGCCCCTTGACAGAGCCTCGGCATCATCGCCTTCTGTCCAAACTTGTTGCCCTTTTTTACCAATGATAATTGCTGTTCCCGTATCCTGACAGAATGGAAGAACCCCTTTTGCCGAAACCTCTGCATTACGCAGGAAAGTCAACGCCACAAACTTATCATTCTCGCTCGCTTCCGGATCGTCTAAAATCTTGGCTACCTGTTTATGGTGCTCTGAGCGAAGCAAAAATTCTACATCACGGAACGCCTGCTGTGCAAGTAGAGTAAGCCCTTCCGGATCGATTTTTAATATCTCTTTTCCTTCGAAATTCGAAACCGATACGTAATCTTTTGTTAATAAATAATATTCGGTATCATCTTTAGCCAAAGGAAAAGGCTCTTGATACTTAAAAGGTTTTACAGTCATAATTTAATCGATTTATCATTAAAATAATTGGTGTGACTTTTAGACAACAGCGGAGCATTCACTGCTATTGGCTTCACAAAAGTACAAAGAAAAACAGTCTTTCAGAAAAAGATGGAAACAAAAAGTAACGTTCTTTTAAAATTTTAATCGCAAAGAATGCCTGTTTTTCTGTAAAATAGAATTAAATTTGTAGTCTAATTCGGGAAGTTGTACACATGACAGATACTATTAAACATGAATGCGGCATCGCAATGATCCGACTGCTTAAGCCCCTCGATTATTATTACAATAAATATGGGTCGTGGCAGTATGGACTCGATAAGCTCTATTTATTAATGGAAAAACAACACAATCGCGGGCAAGAAGGAGCAGGACTTGCTGCGGTAAAGTTGGAAGCCTCTGCAGGTAATGAGTTTATTTTCAGAGAAAGAGCTACCGGCTCAGGGGCTATCGATGAAATATTCGGAAAGATACATGAAACATTTAGCCAATTTGCGCCACAAAAATTAAAAGATATTTCATTTGTAAAGAAAAGCGTTCCCTTTGCAGCAGAACTTTTCCTCGGGCATTTACGATATAGTACTGCGGGGAAAAGCGGATCAGCATATTTGCATCCACTATTGCGACGAAACAATTGGGCATCAAGGAGTCTTGCCCTGGCGGGAAATTTCAATATGACCAACGTCGATGAAATGTTTGAACAACTCCTTGCTGAAGGACAGCACCCTCGTGATTATGCCGACACGTTCATTATTCTCGAATCGCTGGGTCATTATCTGGATAGAGAAGTTCAATACCAATACGATCATATCGATAAAAAAGGATTAAACGGACAAAAGATCAGTTACTTAATTGAAGAGCAACTAGATATACCGTTTTTATTGAAACGAGCAAGTAAAATATGGGACGGCGGTTATGTAATAAGTGGACTTATCGGATGTGGCGATGCTTTCGCCTTACGCGACCCATGGGGAATCCGACCGGCATTCTATTATTATGATGATGAAGTTGCGGTAGTAGCTTCGGAACGACCGGTTATTCAAACAACATTTAATCTCACCAAGGACGATGTTCATGAGCTGGAGCCAGGTCAAGCATTAATCGTGAAAAGGAACGGAAAAATTTCATTACCACAAATTATTGAAAAAAAAGAGAAAATCACACCCTGTTCTTTTGAACGCATTTATTTTTCGCGCGGCTCCGATTACGATATTTATCGCGAACGAAAAAAATTAGGAGAATTACTTATACCCCAAATATTAAACGCTATCGATCACGATTTCGATAACACCGTCTTTTCCTTTATCCCCAATACGGCCGAAGTGGCATTTTTTGGCATGATGGAAGCGTTGGAAAAACATTTCAACCGAGAAAAAGCACAACTCCTTGCCGAAAAAGGTGCTTCGTTGACTAAAGATGAAATAGAGCAAATTCTCTCACGGCGTGTACGTGCAGAAAAAGTGGCCATTAAAGATATTAAGCTTCGCACTTTTATTGCCGAGGGTAATACTCGCAACGATTTAGCCGCCCACGTCTACGACATTACTTACGGCTCATTGAATCGAAATAAAGACAAGTTGGTAATTATCGATGATAGCATTGTGCGAGGAACAACATTGAAACAAAGCATCATAAAAATTCTAGACAGACTTGATCCCTCCAAAATCGTTATTGTTTCATCATCGCCACAAATTCGTTATCCCGACTATTACGGAATCGATATGTCGCGTTTAAGTGAATTTATTGCATTTAGAGCGGCAATAAAATTGCTCAAAGAGCGTGATATGCAGCATGTAATAGATGAAGTTTATCAAAAATCACTGGCTCAAAAGGACAAGAAAAAAGAAGAAATTGTGAATTATGTGAAGGAAATTTATGAACCTTTCACTGAAGAAGAGCTTTCAGATAAAATAGCTCAAATGCTCAAGCCGGAAGAAACAAAAGCAGAAGTTAAAATCGTGTATCAAACCATTGAAAATCTGCATAAAGCATGCCCCGATCATAGTGGCGACTGGTATTTCTCGGGAAATTACCCCACACCCGGCGGTAATCGACTGATTAATCAAGCTTTTATTAATTACATAGAAGGCGAAGAAAACCGTCCTTACCAATTTAAACTGAATTTCTAACTATTTTAATGATTGAAAAAATAATTATCCTCGAAAATGTTGATCCCGTTGTTTTTCTCGGAATAAACAACTGTAATATTCAATTAATGAAAACATTATTTCCTAAACTTCGGATCGTAGCGCGGGGAAATGTTATCAAAGTTATTGGTGATGAAGAAGAAATTATCCGTTTCGAAGATAGTATCCATAAATTAGAAAAGTTCAGTATCGAGATGAACATCCTTAGAGAAGAAGATATTCTCGATATTGTAAAAGGGAAAACACCAACTGTCTCTGCTCAAGACAACCTGATTATTCACGGAATTGGTGGAAAACCCATTGTCGCTCGAACGCCCAACCAGCAGAAACTCGTAAAAGCTTTTGAAAAAAATGACTTGGTTTTTGCTATCGGTCCCGCAGGATCGGGAAAAACATATACCGCAATAGCTCTAGCCGTCAGGTCACTAAAAAACAAACAGGTTCGCAAGATCATCCTCAGCCGTCCGGCAGTTGAAGCCGGAGAAAAACTCGGATTCCTACCAGGGGATATGAAAGAAAAAATAGACCCCTATCTGCAACCATTGTACGACGCTTTAGAAGATATGCTTCCTTCATCGAAATTGAAAGAATACATTGAGAACAAAGTCATTCAAATTGCACCGTTAGCTTTTATGCGGGGCCGCACCCTCAATGATGCAGTCATCATCCTGGATGAAGCGCAAAACACCACCAAACAGCAAATCAAAATGTTTTTAACACGTTTGGGGTTAAACGCAAAAATGATCGTGACGGGCGATATAACCCAGATTGATTTGCCGTATTCACAGCCCTCGGGATTAATTCATGCGATGAAAGTATTGCAGGGTATAAAAGGTATATCTACTGTAGAATTCAACAAAAAAGATATCGTTCGCCACCAGCTGGTACAACATATAGTGGAAGCATACGAAAAAAGTGAAAAAGACGAAGCAAGAAAAATTTTTCCGGACACCCATAAAGAAGAAAATAGACATTCAAAATAAAAATTTAGTTGAGAACTTCTCCCCAAAAAACAAATGAAACAAGAATATGAAGAATACATTAATTAAAACAAATTATCATTTCCCGGGACAAACCGCTGTTTATCACGGTAAAGTACGCGATGTGTACACTATTAATAACGATATATTGGTCATGATCGTAACCGACCGCATCTCGGCATTCGATGTTATTCTTCCAAAAGGGATTCCCTATAAAGGACAGGTGTTAAATCAGATTGCCAACAAATTTCTGGATGCAACTTCCGATATCGTTCCCAATTGGAAAACGGCATCGCCCGATCCAATGGTTACTGTGGGCATACGCTGTGAACCTTATAAAGTGGAAATGGTTATTCGAGGCTATCTTACCGGAAGCGCTTGGCGCGAATACAAAAAAGGCGCACGATCTCTTTGTGGTGTTCCTCTGCCCGACGGAATGAAAAAAAATCAGAAATTCGATACCCCTATTATCACTCCTACAACCAAAGCAGCCGAAGGTCACGACGAAAACATCTCCAAAGAAGAAATCATTGCACAAGAATTGGTAAGCAAAGAAGAATACGAACAAATTGAACAATACACCTACGCGTTATTTCAAAGAGGAACAGAAATGGCTGCCGAAAAAGGATTAATTCTTGTGGACACTAAATACGAATTTGGTAAAAAGAATGGTAAAATTTATCTGATCGACGAAATACATACTCCGGATTCATCCCGTTATTTTTATAGCGACAGCTATCGCGAATGTTTCGAAAAAGATGAAGATCCCAAGCAGCTATCAAAAGAATTTGTTCGCCAATGGCTGATTGAAAACGGTTTTCAAGGACAACCCGGACAAAAAATCCCCGAAATGACCGAAGAATTTTGCAATCAAGTATCGGAACGTTATATCGAACTTTATGAAATTCTTACTGGTGAAAAATTCGTAAAAGCCGATACGAAAAACTTGGAAGAACGCATTGAAAGAAATGTGATGAATTATCTAACCAACCGAACAGCATATTAAAAAACATTCTGTCGACAAAAAAATGGGAGAATATGGTTTATAACTCGGAGAAGGTGATCCCATACAATTCATCCGAACCCAAAACAAAGCAGGTAGAGCGCATGTTTAATTCGATTGCCTCTACTTACGATAAACTTAATGGAATTCTTTCTCTGGGGATCGATAATTTCTGGAGAAGGGACGCTATTAAAAAATTAAAGCCTTATCATCCGCAGCAAATTCTCGATGTTGCTACCGGAACAGGCGATTTTGCCATTCTAGCGCAACGGATTTTATCTCCCAATAAAATTATCGGAATCGATATTTCCGAAAAAATGATAGAGATGGGGAAGGAAAAAATCGAAGCTAAAGGTCTAGAAAACAGCATTACTTTAAAGCAACAAGATTGTAGGGAAATGAATTTCCCTAACAATATCTTCGATGCAGTAACAGTGGCTTTCGGCGTGCGAAACTTCGAAAATATCGATCAAGCATTCTGCGAAATCCGGCGTGTTTTGAAAACCAACGGAATATTCCTATTCCTAGAACTCTCCACGCCACAACATTTTCCAATGAAACAGCTCTACAACATGTATTCCAGATTCTTTATTCCATTCATAGGACGCTTAATTTCATCAGATAAAAATGCATATCAATATTTACCCCAATCCATCAGCGCATTTCCTCAGGGAGAAAAAATGTTAAACATACTTAAAAAAAACGGTTTCCATATCCTTCAACACAAAACCTATACTGCAGGAATCTGCAGTTTGTATATGGCGCAAAAAAGATCATAATGAATACGTACGGTCTTATCGGATTTCCCCTTAAACACTCTTTCTCAGCAAGATTTTTCAGTGAAAAATTCAAAAAGGAAAACATCGATGCCGAATACCTCAACTTTGAAATTGAAGATATCCTGCAAATTTGGGAAGTGATTTTGTCTAATCCGCATTTAAAGGGGTTGAACGTCACCATCCCGTATAAAGAGCAGGTGATCCCTTTTCTTGATGAACTTTCACCCGAAGCTGAAAAAATTGGAGCAGTAAACGTCATCAAAATCAATCGAAATCGAAATCGAAACGATAAACAGGATTACTATTTAAAGGGATATAATACCGATTACACAGGATTTAAAAAATCCATCGAACCTCTCATTAAATCCGATATCCACGAAAAAGCGCTTGTTCTGGGCACAGGCGGAGCATCGAAAGCAGTTGTTCAGGCTCTTAACGACTTGGGAATCGAATGGAAATACGTTTCGCGCACAGCTGGCGAAAATAAATTCACTTATGAGGAACTAACACCCAAAATAATCAACGACTATCAGATTATTATCAACGCATCACCCGTTGGCACTTTTCCAAACATCCACGAATGTCCGAAAATTCCTTATCAATACCTTACCCCCCACCATCTTCTCTATGATCTAGTATATAATCCGTCAGAAACATTATTCTTGAAAAAAGGCAAAGCGCAGGGCTCTACCATAAAAAACGGTGAAGAGATGCTTCTTCTGCAAGCGCTGGAAGCTTGGAAAATTTGGACCACATAAAGAAACCGCCCTCAGAAGATTGCTCAACGAGAGCGGTAACCCGACAAAAAAGAATTTTCCCTCCGGATTGTCTTTTTTGTCTATCGAGAATGAGATTGTGTTAACCTGCCCAAGGCAGTGTTATCGCTTTTCAATGTCACCTGATCGCATTGCATGACATGAATTTCTACTTGGCTTCTTCATCTTCCCATTCTTCTACTTTCTCAGGCTGAATCGGATCAGCATCCATTATTATTTCATTTCCATCAACATCAAAGTAAAACGTTTTCTTTGATTGATCATCCTTTTTAGTTGCCTCTACTTTCGTGATCTGCTTCTCTTTGTTATACTGAAGTGAATTGATCTCATAACTTTCTGCTACTATACGAACCGCAGCCTGCACTTTCTCATTTAACTCTTCAAATTTCACCTCTTTAAATCCATCGTTCTGTGGCTGTTGTTCCAACACCGTTTTCTGATCTTGTTGAATCTGGTCTCGATTCTGAATATGAGCATTTGCTGCTACCCCTATTCCAAGGATTAATACTACTGATAAAATAACTTTTTTCATTGTCTTCAAATTTTAAATGTGAAACATTCACTTTTTTAATTGGTTTGCTGATGGCCATCAACAACTAAATTATCTTTTCACCTATCTTTATTCAAATAGCATACAAAAATGCCAAACTCCATTATTATGTATTGTATAAATCTCATTTACTGAAATATATAAAACAACGAGACTTTTTCCCTCATATCTCACAAGTGTGGAAATGTGTGGAAAAAATGTAGAAAATGTGGAAATATTCCACACTTCTCCTGTTTATTTCTAAAAAACATTTACCCTCCGTCCGAATAATTCTATTATCGAATAGAACAGGAATTATTTCTTGAAATTTCCCCTATCTCATTGTAGAACCTGTTATAAAGCGAACCGAATTTGTAAAAGAGGAAATTTTTATTGTTCCATGCGTAAATCGAAAATTATCATGTAAATTTGAAAAAAGAATCGGTGAAAAAGCACCTTTAAAGAAGTCTTAAACATGAGAAAAAACAATACACCGGAACATACTATCAGAATAAAAATGGGATTGATATTTTTGGTAGTAATTCTTTATTTTTGCGGCGTCTTCATCTATTCCTATACCTTGAAGAAAGATATCGATGCGCGGGAAAAGGAAATCGCACGATCGTATCAAATACTTTCGCAAACCAATCATCTGATATCTTCTATACAACAAGTTCAGAATATAACCAACGCTTATCTTTCCTCCCCTAATCCGATATTCGAACAGCAATACGATTCTCTTTCTGCAGACATTGCCAAGCAAATAGTTGAGATACAGAACATTTCGCTTTCGAAAAGTCAAAATACGCTGCTTAGAAATATTCATACATTGTTAGGAGAAAAAAATACTCTTGTTTCTCAATTGGCTAAACAATTCAAAAGACAAAACCCATTGAAAGAATTGGATCGAAAAATAGAAAACATCATGGATTCATCGGTTGTTGCCACAAATCAAAGCACAACCATTGTCGTCAAGGAGAAAAAAAATTTTTGGAGTCGGTTGAAAAATTTATTTAAACCTCAATCTGCTGTGGACACCACCATAAGTATAACCACAACCGTAGAAGATACATTAAAATCAGGAGTCGATAAAGCAACATATGCTGATCTGAAAAAAACCACTCAACAAGCTTCGCAGAATTATTCGCATCAGCTGCAAGGAATTGAAAAGCAAGTAAAAGAGATCATTTTTTCCGAACAGGAAATATCGCTTCAACTCTCACAACTGCTTACGCAGCTTCATCAAGAAACAATAGAAACTGCAAACCATGGAATTTCAGAGAGTAGTCGGCTTACCCAACGAATCTTTATTTTTTCTGTTGCTTCAGGTGTATTTTCTCTACTTTTAATATTAACTTTTATCTTGCTTATTGCAAACGATCTAAACAAAGGGCAAAAAGCGCGTATTGACTTGATAAAGGAAAAACAACTCACAGAAAAACTCATGAAAAGCCGCCACCAATTGTTACTTTCCGTGTCGCACGATATAAAAACACCTCTTACTTCTATCATGGGTTATATGGATTTATGGAAATCCAATGCAACATCAGAGACAAAAAAACAACAAATTCAGTCGGCTCAAAATTCAGGAAAATACATTCTAACCATGTTGTCCAATCTACTTGAATTTTCGCGACTTGAACAACATTCGAAGCAATTACATATTTCACGTTTTAATCTGATAGAATTGATTGAAGAAGTTATGGGAATGTTTTATCCCTTCGCAGAAACAAAAAATCTGCTATTAGAACTCGATAACCAACTGAACAACCCTTTTTTCGTGGAAACCGATTACACCATGCTCAAACAAATCCTCTCTAACTTACTTTCCAATGCTATCAAATATACGTTGGAAGGAAGCGTTCAACTATCCTTACAACAGAGCAATGCTGATAAAGTAATTTTTACTATCATCGACACCGGCATCGGCATTGACGAAAAAGATATGCCGAAACTTTTTACACCTTTTTCAAGAATACAAAATCCGCTCAAAGCGGAAGGAAGTGGTTTCGGAATGTATGTAACGAAAGGACTTACCGAAGCGCTCAACGGAACTATCCGTATAAACTCGAAAAAAGACAAGGGGACCTGTGTTACAGTAGAACTACCAATGAAACGGATTACCGAAACAATTACGATGGACAAAAGTACACCTTACAAAAATACTGGACCGGTTTCCCATCACATCCTGATCTTTGAAGATCATGCAGCACTCGGTACAATGTTAACAGAAGTATTACAACAAATGGGGCATCAAATAACCTTATGCGATGACAATACAAACATTCATCCATACATTACAAACATTTCGAATTACGACATTGTGTTTACCGACATGGAACTCAAAAAAATAACAGGCAAAGATATTCTTAAACTCATCCGAAAAATAAATCCGGATATTCCTGTATGGCTAATGACCGCTCACGATGATTACACTGAAGAAAAAGCAATATCGGAAGGGTTTAACGGACTTATTCCTAAACCTATCAACATGAAAAAACTCTTCACAATTCTTTCAAAAAAACAACAAACACCATTAAAAGATAACTTAACAGATCAATTCATGCTTCTGTCTTCATTATTCGACAACGACGAAGAAACAATAAAGGAAATACTTACCAGCTTTGTAAAATCAACCTATGAAGACACCGACAAATTGGAAAAAATGATTAAAGAAAATAATTTTGAGGGAGCACAGCAATTATGCCACAAAATGCATCCTTTTTTTGCCCAGCTAAATGCGGAGCATCTATGTGTCGTATTACGAAAAATGGATAAACTCCGTGGCCAAGATGAATCCGCCTTCCCGGAATGGAAAGAGGCACTCTCGACAACTCTCCACGAGTTACGACTTTTTGCAAACGAAATTAATAAAAGATATCTTGCTCATGAGAAAGAGAAGAAAGAGGAGAAAAAGGGGCAAGAAGGGAAAAATAAAAAATCATAAATCTAAATTATATAAACGAATCTTGTTATAAAGGGTTTTTCGGTCAATCTGAAGCAATCGGGCAGCTAATGATTTATTCCCGTTCGCTTTTTTTAAAGCGCGTACAATTCTTTCTTTTTCCTCATCGGCATCCATCGTCAAGACCATTTCTTTTTCAATTTCTTTACTTGTCTCCTCCTTAGAAGGAAGATTCACTGTCGTAATCGTATCGCCTGTTGTAAACAACACAGTCCGGCGTATCACATTGCGCAGTTCCCGTAAATTACCCGGCCATGAATACCGCTTTAACTGTTGCAATGCTTCAGAAGAAATGGATTGAATGTTGCGTTCGAGTTCAATATTCGCCTCTTTAATAAAATGAGCAGCATACAGAGGAATATCTTCCGGATATTCTCGCAAAGGGGGTACTTTTATTGTAAACTCATTTAACCGATGGTATAAATCTTCTCTGAATTTACCGTTCAAAATAGCTTTTTTAAGATCCTCGTTTGTAGCAGCAACAATACGTACATCTACATCCACATCAGTCATAGAGCCAACCGGTCTGATTTTCTTTTCCTGTAATGTTCTGAGCAGTTGCATTTGCACACCATAAGGTAGATTTCCCACTTCATCGAGGAACAAGGTGCCGCCCTCCGCTTCAACAAAAAAGCCGGTTTTATCTTCCAACGCAGAAGTGAAAGATCCTTTTTTATGCCCAAACAATTCGCTCGGTGCAAGTTCCATTGACAAACTACCACAATCCACCGCAACAAACGGTCCCCTCGCACGAGTACTCTGTTCATGAATCATTCGTGCTACGTATTCTTTCCCTGTACCACTTTCCCCTAAAATCATCACCGACATCGGCGTAGGAGCAACCAACGCAATATATTCGTACATTTCTTGTAATAAAGGACTTTTCCCTTTTACAATAGAAGGGATCAAAGAAGATTTGACTGTTTCTACGTGGTTTGTTTTCTTGCGGCTTATTTTATCCGACTCTTTTTTTTCTTCGTGGGCATACTGAAAAACACTGTCTATTTTTTGTTTTAACACAGAGGGATTCACGGGTTTTTCCAAAAAATCGAAAGCACCTAGTTTAATTGCTAACACGGCAGTCTGTACTTCGCCATATCCTGTAAGGATAATCACAGGTGTATCTATTTTTCGATCTTTCATCCACTGCAAAAGCATGATACCATCGCCATCAGGTAAACGCAAGTCAGAAAGTACAACATCATATGCTTTTCGAGTAAGAGCTTCCTGAGCCGATTTTATATCCGTACACCAGTGAACTGAAAAATCGTTACGTTCAAACCATTTTTGCATCATCTTTCCAAATGCCGTATCATCTTCTACTATGAGTATTTTCCCCTTCATCGGATCCGGTCCTTCTGCTATCTGCTAAATGAATAACTATCTGTAACAATAATTCCATTTTCTACTAAACAAAAATAATGCTTTTATCCTGAAATTCACAAAACAATGCAAAATAATGCGTTAGCACATGGGATTTATCATTACCTTTGAAAATAAAAACACAATGATTTCGACGCCTAAGGAAGAATTAACAACTCGACTACAAAAAGTTCAACAAGTTATTATCGAACAACAAGCCGATGCTTGTATAATCACAAGCTCCGTCAATCAATTTTATCTGAACGATTTTATTTTTGACGGCTATCTTTATATTTTACCTGAAAGTGATCCTTTTCTCTTCATCAAACGTCCGATAGGAATCAAAGGACATCGCGTCGCATATATCCGCAAACCGGAACAAATCCCTGACATGCTCAACCACTATAATCTCCCCCCTCCCCGGCGTCTGCTTCTGGAAGCCGACACTTTGTCGTATACCTCCGTCATTCGTTTGCAAACTGCATTAAGCATGCCGAAAATCGCCAATATTTCACAAAAATTGCGCGAAATGCGCGCTATCAAATCAGACTTTGAAATCAACCAGATACGCGAAAGTGCAAAAATTCATGCCGAAGTTTATTCCCAAATCCCTTCTATATACCAACAAGGAATGACCGATATTGATTTTCAGATCGAACTGGAATACATCATGCGAAAAGCAGGTTCCTTGGGAATTTTTCGTTCATTTGGAGAAAACATGGATATTTATATGGGGAGCGTATTGGCCGGAGACAACGCACAAATACCCTCTCCATATGATTATGCGTTAGGTGGAGGCGGCATCAATCCCCTGTTGCCTCTAGGGACAAACGGAACGCTATTGAAAGAAGGCATTACCCTTATGGTTGACATGGCAGGTAATTACCGACCTTATATGGACGACATGACCCGCACTTTTGCTATTGGGAAAGTGCCGAAGATTGCCTATCAAACGCATCAGGTGTCCATTGATATCCATAACGAAATTTGGGAAACCGCCAAACCGGGAACTCTTTGTTCCGACCTCTATTTATTGGCAGAAAAAAAAGTTAGAGAAAACCGACTTGAATCTTACTTCATGGGAACCGTTCAACAAGCAAAATTCATCGGACACGGTGTGGGACTGGAAATAAACGAGCCGCCCGTACTGACATCCCGATCGAAGGAAACTTTACAGCCGGGCATGGCAATTGCTCTCGAGCCCAAATTTGTTCTTCCAAATATAGGGGCCGTCGGAATAGAAAATACGTATATCGTCAACAAAAACGGATTAGAAAAAATCACTCTATTCGAAGAAGCATTGATCGCCTTATAAAAACTTTTGCAACAAACCGGCTCTAGCTCAATTCCTGTAGCTTTATTATTTCATGATTTTAAACTTAGCGAACTTTAGTAACAGCTGTTTTCTCCCTGCAGAATCGAAATCAACAAATGCTCGTTTATCGTTCCCCGAAGACTCTATTTCAGTTACCACGCCACGCCCAAAACGCTCGTGTTCGATAATGTCGCCTTCACAAAGTTCCTCGGCCTCTTTCGATAGGGGCTGAAATGAAGTTTGTGTTACTGGCGAAAATTTTTCCTGCTGTGATGAATAGACCTGTTTTTGATTTCTTAAGTTCGCCATCTCGCCCTTTTGATGGCGTAATGAGCTCCAAAAACCATCCCCGTGTTCCGAACAAACATCAGAAGACATATCTCCGTGCGTTAAGAGAAATTTACGATCGATATCGCTCAGAAATCGACTCTCTCGTGTTGAAATTACGCGACCATTTCTAAAGCGGCTCTTGGCATAAGTAAGCGTGCATGTCTTTTTTGCACGCGTGATAGCCACATAAAACAAACGTCGCTCTTCTTCTAAACCCTGCATCTCGTTTTTTGCCATTACCACAGGAAAAAGATCCTCTTCCATTCCCACTACAAAAACATGATCGAACTCCAATCCCTTGGCCGAATGCACTGTCATGAGCGTCACCCTTTCTGAATTCGAATCGCTATCGGTGTCCTGATCGGTCAGGAGCGAAACTTCCGACAAAAAATCTGACAAACTAATATTATCATTACCCTCTTCCTGTCGCTGAGTAACAAATATATTCATAGCATTCAACAATTCCTGAATGTTTTCCACGCGACTCATTCCTTCGGGTGTCATATCACGATAAGTTTCCGTAGCAATACCTGTTTTTTTAATTACCTGTTGCGCTAGTTCAAAGGCATTCAGCTTTTCGTTTTGTGCGATTAAATCGCTAATTAGTTCATGAAAATGGGATAGTTTTTTCAACATCCCGGAATTCACATTTAGGTTGTATTTCAATGGTTTAGAAAGTACTTCCCACATACTTGTATTATACGATTGTGCTGCATTCGAGATCTTGCCGACAGTAACATTGCCGATACCGCGAGCCGGATAATTGATAACCCTTCGAAAAGCTTCCTCATCCTGCGGATTTACAATCAACCGAAAATAACCAATGATGTCTTTAATCTCTTTGCGCTGATAAAAAGAAAGACCGCCGTAAATACGATAAGGAATATTTTTCTTACGCAATGCCTCTTCAAATATACGCGACTGTGCATTGGTGCGGTAAAGAATGGCAAAATTGCCGTACGAGACATGGTCTTCATAGCGCATACGAGCAATTTTATTAGCGACAATCAATCCTTCTTCAAAATCAGAAAAAGCACT
>Ga0209608_1001075_pt1 | contig 24009 bp, 24 predicted proteins | sample AD_UKC130_MetaG_FD_184428 | JGI IMG/M metagenome (GOLD analysis project Ga0209608, IMG submission 184428) | Active sludge microbial communities of municipal wastewater-treating anaerobic digesters from Canada - AD_UKC130_MetaG (SPAdes) (version 2) | ecosystem: Engineered > Bioreactor > Anaerobic... | reverse complement strand
CGTCGCGGGCTGCTTGCGCCAGCCAATTGACAATGGTCTGGCTGGTCGGCCCGAACTCCCGAGACAACTCTTGCGGGCTTCGGCCGGCCTCGGCCAGTTCGACGATCTGTTGGCGAAATTCCGCCGGGTACGGTGGTCTGCTTTTCGGCATCTTGGACTCTTTGTTGCGTAAGCATCAGGTGTCCACCAAAAAGGGGCAACTCCAGTACCATGCAAAACATATAACCGCTTAACCCGTTGAACTCCACGGTTGACGACCTACCTCACAATAAGACGGAGCATCGCAAAAGCGTTCATGGTTTAAATCTCGATGATGATGATGGTGTCGCTGTAGCGCGCCACCACCGGGTCATGGGTGATGAGCCGCATCGGCTCGACAAGGGCCTGCGCGACCAGGATGCGGTCGAACGGATCGGCATGGTGCGCAGGCAATTCTTCGACGGCCACTGCATGCTCGGGCTCCACGGGCAGGAAGCGGTAGCCGGATTCGCGGAAGTAGCGCAGGGCGTCCTGGCTAGACACCGGCATGTCGCCGCTCCCCAGGCTGTGCTTGATGGCGATCTCCCAGAATGTCGCGGCGCTGATCCAGACCGACGACTTCGGCGACGCGATCATTTCGCGCGCCCCCTTCGGCAGCTTGGGGCTGTCGGCGATCGCCCACAGGGCGACGTGCGTATCGAGCAGCAGATTCAAGATTGCCTACCCAGGAACATGCGCGCGACTTCCTCGTTGTGGGCGTCGATGCTGTCCGGTACCTTGAACTTTTGCCCTTGGCGACGCCGACGCGCTTACCGGCCGGGACGGAATCCATGGGCACGAGCTTGGCGGCGGAGCGGCCGTTGCGGGCAATGACGATCTCGCGTTCCTCGCCCTGCTCGATGGCTTCCACGAGACGAGACAGCGAAGACTTTGCTTGCAGCATATTGACGGACGGCATCACGATCTCCTAACGGTTTCTTCGAGCTTAGCCTGGCTAACACTCACGGCCAAGCAAATTATTCCGTATGCATCAACCAAGCTACAATCCCGTCCCGTCATGCCGGTCAATATCCTGAATCCACCTGTGCTTCGCGTCTCCGACTTCAAGGAGACGGAGGCCGAATACCATATCCGGGCAGAACCGACCGCGACCTACCATCGCACGGTAAAGCTGTGGCGGCGTATCAAGATTCAATCGGGTGATCACAGAAAAACTGTGTCAGTTTTAAAGCGGTGTTGACACAAGTGCCGGCCCTGTGACAAGACCTTCACCGCTGTCGTGCCTGAGATCGACACCAGCCGGCAGATGACGGAGCGCTTGGTGAAGCGGGTTGGCCGGCAGCCCCTCGAATACACCTACGCCGATGTCGTCAAACAGGTCCGGGTCGATAAGAAGACCATCCGCAACGTCTTCGATGAGTACGTGATTGGGCTGGAGTAGGAGTTCAAGCGCGAAACACCCGTGTGCCCGGACATCGACGAAATCAAGCTCAAGCGCTTCCGCGCCATCTTCACGAACCTGCAGCCCGGTCGCTCATCGAATGCTGCCGGATCGGTATATCTCGACCGCCACGGCGTTTCTGGCGTCCCTGGCAGACGAAAAACCGAGGGAACCTCAGTCAGCCACCTCTTCTCTTCTGGTGTCACGAACCCAATCGGTCGCTTGGGCGGATCGGGCGGGGTCGTTAACTGGCGGATGGCCTCAAAAACCTGTTTCAACTGCGCGCGGGTGCCGTGCGCGAAGGTGTCATGCTGAAGCGCCAAAGCTTCAGTCTTCTCTTCCAGATCATCCAGGCGTAGCCCAAACCCGCGGTTGGACGCCAAAAACTCACGCAGGCGGACAAAAGCGCGCACCACGTACACGTCCATTTCCACGGCCTGCGGTGGAGCCAGCACATTGGAAGCCTGAATGGCCCCCTGTTCCGTGAAAGCGAACGGCAACGACTCGGAGAATTCCAGTTTAGCGAGGTGGTCGCAATTTGTGACCACCTCCGCCTTCTCGGCGGCGGTCAATTGGAACATGAAATCCGCCGGGAAGCGCTGGCTGGTTCCCAAGGTGAACCTTGGGAACCAGAAAAACTTCCGGCAGCTTGCCAGAGCGTGCCGCTCGCACCCAGTTGTCTAGGCTGCTCCTCGCTATCGACAACCGCTTCGCCGCGCGCGCCACTGAAACACCCGTCATCTCAACCAGCTTGACCGCCTCCGCCCGAAACTCAGGCGTATAAATCCCTCTTGGTATCCGTTCCATCTCGTCCTCCAAATCGTCAAATTAAACGATCCGTCAGACTCCATTTTTTCCAGCTTACCTCACTCCCAATGCATCACGAGTTCACGCAAGTACGCCGGTGACCCGGTTAGCGGCTCGGCCGCGCGGGCTGCGCTCACTGCGGCCTGGGATGACGTGGCGGAATGGGAATGCTAGGAAAACTCGCCATCCTCATTGCCTGCTTCGCCGTATTCGCAACCTGTGCCAACGCGGCACTTGCTCAAACTATTGGCCTGGCGCCAACAGCCTGGCAATCATTTGGCACTTCGAATGAGCACCAGCATTTCGTCGCCGTAGTGCTCGATCTTGGCGCTGCCCATGCCGGTGATGCCGGTCAGCATGCCGTGGCTGGTCGGGCGGACCTCGGCCAGTTCGCGCAGGGTCTTGTCGTGCAGGATAACGTAGGCTGGCACGCCTTGTTCACGGGCGGCGTCGGCGCGCCATTTGCGCAACACCTGGAACAGCGCTTCGTCGGCCGGCGCCAGATCGTTGACCACGGTGCCGCCGCCGCGTGATGGCGTCGACTTGCGCTTGGCTGGCCGGCGCAGTTCGACCGTGCGCTGGCCCTTGAGCACTTCGCGAGCGCTTTCGGTCAGTTGCAGGGCACCGTGCTCAGCCATGTCGACATACACGAGCCCAGCGGCGGCGAGTTGGCGGAAAACGCTCTTCCAAGCATGGTCGTCGAGGTCGCCGCCGACGCCGAAAGTCGGCAGTTGGTCGTGCTTCCACTGCTTGACCTTGTCGGTCGCCTTGCCGCGCAAGATGTCGATCAGGTGGGCGACGCCGAAGCGCATGCCGGTGCGGAATATGGCCGATAGTGCCTTTTGCGCCGCCTTAGTGCCGTCCCACAGTTCGGGCGGCTCCTGGCAGACGTCGCAATTACCGCAGGGTTGACGCTCCTCGCCGAAATAATTCAACAGCACTTGGCGCCGGCAACGTGGCGCCTCGCAATAGGCGAGCAGGGCGGTCAGACGCTGCGATTCAAGGATCTTCTGGCCCTTGTTTGCCCCCGATTCGGCGATCCGCGCATACTGCAGCGCGACGTCTTGCATGCCGTAGGCCATCCAGGCTTCCGATGGCTCTCCATCTCGGCCAGCACGGCCCGTTTCCTGGTAGTAGGCTTCGATAGATTTCGGCAGGTCGAGATGCGCAACGAAGCGCACGTCCGGCTTGTCGATACCCATGCCGAAGGCGATGGTCGCGCACATGATCAGGCCGTCCTCGCGCAGGAAGCGATGTTGGTTTGCGACACGTTTGTCGACCGGCAGGCCGGCATGGTAGGGCAGCGCTGGATAACCTTGGGCAGATAGCCAGGCGGCCGTTTCCTCGACCTTCTTACGCGACAGGCAATAGACAATGCCGGCTTGGCCCTGTCGGCCGGCCATGAAACCGAGCAGCTGTTTCTTGGCGTTGTCCTTCTCGATCACGGTGTACCGGATGTTCGGGCGGTCAAAGCTGGACAGAAAAACGCGCGCTTCGGACAGCCCCAGTCGCATCAGTATCTCGTTGCGGGTAGCTTGGTCGGCTGTGGCAGTCAGGGCGATTTGTGGAATTCTAGGGTAACGCTCATGCAGAACAGAGAGTTGCAGATATTCTGGGCGAAAGTCATGGCCCCATTGCGACACGCAGTGCGCTTCGTCGATAGCGAACAGCGCAACCCGCCGCCGCGCGACCAGTTGTTCCAGCAAACCGAGGAAACGCGCGGTCAACAGGCGTTCCGGCGCGACGTAAACCAGATCGAGGTCGTCGTTCAACAAGCGATTTTCGGTGTCGACGACGGTGCGAAAATCCTGTGACGAATTCAGAAACGCCGCCTTGACCCCAAGCTGGAGCAACGCGTCAACCTGATCCTGCATCAGGGCAATCAGCGGCGAGACGACCACGGCGACCCCCTGTCGCGCCAGCGCCGGAATCTGATAGCACAAGGATTTTCCCCCGCCAGTAGGCATCAACACCAGAGCATCGCCACCGCCTACCACATGGTCAACCACCGCCGCCTGTTGACCGCGAAATGAAGGGTAACCAAAAACGCGCCGCAGAATATCCAGCGGGGCGTCGCTCATCCTCGACAATCGGGCGCCGCCGGTGGCAAGCCGGCGTCAGGTGCCAGCGCCAGTCGATTGAGGAGAGTGCCGTCCCAGCACAGGCACTCGCCCCGGCACTCGCTCCAGTCGGCCAGTACCCAGCGCTCGACATGGATGCCGTCGACGAAATGATCGTGTCGCGCCGGGCGATGGGTGTGACCATGGATCAAGGTGGCGTAGCCATTGAGGCGCAAAAAATCGTCGGTCGCCCCGGGAGTGACGTCCATCAGATAGCCTGCCTTGTCGCGCTTCGCCGCCTCGCTCCGCTCACGCAGCGACGCGACGACGGATTGACGCTCGGCCAAGGGTCGGGCGAGAAAAGCGTTTTGCCATGCCTTATCGCGCACCATGGCACGAAACTGCTGATAATCGTGGTCGCCGGTGCACAACGCATCGCCGTGCGAAAGCACGAACTGCCAGGTCGGCAGCGACAACACATAGGGATCGGCAAGCAGGCGCACGCCGCTACGCGCGGCGAACGCTTCGCCGAGCAGGAAATCACGGTTGCCGTGCAACAACGATACGGAAAGCCCGGCGTCCACCGCCGCGCGCAAGGCGTCGACGATGTCGGCGGCGAAGGATTCACCGGTTTCATCCAGGCAATCGTCACCCGGCCAGGCCTCGAAAAGATCGCCCAGAATAAATAGCTGCTCGGCGAAACGCGCGCGACCGCCGAGAAAGTCGAAAAAAAGTCGCGTCGCACCCGGCGTTTGCGGCGCCAGGTGCAGGTCGGCAATGAACAGGATCAAGGAAAGCGGACAGCCAGCAATCGCTCAGCAGATCTCGGCGCGTTCGATCACCACGTCCACCACCGGCACATCGGCGTAACCGGCGGCATTGCCAGTCTTGACGGCCTTGATCTGGTCAACCACCTCGGTACCTTCGACCACCTTGCCGAATACGCAATACCCCCAGCCATCGCCGGTCGGCGAGCGATAGTTGAGAAAATTGTTATTCGCCACATTGATGAAGAACTGTGCGGTCGCGGAATGCGGATCGGATGTGCGCGCCATCGCCAGCGTATAGACATCGTTCTTTAGACCGTTGTCGGCTTCGTTCTTGATCGGAGCCTGGGTCGACTTCTGCTTCATGCCCGGCTGAAAACCACCGCCCTGAATCATGAACCCGGGAATGACACGGTGAAAAATGGTGTTGTCGTAATGTCCGGATTCGACATAGTCGAGAAAATTCTTGGCCGACAGCGGCGCTTTTTCGGCGTCGACTTCGATACCGATGACACCGAAATTGGTGTGCAACTTGATCATGGCAATCCTTATTTTTTTGCGGGAATGATCTTGACCGACTGAATGACGACCAAGTCCAGAGGAACGTTCTGATGCATGCCGCGGTTGCCAGTGGGCATTTTTGCAATGGCGTCAACCACTTCCATGCCGTGCGTGACCTTGCCGAAAACCGCGTAGCCCCAACCATCCGCACCGGGGTAATTCAGTGCGGCATTGTCCTGATGATTGATGAAAAATTGCGAACTCGCCGAATGCGGATCGTTGGTGCGCGCCATGGCGACAGTGCCGCGATCGTTTCTGAGACCATTCCGGGCCTCGTTCTCAACCTTGCGGTTCGCCGCTTTCTGGCTCATGTCGGCCGCGAAACCGCCGCCCTGAATCATGAAGCCCGGGATGACGCGGTGAAACACCGTGCCATTATAAAAACCGTCGTTGGCGTACTGCACGAAATTCTGAACCGATTTCGGCGCCTTCTCGGCGTCGAGTTCGATCACGATCTTGCCCATGCTGGTCTGCACTTCGGCGGTGGGGGCGGCAAGCACGGCAAGCGACAACACACTAGCGGCAAGCAGGACAAGTATTTTCGGCATCGAATGACTTCCTTGACAGATGATATTCAGGCTCGCGGTGGCGGCTGCGCTATCCACCGACGCGAGAAGAGGCGTCGCTTCGTCAACCGAGCGCGACGGGACGCGCGGCGGCACTCGCTCTAGCGCGAGCCCGCAGGCCGCGCAGCGGCAGCCGGCCTGACCGCCGTGGCCGAAGCGTTATTGACCAGATCGTTGGTCATCGACAGTTTAGTCTTGACCACTTTATTGGCTGCGTCCAGTTGTAGCGATTTTTCATAGGCTTCACCCGCCAGCTTGACGTATACATCGCCAAGATTTTCATAAGCCATGGCGTAATCTGGATTAGTCCGAATGGCCATGTCCAAAGCGGCGCGCGCCTTGTCGTACTGTTTCTGCCGGGCGTAAAGCACGGCTAGGTTGTTGTAGGGTTCGGGCAACTCCGGGTAGTCTTCGCTGAGGCTGGAGAACACCGCCACCGCTTCCGTCAAGCGGGCCGCTTCGGTGAGAATGACTCCGCGAAGGAAGCGGCCTTGCGCATCGCCAGGCTGGCTGGCTAGTTGCGCATCGACCTTCTGCAACGCCTCCTGCAACTGCCCCTGCTTGAAAAGACGCTGCGCGTCGCTCAAATTGTCCGCATGGGTCAAGCCAGAGGCGATACTCAGTACAAAACCGACCGTCAAGGCCACATAGGGAACCCGCCAGGGCATCGAGAAGATCAGGCGCATCGTTATGGTATACTCGGTTTCGCGGCGGTTGGCTGTCGCTAAAGCGGCAGATTCTAGCAAGAAGCCCGTCAAAACCAAAGCACTCCGCATTCCAACCGTCCCCACCCATTTTCGCGGAGTGCTGTCGTGAGTCCGACCATGTTGAAAATCTATAACTCGCTGGCACGCGAGAAGCAGGATTTCGTGCCGATCGTCGCCGGCAGCGTTCGAATGTACGTTTGCGGAATGACGGTCTACGATTACTGCCACATCGGGCACGCACGCGTTCTGGTGGTATTCGATGTCGTTCAGCGCTGGCTCCGCGCCAGCGGATTCCGTGTCACCTACGTGCGCAATGTCACCGATATCGACGACAAGATCATCAAACGGGCACAGCAAAACCACGAGAGCATCGACGAACTGACCAACCGCTTCATCCATTTCATGAACGAAGATGCCGCTGCGCTCGGGGTGCAGCCACCCGACCATGAGCCGCGCGCCACGGCGTATGTACCGCGGATGCTTGAACTGATCGGCCAACTGGAAAAAAACGGCTTGGCGTACCAGGCCACCGACGGCGACGTCAATTTCCCGGTTCGAAAATTCCCCGGCTACGGCAAGCTCTCCGGCAAATCGCTCGATGACCTGCGCGCCGGCGAACGTGTTGACGTCGACGCCGCCAAGGGTGATCCGCTTGACTTCGTGCTCTGGAAGCACGCCAAGGACGGTGAGCCATCGTGGCCGTCACCCTGGGGCGACGGGCGGCCGGGCTGGCATATCGAGTGCTCGGCGATGAGTTCGGATCTGCTCGGCAAACACTTCGACATTCATGGCGGCGGTCAGGACCTGCAGTTCCCGCACCACGAAAACGAGATCGCGCAATCGGAAGGCGCGCACGATTGTCGCTTCGTGAATTATTGGATGCACAACGGATTCGTGCGTGTCGATGACGAGAAAATGTCGAAATCGCTCGGTAATTTTTTTACCATCCGCGAAATTCTCGCGAAATACGATCCCGAAGTCCTACGTTTCTTCATCCTGCGCGCCCACTACCGCAGCCCGCTCAACTACTCGGACGCCCACCTGAATGACGCGCGGCAAGCGCTGACTCGCCTGTATACCGCCCTGAAGGCCGTGACGCCGGATGTCACGTCGGAGGTGGACTGGCGGGAGGCACATGCTCAGCGCTTCCAGCACGCGATGGACGACGATTTCAACACCCCGGAAGCCTGCGCGGTGCTGTTCGATTTGGCCACCGAAGTAAACCGCCACAAGAGCCCTTCCCTCGCCAGCCAACTGCGCAATCTCGCGGGCTTGCTCGGGTTGCTCGCCCGCGAACCGCAGGCGTTCCTGCAAGAGGCGCCGGGCAGCGGCGGCGAAATGTCGGTCGACCGGATCGAGGCGCTGATCGCCGAACGGGTCGCCGCCAAGCAGCGCAAGGATTTCGCCGAGGCGGACCGCTTGCGGGGCACGCTGCTGGAGGCCGGTATCGTCCTCGAAGATGGCCCCAAAGGCACGGTCTGGCGGCGCGCCTGACTTTTCCCGGAAACGCGCGCACGGGGCGTAACCACCGCTCGGGCGGCGGCGCCCACCATGCGCACGGGAGCCGAAACGATTTAGTTCGCGCTGGAATGACGACGCGCGAACCGGTTTTTTCAGGTCGCCGCGAAGAAATCGCGCACGCGATCCATCCACGACTTGGCGCGCGGGTTGTGATGCGCCGAGTTCTCACGGCTGGACTCTTCGAGTTCGCGGAGCAATTCCTTTTGCCGCTCGGTCAGATGAACCGGCGTCTCGACGACCACGTGGCAGAGCAGGTCGCCGTGGCTGTGACTACGCACCCCCTTGATACCCTTGCCGCGCAAACGGAATGTTTTCCCGGACTGTGTTTCGGGAGGGACGCGAATCTTGGCCGCGCCGTCCAGCGTTGGAATATCGATCTCGCCCCCGAGCGCCGCGGTGGTGAAGCTGATCGGCATCTCGCAATGCAGGTCGTTTTGCTCACGCTGAAAAACCGGATGGGTTTTAAGGTGGATCTGTACATACAGGTCACCGGACGGGCCGCTGTTGATTCCGTGCTCGCCTTCACCCGACAGACGAATCCGATCGCCTTCGTCGACGCCGGCGGGAATCTTGACCGCCAATGTCTTGTGCTGCTTGACACGTCCGGCGCCATGACAGGCGCCGCAAGGATCGGCGATGAACCGTCCCGTGCCGTGACATTTCGGACAGGTCTGCTGTATGGAGAAAAAACCCTGTTGCAGACGAACCTGGCCGCTACCCTGGCAGGTCGGACAGGTTTTGGGCTGCGTGCCGGCCTTGGCGCCGCTGCCACGACAAGCGTCACAGCTTTCCATGGTCGGAATGCGTATCTTGGTTTCGGTGCCGAACGCCGCCTGCTCAAGACTAATTTCAAGGTTGTAACGAAGATCGGCGCCGCGATAGATATTCGAACGTCCGCCTCGACCCCCACCGAAAATTTCGTCGAAGATGCCGCCAAAAGCGTCGGAGAAACCCCCTCCGCCAGCGCCGCCACCACCCATTCCGGCCTGCGGGTCCACGCCAGCGTGTCCGAACTGGTCGTAAGCGGCGCGCTTTTGTCCATCGGCGAGAATTTCGTAGGCTTCTTTCACCTCCTTGAAATGCTCTTCCGCCTTGGGGTTATCCGGATTGCGGTCCGGATGGAATTTCATGGCCAGCTTGCGGTAGGCCTTTTTTATTTCGTCGTCGGATGCATCGCGATTGACGCCGAGGATGTCGTAAAAGTCGCGTTTAGCCATCGGTATTTCAACACTTTCAGGGGTTTGGGCGAGGCGCGATTATACGCCCCGCCCTGTGGCCGAATGCCTACTTCTTGTCTTTCACTTCGGTAAACTCGGCGTCCACCACATCGCCGTCGTCTTTCTTGGTCTCGCCGGACGCCGACGGGCCGCTGCCCGCGGCGCCACCGGGTTGTTGTTCCGCTTGCTGCTTGGCATACATCTTCTCGCCGAGCTTTTGCGCCGCGGCACCAAGCGCCTCGCTCTTGGCTTTGATCGTCTCCGCGTCGCCGTCGCGTATCGCGTCCTCGGCCGCTTTGATCGCCTCTTCGATCGCGCCTTTTTCACCGTCGGATAATTCCTTGCCGTATTCGGCCAGCGACTTCTTGACCGTGTGGATCATTCCATCGCACTGATTGCGCGCCTCCGCCAGTTCATGCGCCTTGCGGTCGTCCTCGGCATGCGCTTCGGCGTCCTGCACCATGCGCTGCACTTCTTCCTCGCTGAGACCGGAAGAAGCTTGAATCTTGATTTTATTTTCGCGACCGGTCGCCTTGTCCTTGGCCGAGACGTGCAGAATGCCGTTGGCGTCGATATCGAAAGTGACCTCGATCTGCGGCATGCCGCGTGGTGCCGGCGGAATGTCGGATAAATTGAACTGCCCGAGGCTCTTGTTGCCCGCCGCCATTTCACGCTCGCCCTGAAGCACGTGAATCGTCACCGCCGACTGATTGTCGTCCGCCGTCGAGAACACCTGGTTGGCCTTGGTTGGAATGGTGGTGTTCTTTTTGATCAACTTGGTCATCACCCCGCCCAGTGTCTCGATTCCGAGCGACAGCGGCGTGACGTCGAGCAGCAGGACATCCTTGACCTCGCCCTGTAGCACACCGCCCTGAATCGAAGCGCCAACGGCGACGGCTTCGTCCGGATTGACGTCGCGCCGCGGCTCGCGGCCGAAGAACTCCTTGACTTTATCCTGCACCTTTGGCATGCGCGACTGGCCACCGACGAGAATCACGTCGTTGATATCGCTGACCTTGCAACCCGCATCCTTGAGAGCGATGCGACATGGTTCGATGGTCCGCTCGACCAGCTCGTCGACCAGCGCCTCGAACTTGGCACGCGTGATCTTCAGCGTCAAATGCTTGGGACCTGACGCGTCGGCGGTAATGTAGGGCAGATTGATCTCGGTCTGTTGACCGGACGACAATTCGATCTTGGCTTTTTCGGCGGCGTCCTTGAGACGTTGCAACGCCAGCACGTCGGTTTTGAGGTTAACCCCCGATTCCTTCTTGAATTCCTCGATGATGTAGTCGATCAGGCGCTGGTCGAAATCCTCGCCACCGAGGAAAGTATCGCCATTGGTCGACAGCACCTCGAACTGATGCTCGCCGTCGACCTCGGCAATTTCGATGATCGAAATGTCGAAGGTGCCACCGCCGAGGTCATAGACGGCAATTTTCTTGTCGCCCTGTTTTTTGTCCATGCCGAACGCCAAGGCCGCTGCCGTCGGCTCGTTGATGATCCGCTTGACTTCGAGCCCGGCGATACGACCGGCGTCCTTGGTGGCCTGCCGCTGGCTGTCGTTGAAGTAAGCCGGCACGGTGATCACCGCCTCGGTCACTTCTTCGCCAAGATAATCCTCCGCCGTGCGTTTCATTTTACGCAGCACTTCGGCCGAAACCTGCGGCGGCGCGATCTTGTTGCCACGCACCTCCACCCAGGCATCGCCATTGTCAGCCTTGAGAATCTTGTAGGGCATCAGCGAGATGTCCTTCTGCACTTCCTTTTCCTCGAAACGCCGGCCAATCAAGCGCTTGACGGCGTAGAGCGTGTTTCTGGGATTGGTCACCGCCTGCCGCTTGGCGGGAGCGCCGCAGAGAATCTCGTCGTCTTCGGCGTAGGCGACGATCGACGGCGTGGTCCGCGCGCCTTCCGAATTCTCGATAACTTTCGGCTTGCCGTTTTCCATGACCGCGACGCAAGAGTTGGTCGTACCGAGATCGATCCCGATAATTTTTCCCATTTCAAATTCCTTTCAGTGTTTCAGTGATTTGGAGAGCATTCGTGCAAAGCCGGAATATTTCTGGCGCTGATCCGCAGTTGGGGCTTGGTGCCGCGATTTCAAGTCGACGCCTTGGCCACGATGACCAACGCCGGGCGCAGCACGCGATCGGCGAGGAGATAGCCCTTCTGCAGGACACTGACGACTGAATTCGGCTCCTGGTCGGACTCGACGACGCTGATCGCCTGATGACGGTGCGGATCGAATTTCTCGCCGACGGGATTGATCTCGGTCAACGCCGATTTCTCGAACGCGGCAGCCAGTTGTTTAAGCGTCAATTCGGTACCCGAGCGGAAATTTTCCACGTTGGCGGTTTCGCTGGCCAGAGCGGCTTCGAGACTGTCCTTGACCGCCAGCAATTCCTTGGCGAAACGATCGATGGCGAATTTGGCGGCCTTGGTGATATCTTCCTGCGCGCGCCGGCGCACATTCTCGGCTTCCGCTTTGGCACGCAGCCACGCCTCGCGGTATTCCTCGGCCTTCGCCTCCGCCTGCCGGAGAACGTCGGCCGCGTCCGGCGCGGTGTCGACATCGGCGATAGGCGTCGAGCCTTCCGCCACCGGATCGACGGCTAGAGGATCCGGTGGCGCGGCGGTATGGGCGGATGGTTGAAATGGTTGGGATGGTTGGTCATTTTCGTGCATGGTTGGTGATCTCCCAAGGAAACGGCGTCTATCTGGGGACGACTTCATCGATTTCAAGTTTTTCCGTTCCAGTTTTTCCACAACATGTTGTCCAAGGATGAACAACTTGCTTGATAGCGTGCTTTTCTGCTTTATTGAAGAATGAAATTTCTTGTCGTGAGCGTTGCTGCTGTTAGCATTTCGGCACGACGAGCCACTCGGCGGCACACTGATGGAGCATGAGACAGGCATGGTAGAGAAGATCGGCAAGTACGAAATCATTCGTTCCCTGGGCAAGGGAGCCACTGCTGTCGTCTATCTCGCCCGCACGCCCGGCAGCAACCGGCAGGTGGCGATCAAGCTGATCCGCTTCAGCGAAGAAAATGCCGCCATGTCGCGCCGCCTGCGCAAACTCTTTCAAACCGAGGATGGAATCGGCAGGCGGCTGGATCATCCGAACATCGTCAAGATTTACGATGCCGTCGTCGAAAAGGACCATGCCTATCTGGTGATGGAATACATCGAGGGCGCGGCGCTTGATAAGTTCTGTGCAATCAATCGCTTGCTACCAATGCACCGCGTTACCGGCATCATTTTCAAATGTTGCCTCGCCCTTGATCACGCGTTCAAGAATGGCGTCGTCCACCGTGACATCAAACCCGCCAATATTTTAATCGATGCCAACGATGAGCCGAAGATCACCGATTTCGGACTAGCGCTCAATCTGGGCAAGGACACCGGCCCTGAATCGACCTTCATCATGGGTGTCGGTTCCCCGGCGTACATGTCCCCCGAACAGGTCAAAGCCTATCCGCTGAACCAGCAAACCGACCTGTATTCGCTCGGGATTTTGCTCTTCCAGTTACTGACCGGCCGCTTGCCCTTTCGCGCCAAGAACGCCGCGCAACTGGTCTATCAGATCGTCAACATGGATGCCCCATCGGTGTCGGCGCTCAACCCGCATTTGCCGCCGGGGCTGGACCCAATCATCGCCAAGGCACTGGAAAAAGATCTGTACAACCGCTATCGCAACGGCGCGCAATTCGCCAAGGATCTCTCAGCGGTACGTTATCAGATGCTGGAAGAAGACCAGACGCAGCAGGATTTGACGCACTTCGAAAAATTGCGCAAGCTGGGTTTCTTCACCGAATTCGAGGACATCGAGTTGTGGGAAGTGCTGCGGATCAGCGTTTGGCGTGAAGTGGCGGCCAAGGTTACCCTGATTCGAGAAGGCGATAAAGACCGCCGGTTCGGGATTGTCGTCGATGGCTTCGTCGAGGTATCGACCGAAGGTCGTGTCATTTGCCGCCTCGGCGCCAGCGAAGTCGTCGGTGAAATGGCATTTTTACACCCATCCGACAACACGCGTCGCGCCACGGTGGTTACCCTGGAACCGACGCTTTTTCTGGAGATCAATAGTTCGGCTCTTGAACTGAGCGCCGACGAGGTGCGGGAACGTTTTCACAAGGTTCTGCTGACCAAAGTTCTCGAGCGCCTGCGGGACGCCAGCAAGATGCTCGCGGAAATGGGCCAGACCGCGGTGCAGGGAAGTAGTCCTACGGCCTACGGACACGGGCACGCTCTGGAACTGCTGTGACGTGTCGCCTGTCGGAATGCACCCTCTAGTTGTCATTCAGGCTTCTTGGATCTGCGCGAGCGTCAGCGGCCGTTCGTCGTTTTTTTTCGCGCCAGCACCCGATAAAACGCTCAAACCAAACGGGCATTGAACCGAAATCTGGCGCTTGCACCGCCATCGCTGGCATCACGTTGTTCGATCTTCGCTTGAACGGCAGGGTCGAGTGTGCCACATTCCCCACCTCAAGCGACTGAATATGGAGAAATGCCCCATGAAACACGTGATTTGGGTAATGTGGCCGGCGTTCATCGCCGCCGGCATCGCCGAGGTGATTTTCTTCACGATGATTGATCCACGCCAACTGTATCTGTTCGGACAACAGGTGGAGTGGTCGGCAATCGCCACCTACTCGACGGGTTTCCTACTCTTTTGGCTGGTATGCATCGGATCGAGCCTGATGACTTATTTCATGATGCCGCATGGTGTGAAAACGGTGCTGATCAAGGCCGTCAGCGAACGTCACAATCCCGTGCGGCCGTCCAGCCGCCGGGAACCGTCCGCGACATTGCCGTCAGATTAAAGACAGACCGGTTTCCAGATCGTTCTGCAAATCCTCGACCGACTCAAGGCCAACGGCGACGCGCAGCAAGCCCTCGGTAACACCTGCCGCAGCGCGCTGTTCGGGAGAAATCCGACCATGGGTCGTTGACGCGGGATGTGTCAGGGTGGTTTTGGTGTCGCCGAGATTGGCGGTAATCGACAACAGGCGACAGCCATCGACCACTTTCCAGGCTTCCGCGCGAGCGCCTTCGACGGTAAAGGAGACGATGGCGCCACCGCTTTTTTGTTGACGTCGCGCGAGTTCAAATTGGGGATGCGAGGGCAAACTCGGGTAGTAGACACGTGACACGCGCGGGTGCCGCTCCAGCCAGGTGGCAAGTCGCAAAGCGTTCGCCGACTGCGCCTGAAGGCGAATCTGTAGCGTTTCCAACCCCTTCAACAACACCCAGGCGTTGAACGGGGACAAACTGGGACCGGCGGTACGCAAGAATTTGAACACTTCATCGGTGTATTGTTTCGCCCCGGCCACCGCGCCACCGAGCACCCGCCCCTGACCATCGAGATATTTGGTCGCCGAATGCACCACCAGATCGACTCCGAGATCAAGGGGGCGCTGCAAAACAGGCGTACAAAAACAATTATCGACGGCCACCAGAACGCCTTGCCGGTGCGCGATATCGACCAAGGCGGCGATATCGGCAATCTCGGTCAGCGGATTCGACGGCGTTTCGAGAAAAAGCAGTTTCGTTTCGGGACGCAATGCCGCCTGCCAGGCAGCGACATCCGTCTGCGAAACGAAGGTCGTCTGAATTCCAAAGCGCGGCATGATGTTGCCGAGTAACTGCTGCGTAGCGCCGAACAGGCCCGTGGAGGCGACGATATGATCGCCATTGCCGCACAGGGCCATCACCAGGGACAAGATCGCCGACATCCCCGAGGCCGTGGCGATGCACGCTTCCGCGCCTTCGAGCGCGGCCAAACGATCCTGAAAAACGGCGACGGTGGGATTGGTGAAACGCGAATAGACGTTGCCCTCCTCCTCTCCCGAAAAGCGGGCAGCCGCCTGTGCGGCGCTGTCGAAGACAAAACTCGAGGTGAGGTACATCGCCTCGCTGTGTTCATTGAACTGGCTGCGTTCCTGGCCGGCGCGCACGGCCAGCGTTTCAAGCGAATAGTCGCGACAGTGGTCGTTCATCGCCATCAATCCGTCGACATCAAGTTCAGTTGCAGTTGCTTGGATGTCCAACGTTCGTCCTTGCTGTTGACCTGGTGCCCCTCGCGAGCGGATTCGATCGCGTCGAGATAAGCGGGAGTGACGTCGCCGGTGACGTAGTCGCCATCGAAACACGAAGTGTCGAAAGCGTTCAATGCCGGCTTCAAATCGCGGATCGACGCTTTCAAGGCATCCAAGTCCTGATAAACCAAGGCATCGGCGCCGATTTCGCGAGCGATTTCCTCGCCCGTGCGGTTGGTGGCGATCAATTCGCCGCGCGTCGGCATGTCGATACCGTAAACGTTCGGGAAACGGACAGGAGGCGATGCCGATGCGAAATAGACTTTCAAGGCGCCGGCCGCGCGCGCCATTTCGACGATCTCGCGACTGGTAGTGCCGCGAACGATCGAATCGTCGACCAGCAGCACGCGCTTGCCTTTGAATTCCTGGGCCACCGTGTTCAGCTTCTGGCGAACCGATCTCTTGCGTGTGGCTTGACCTGGCATGATGAACGTACGCCCGATATAACGATTCTTGACGAACCCTTCGCGATACGGCACGCCAATCCGCTGCGCCAATTGCATCGCCGAGGGTCGACTCGAATCGGGAATGGGAATGACCACGTCGATTTGCTCGACTGGAATATGCTTGACCAGCTTGTCGGCGAGATGCTCGCCCATCCGCAGGCGCGCTTCGTAGACCGACACGCCGTCGATCACCGAATCCGGCCGCGCCAGGTAAACGTATTCGAAAATGCACGGCGACAGCGACGGGTGGTTGGCGCACTGCCGCTGATGCAAGCGATGCTCAAGATCGACGAATATCGCCTCGCCGGGCTCGACGTCGCGCAGGACCTGAAAGTTGAGCGTGTCAAGCGCCACCGATTCGGACGAAAACAGATATTCCGTCCCCTGAGGCGTCTCGTTGGTGCCGAAAACCAGCGGGCGAATACCGTACGGATCGCGAAAAGCGAGCATCCCGTAGCCGGCGATCATCGCCACCACCGCGTAAGCTCCCCGGCAACGCCGATGCACGGCCGAAACGGCGGCAAAAATCGTGTCGAGATCGAGACGGCACCCCTTGGCCGTGGCCTGGAGTTCGTGTGCCAAGGCATTGAGTAGCACTTCGGAATCGGAATTGGTATTGATGTGACGCAAATCCTGCCGAAACATCTCTTCCTTGAGCTGTTCGGTATTGGTCAGATTGCCGTTGTGTCCGAGAACGATTCCGAACGGCGAATTGACGTAGAACGGCTGCGAAAGCGCGGAATCGAAAGCCGAACCAGCGGTCGGATAGCGACAATGGGCAATACCCATGTTACCTGGCAAGGCTCGCATGTTGCGCGTTCGAAACACGTCGCGAACCAGCCCCGACCCCTTATGCATGTGAAAGGCATCGTCCTCGGCCGTGGCGATACCGGCGGCATCCTGTCCGCGGTGCTGCAAGACCATCAAGCCGTCGTATAACAATTGGTTGACCGGAGTGGTAGCGACAACGCCGAGGATCCCGCACATAGTATTTTCCTACCCGAATCGAATTCGTTTAGCCACGTCGGTTGGCAACCAAAGTTTGCTGGCCAGCACGGCTGTTTCAAGCGGAGCGGCAAAATAGGCCTCACTCCACCATTTTTCTTTTGGCAGCGACGTCATGCCGCCAACAGCAACGAGTATCAGGATAATCGCCAAGCCTCTCACGGCGCCGAAGAGCACTCCCAACAGACGATCCGTGAAGGTCATGCCTAGTGCCCGAAGCAAACCGCGCGCCACGAAGCGAAGCAGCGCCATGGCGACAAGCACGGCGACGAACACCGCCACCCACCCGGCAACAACGCGCCACTGAGGGTCGGCAACGACGGTGATCCACGGCGCGACCGACGCACCCCAAGCCTTGGCGGCAAAAAAAGCCAGCACCCAGGCCACCAAGGCCACGATTTCGCCGACGACGCCTCGCCACAAGCCCAAGGCAACGGAAAGTGCGGCGATGGCGACCACCACATAATCGAAAACCGTCATTGTCGACCGGCGACGACTCCGTTGACGCCGATTCCCTTCATCTTCCCAAGCGCTTTTTCAGCCGCCTCTCGCGTTTGGAACGGACCGGCGCGAACCCGCGTTTTTTTGCCCTCGGGGGTATCGATGACCTCCGCGTAGGCGTTCACGCCGGCGGCAGCGAGCCGCGACTGCAACTGCTTGGCGTTTTCCGGGTTGGCGAAAGCGCCAATCCGAATGACCCGCGACCCGTTGCTCTTTTTGACGGGCGGTAACTCCTCGACCGTTTTTCCGGCAAGCAGCGCACTGGCGCGTTGCGCGTCGTCGGCGCCAGACCTCGTGCCGCCCTCGATTTTTTTATCCGCGGATTTTTCGGCTTTCTTCACCGCCGGCTTTTCCGGCGTTTTGGGAGCCGGTTTGACAACAGGTTTTTCCGCCGCTTTGACCGGTGGCTTGACTGCCACCTTTGCCGTGGACTTGTCGTCGGTTTTGCCGGGAACTTTTTCCGCCGTGTTCGACACCTTGTCGTCGGCAGGCGTGGCGGGCGTGGACGCGGCGTCCGGCGCGCGCTCGCCACCGGACGCCGACGAGGCAAGCGGCGCCGATGCCGGTCGAGACGGCGGCGACACGGTAGACGGGGAATCACCACCCGTCCCGGCCGCTGGCACGCTGTCAGGCGACGAACGGCTGGCAAGCTCTCGGGGCTTGAAAGGCGGTTGCTCTTGTCCGGGAATCCTGATTTGGACATCCCGCACCTGTTGCTTCGGCTCCTCGTCCATCACCATCGGCAACACCACTGCCGCCAGACCAGCGAACGCGACGGCACCGACAAGACGGCGGCGCGCTCTTTTTTTCAGCGGCAATTGCGGGTCAGGCGTTTCGGTCATCGTTATCGTGGAGGATTATCACATCGCTCAACTGTTGTCGTCAGTGGCTGTTATTGGGTTTGCGCAGAACGGCCGCGACGGTATGGAACGATCCAAAGACGACGATTCTATCATTTTCCCCGGCCAGCTTGAGCGAACGCTCGAATGCTTGCCGCGGTGAGGCGAAGGTTTCCATCCGGCTGACCGCCGCCGCCGACGCCAATATCCCGGCCAGCGCGTCGGCGGTGGCGCCGCGAGGACCCGCCAGATCGGCGAGTAACCACACGTCGATTTTGTCCAGCAGGGGCGCCAGCGAACCAGCGATATCCTTGTCGGCCAGCATTCCGACCACGGCAAAGGTTCGCGGAAAAAAGGCCATGCCCGCCAGACTGTCGGCAAGACCGCCAACGGCTTCGGGGTTGTGCGCCACGTCGAGAATGACCGTTGGTCGCCCCGGCAAGACCTGAAAACGACCCGGCAGTTCCAGTTCGATCAGCCCCCGCCTGATCGCCTGCATGGCGACCGGCAGCGTTTGGCGCAAAATTTCGACAACGGCAAGGGCAGCGGCGGCGTTGCGCAACTGACCGGCGCCGCGTAGCGCCGGTTTCGCCAATCCACCGCGACGCAAGCCGCCGCGACTCCAGAACACCCATTGCCGATCGTCGCCGAAATAGCCGAAATCGACGCCCAGCAGGTGCAGGTCGGCGCCAATCGCCCGGGCATGCGCCAGCAACGCTTGCGGCGGTTCGGGGTCGGCGCACACCGCGGGCTTGCCGGAGCGGAAAATGCCCGCTTTTTCGTAACCGATTTCCTCGCGCGTCGCCCCAAGCCAGTCCATATGATCGAGGGCCACGCCGGTCACCACCGTACAATCGGCGTCGTAGGCGTTGACGGCGTCGAGCCGTCCTCCCAGCCCCACTTCGAGAATCAGCACGTCGAGCCGTTCGGCACGGAAGACTTCGAGCGCGGCGAGGGTCCCGAACTCGAAGTAAGTCAAGGGCACGTCACCCGCGGCGCGTCGGGCGGCCTCTACCGTGGCGAAAGCATCGCACAACGCGGTGTCGCCGACCGGCGCTCGGTCGATACGCACCCTTTCGTTGTAAGCGAGCAAATGCGGCGATGCGTAGCAGCCGACGCGAAAGCCGGCGAAGGTGTAAATCGCTTCCAGATAGGCGCAGGTCGACCCCTTGCCGTTGGTCCCGCCGACCGTGATCACCGTGCCAGCGGCGTGTGGCGCCAAGGCAGCCTTGACTCGCAAAACGCGATCAAGTCCCAACTCGATTCCCGCTTGCCCTTTCGGGTGCAGGTTTTCGAGATGGGCCAGCCAATCCGACAATGTCGGCGCCGGCGTTGGATCGAGGCGCCCTTCGTTACCGCTCACGGGCGGCCTTTCACGACGGAGCCGGTTTTTTCTGGAGCAACGCCAGCATGCCCGCCAGTCGATCCTTCATTTCGCGCCGGTCGACAATCATGTCTATCGCGCCTTTTTCAAGCAGGAATTCGGAACGTTGAAACCCGTCCGGCAGTGTTTCGCGGACGGTCTGCTCAATCACCCGCGGCCCGGCAAAGCCGACCAGCGCGCCTGGCTCGGCGATCACCACGTCGCCGATGAACGCGAAGGAGGCCGAGACACCGCCCATGGTCGGATCGGTCAAAATGGAGAGGAAGGGCAGTCCGGCGGCGGAAAGCTGCGTCAGTACCGCCGTGGTCTTGGCCATCTGCATCAGCGAGAAAAGACCTTCCTGCATGCGCGCGCCGCCGGATGCGGCAACACAGACAAATGGCGTCTTCAGCTCGATGGCGGCGCGGACACCGCGCACGAACCGCTCACCGAGCACCGAGCCCATGGAACCGCCCATGAAGTCGAACTCAAAAACCGCCAGAACCAACGGAATCTGCTTGATCGTGCCACGCACAACCACCAGCGCATCGGTTTCACCGGTGTTTTCGGTCGCCTCCCGCAGACGTTGCGGATAGGGACGGCTGTCGACGAACGACAGTGAATCGACCGGCAGGACATCGGCACCGATGTCGACGCGACCCTCGGCATCCAGCAGCAGATCGATCCGCGCGCGCGACCCAAGGCGTTTGTGATGGCCGCACTTCGGGCACACATGGCTGTTCTTCGCCAGATCGGTGGCGTAGAGCACCGTGTCGCAAGCGACGCATTTGCTCCACAAACCCTCGGGCAAAGACGAACGCCGCGCCGCGCCGTCGTTGCGCTTGATCTTCGGCGGCAGTGATTTATTCAACCAACTCATGGTTTTCCTCGCGTTGCGCTGGATACGGCGTCGATGCCGCGGCGAATGTCGGCGACCAGCGCCGCCACATTCCGGCAGGCGGCATCGGGCGACGAGCGCTCGATTTCCTCGATAATGCGGCTACCGATGACCACCGCGTCGGCCAGGGCGGCAACCGCCGCCGCCGTTGCCGCGTCGCGAATGCCGAAACCGACGCCGACCGGCATGCCGGTACGCGCGTGAATCTCGGGAATACGCGCCGCCACCGCGGCGACATCAAGCGCCACCGAGCCGGTCACGCCTTTCAACGACACGTAATAGATGTAACCGCTGGCCAGCTCGCCGACCTGCGAGATGCGCGCGTCGCTGGAAGTCGGCGCCAGCAGAAAGATCGGATCGAGCGCATTCCGCCGCATCGCCTTGGCAAAATCGCCGCTCTCTTCCGGCGGGTAGTCGACGACCAACACACCGTCCACGCCAGCGTCGAAGGCGGCAGCGGCGAAGGCATCGACCCCCATGGCTTCGATCGGGTTGGCGTAGCCCATCAGCACCACTGGCGTCTCGTTGTCGTCGGCGCGGAAATTGGCCACCATCTCTAGCACATGACGCAAGCTGACGCCTTTGGCCAACGCGCGCTCCGACGCGCGCTGAATGGTCGGGCCGTCGGCCATCGGATCGGAAAACGGCACCCCCACCTCAATGATGTCGGCGCCGGCGCCGACCAGGGCGTGCAGCAACGGGACGGTGAGCGCCGGATCGGGGTCACCGGCGGTAATGAACGGAATCAGCGCCTTACGGCCCTGCGCCCGCAAACGCTCAAAAGTTGCCTGTATTTTTGACATGGTCAGAACGTGATGCCCGATTTATCGGCAACGGTGTGCATATCCTTGTCACCACGGCCGGAGAGGTTGACCAACAAAATCTTGTCCTTAGGCAAGGTCGGCGCCAGTTTGCCGGCATAGGCCAGCGCGTGGCTCGATTCGAGGGCGGGAATGATGCCTTCGAAGCGACATGAATCGTGAAACGCCCGCAAAGCCTCGGCATCGCTGATGCTGACGTAATCGGCGCGCCCACTATCCTTCAGCCAGGCGTGCTCGGGGCCGACGCCCGGGTAATCGAGCCCGGCGGAAATGGAATGCGTTTCGATGATCTGGCCGTTCTCGTCCTGTAGCAGATAAGTACGGTTGCCGTGGAGCACGCCAGGCCGGCCCGCCGTCAGCGAGGCGGCGTGGCGCCCGCTGGCGATGCTCTCGCCAGCGGCCTCGACACCGATCAAACGGACGTCGGTTTGCGGAATATAGGGGTAGAAAATGCCCATGGCGTTCGAGCCGCCGCCGACGCAGGCAATCACCGCGTCCGGCTGGCGTCCGCGATGTTCGCGCATCTGTTCGATGCACTCCCGACCGATGATCGATTGAAAATCGCGCACCATCATCGGATAAGGATGCGGGCCGGCTACTGTCCCGATGATGTAGAACGTATCGGAGACATTGGTCACCCAGTCGCGCATCGCCTCGTTCAAGGCATCCTTGAGCGTCCTCGAACCGCTCTCCACCGGCACCACGGAGGCACCAAGAAGCTTCATCCGGTAGACGTTGGCGGCTTGCCGCCGCATGTCTTCCGCACCCATATACACCACGCATCGCATGCCGTAGCGCGCGGCCACGGTCGCGGTGGCGACGCCATGCTGACCGGCGCCGGTTTCGGCGATGACCCGTGCCTTGCCCATCCGTCGCGCCAACAGCGCTTGGCCGACGCAATTGTTGATCTTGTGCGCGCCGGTGTGGTTCAAGTCTTCGCGTTTCAGATAAATTTGCGCACCGCCAAGCACTTCCGACCAGCGACGGGCATGGTAAACCGGACTCGGGCGTCCCACGTAATGTTTGAGTTCATCGTCGAATTCAGCGAGAAACCGTGGATCGCGCTGCGCGGCGGCATATGCCTCCCGCAGTTCGGCGATCGCGGCAATCAGGGTTTCGGCGACGAAGACACCGCCATACGGACCGAAATGGCCGTTGGCGTCGGGCAAATGGTATTCGGGAACGGACATCAACAATCTCCTCGTGGCGGGTTGCGATAAAACGCCCGCGCGGCAACTTGCCTGGCAGGCAGCGACTAGCGCCTGCCTCAGGTGTGTTTGGCCACGTGCCGTCGCCAGCAAGTGCGTGTCCGACCTCCAGAATCCGTGCGCATCGCCTACCCCACCGCCTTCGGGTCACTCGCCGTTCATGAAACACCCCGCCCGCACCGCGTCGACAAAGGCGCGCATCTTGCCGGCATCCTTGATTCCCTTGCTGGCCTCGACGCCCGAGGACACATCGACCGCCGCCGGTTTGAGACGGCGCACCGCCTCGCCGACATTGGTGGCATCAAGACCACCGGAGAGGATCAGCGGCTTGCCCAGTGACGGCGGCACCAGCGACCAATCGAAGACTTTACCCGCCCCCCCGTAACCATCGACAAAAGCGTCAAGCAAAATGGCTTGCGCCGATGGAAAAGCGGCGGCGTATTGTACCAAATCCATTCCTGGCCTGACGCGCGCCGCCTTGAGATACGGACGATCGAACTGCCGGCAATACGCGTCGTCCTCGTCGCCGTGAAACTGCAACAAATGAATCGGCAGCGCCGCCAACGTATCACGCACAACCGTCGGTTCGGCATTGACGAAGAGCCCGACAACGGAGACAAAAGGTGGCGCGGCGCGTGCCAGACGGGCCGCCGCCGGCAAATCGACATAGCGCGGGCTTGGCGGATAAAAAACCAGCCCCAAGGCGTCCGCCCCGGCGCCGACGGCGGCGTGCACATCCTCGATGCGGGTCAATCCGCAGATTTTGATTCGTGTCACAATAAAACATCGATCCGAAAAGTTGAGGGCTGACCACCCAAGCACACCGTCAATTGAATTCCAGCCATGCTTAACCTACTGATTCCATTTCGTAGGCACGCATTATATCCCGCAGAGCAGTCACCGCTGCCAGCCCCACCACGACGTCGAACCATGCCCCCTACAACGCGCGGACACCTGTTGATCGGTTGCTTGTCGTCCTTACCGTTTCGCCCCTATTATTCAAACCGAAGAGGCCATTTCAAAGCAAGCACTGGCCGAGTGTTCGCTGACGCTGCTGCCGCCGCAAACCGTCCTGATTGGAGTTGCCCCTATCGGGTGGACAGGTTAGCGCTTGGTTTTCAAGCGGGTTGAGCCTCCTCGGGCGTAGGGTTATCCACGGCGCCGCCGCTGGCCCCTCTCAGGCCAGAGGCGGCGCGGTGGATAA
>Ga0209608_1001061_pt1 | contig 24219 bp, 16 predicted proteins | sample AD_UKC130_MetaG_FD_184428 | JGI IMG/M metagenome (GOLD analysis project Ga0209608, IMG submission 184428) | Active sludge microbial communities of municipal wastewater-treating anaerobic digesters from Canada - AD_UKC130_MetaG (SPAdes) (version 2) | ecosystem: Engineered > Bioreactor > Anaerobic... | reverse complement strand
CCCGCCATCGAGCGATTCCGGGACAACCTTCTTGTTAGCCTTCTCACCGAGCCGATTATCGTCCATCTCTTGTTCTTGCAGCTTAAAGTGCAGGTAAAGTCCCAGTGATGTTGCGTGGTCGAAAACAATTCCCCACTGATCCAACTTCGAGCAATCGTAGTGAAACTTGTCGTTGCGTTCCACAAACGGCCAAACGTTGTCGCCATCGCCTCCCGCATTGTATGGCATGAACGAAAAGGCATTGACACCCTTCGACGCCAAATAGTTGAGTGCTCCAATCATCCCTTTACCTTTCCCGTTCTTCCACGAGGGATCACTGGGTTGCCAGTCGCGGATGTGGGGTTCCCACTTGTGAAGGGGCACATTTTTCTTGGTGGCAATGGTTCCGTCGAAATCCGCGTATGCCAGGAATGTCTCGGGGGCATCCGCGCCCGCCTTCAAAAAGAATTCGCCCGTCCCCAGGAATTGCAGGTGATGCTTTCCCACATATGCCAGACGGCCTTTGGCACGAAAATCACGGCCTGTCTTGTCGGTCTCTGCAACCGTGAATTGCCCACTTACTCCGTGATAAGGGGCCAAAGGTTCCCCTTTTCCCCCAATGGCCGCGTGTTTGCCTTTGAGAAATGATACCCGGTATGTCCAGACACCTGTTTTATCCGGAGCGAGATGGGCTCGCCAACAGTTGCCGGCTTCCGCGGACGTTTCCGCCGCTTGACCATCCGCCGCGAAATAACCGGGAACTCTGTACACGGGCTCGCCGGACTCATGTCGGAATTCCACCGTAAAGTCGTAATCCGTAAACGGATTCGGGTTCTCATCTCGTTCACGGGCAAATGGTCCTGCCAAAGTCAGCGTCACCTTGTGCCAACGCTTCAACTCTCCCGAAATGGTCACGCGACCGTCCCCATGACCACCGCTTTCGCCAAGTGCTCTGGGGACCTGCCTTACCAACGGAAGAACTACTGCGAGGAAAAGCCCAACCCAAACAGCGACCAGTCTTCTCATTGTCATGATCCTCGCTCCTTAAGCTTAGTCCTCAGCCTATCAAAGCCGGCACACCGTTGTACTCGCACTCACCGAAAGACATCACATCGCACGGTTAGTTTTCGTGCCGAATGACCTAAGAACCAGTGTAATCCGCAGAACCGGTTGTCACCATGTGAAAAAGCACAAATTTTCTTCGATTTTTCACACTCGGCGGCTGTGCGGTTGCACCCCTCTTTTGTCAGAGCAACTTGCCTCGACACCGCTTGCGAAAGTCGCGCGGCGACTGGCCAACACGCCGATGAAAGACACAACTCATATACTCAGCCGACGAGAAACCGCTCAGCGTGGCCACGTTTTCTATCGTCAGGTCTGTTTGAATCAGCAACTCCTGGGCACGCCGCAATTGTGTGCGAACAATTAGATCATGGGGATTACAATTGAGGTACCGCTTGAACTTTCGTTCTAACATGCTTCGCGAAATATTCACCGCGTGAACGACATCGCGGACGTCTATTCCTTGGCATGCGTGGTCCCGGATGTACCGAATGGCAGCCGATACATCCTCGTCCGGCACGGCCACGACGTCCGTGGAACGCCTCACCGCTATGCCGATCGGTGGAACTCGATAAACCCCTCCGGGAATCCATTCCCCTTTGAGCATCCGATCCAAAAGGGATGCCCCCAAGTAACCGGCCAACCGTGGGTTCGGGATCACGCTTGAAAGCGGCGGGTCGCAGAACTCGCAGATTGTCTCATCATTGTGCTGTCCGATGACTGCCACCTCATCGGGGACGTGGATTCCGGCCTCACGACACGCCGCTAGCAGTTGCTGACCACGCAAATCATAACAAGCCATGATCCCGATTGGCTTTGGCAGTTCCCGGACCCAACCGATGAGTTCTTCCAGGGCACGTCCCCAGTGGTTAGCCGCTGACTTGGAACCAGAAAAACAATGACACGAAAACCCTCGCTGTTGAAGATACTGCTTGAAGTGCCTTTCATGGCTCTTAGACCAAGCGAACCGGGGATCGCCACAATACCCGAATTGGGAAAAACCACACTCCAAAAGGTGGTCCGCCGCGGTTTGGGCAATGGCCTCACTATCACTGATGACCGTTGGAAACGCTAACCCAAAGCCCGAAGCACTTACATTAACAACCGGGACACCCACTTCGCGCACTGCTTGTTCGATCGAGGCATTATCGATCCTGGCAATGATCCCATCGCCTTTCCATTTCGAAAGCCAAGACGGCACCGTGTGTCCTCGGGCCTGTTCCCCAAGTTGAAATGACCATGGCTCATGCTCCCGCACGTAATCCCGAATTCCTAAAAGCAAGCGACGTCCATATTCATTCGACGTTTCGATTAGGAGGGCAATCCGCGGCAACCGATCGTGTTCAAATCGGGGCACGCTCGCCCCCTCCCTTCGCTTAGCTCTGTTCTTTTTTGCCATGGTGAGGTTGCGCGCTCATCGGTCTCGTTTCATAAAGCTTTTCTGTCGCCCTTAGGCCACCAACGCTTGCCCATTGTAGCCAGCCAGTTTGTCCGAAGACAGATGGTTAAAACAAGCGTGAAATGACGCATAATCTAAGAAAAAATACGTATTTTTACCTGGACAGCAGCAAGCAGTCCTGTTTAAATGGTAACGGTGGGTGAGCTGGCACAGCTTTGGGTTCGTCGTCGTGTTTGTTTTAGGTCTTTTTTGGAGGCGATGCTATGAAAAAGGCAATTGTCGTCCGTTCGACTCGTGGCTTCACACTGGTGGAGCTTCTGGTGGTCATTGCAATCATCGGTATTTTGATCGCGCTTCTCCTCCCAGCAGTCCAAGCGGCACGGGAGGCAGCCAGGCGAAACCAATGCACTAATAACATGAAACAAGTTGTCCTGGCGCTGCACAACTACCATGATGTTAATAAGCAGTTCCCGCCGGCCGCGCTGGGCTGCACGGGAGCAGGTTTCCCTTATAGGGCCTTGGATACGGCAGCTATGGCGGGCAAACAACCGCGGAATACACTCGATACTTGGGGCGCAACATGGATCACGATGTTGTTACCACAATTGGAACAACAAGCGCTTCACTCCAATTATGATTTTCGCCGCCCATGCATCGATCCGGTCAATCAGCCGGTCGTCAAGACGCAAATCGCTACCTTAATATGCCCGTCAGACGCCTCGGATAACCGCGTCTTTATCCGTGCAACGGGTCAAGAGTTTGCCAAAGGGAACTATGTCGCGAACTGTAGTGCACGTCGTTACATGTCAGATCTAGATGGTTACACCACGTTGGAATATCGCGGTGTGTTCAACACTTGGGTCCAGTGGGGGGCAAAGATTGAATCCATCCTTGATGGTTCCTCCAACACCGTAGCAATTTCCGAGGTTTGTACATCTCCTGAAACCGCGGACGCACGCGGTGCGTGGGGCCATGTCTCAGGTGTTGCCTTCGGCGGTGGCATCAGTGGTGGTTCGACGCCCAAGGGCACGTTGACCCCAAACGCAAACGCCTTGGACGACAATTACCGAGATCTTATCGAACAATACTGCAAGGCGCCGAATAACGATCGGCGACTCCGTTGCGCGACTCCGGGAAACGCGTGGGATGCTCGAATTGGTGCCCGTAGTTACCATCCTGGGGGTGTCAATGTTGGCATGGCTGACGGATCCGTGCGGTTTATTCAAGAGACCATCGACGTGACAACTTGGGGGGCACTCCTCAGCTCTCGAGGCAATGAAGCAGTCACGTTGCCTTGAGGTGGAGCGTTATTTGTCGTGACAGTTTGGCACGATTTGGTGCGATTAAGCAAAAGCGTGAGGTAAGTATGAAGTCGGTTCAAAACGCAAGCAGAATTGTGATTAGCTTTCTTTTGGCCGGAGCCATCTTTTGGGCAACAGGCTGCGGGAGCGGTGGGCCACCGCCCAAGAAGGATGACTCCAGGAACCCAGCTTCGCATGCTCAGTACATCAAGAATCTCACGATCCGTACCCTTAAAAAGGTACCCAACTTAACGAAAGACGAAGCCGTGGGTCTTTTGCAAAACATGCGGGCGGGACTTGCCCAATACGAAGATGTTCCCATGGGAGAGTTCGAGGCGACTTATAAGGAGATTGTCGCGGGCACGGAGGAACTTCTTGAATTGTGCCGACAAGGCGGCGACAAAGCTCAAATCAAGTCGCGGGCGGATGCACTGATTGAAAAGGCCAATACGCTCCCAGGAGAATTGGAAGAGGAGACTACAGGCTGAGGGCCCAACAACTCGGCCCCCCAAATCCCTAGAACCCTCCCAATCTGAAGAGTGGCCCGACAGTCGTCGGGCCATTTCTTTTGCGACAGGAAAGGCCGTGGTCACTCCACGGCGCCTGACCCATCCGCCCCCCAATCGAGACCGATGTCTAGCCAAGGCGCCGCATGGGTCAATGCCCCCACACTGATGCGGTCAACACCGGTTTCGGCCACGGCACGAACGTTTTCAAGGGTAACGCCACCGGATGCCTCCAGTTCCACATGAGGTGCAAGCTGGTTCCGCAACAGGACTGCCTGTCGGAGTTCTTCCAGCGACATGTTATCCAAAAGCACAATGTCGGGGTTCTCGCAGAGTACAGTCTCGAGTTGCGGCAGGGAATCCACCTCGATTTCCACAATGATGTCGGCTGGGTCCTGGCCCGAGGGGATCGGATGGCCGGGGTAAAGCTCTCTGGCCCGGCGGATCGCTATCTTTGCGGCATCTTCTAGGGAACATTGCAACTCTTCAGCTAACCATGCCAAATGGTTGTCCTTAATCAAGATCGCGCGATCCAATCCCAACCGATGGTTGTGCCCACCACCACATCGCACGGCATATTTTTCCAGTCTTCGCCACCCTGGGGTCGTCTTTCGCGTATCGTAGATCCGTGCTTTTGTCCCCCGAACCGCAGAGACGTATGAATGTGTCAGCGTGGCGATCCCCGACAGTCGTCCCACAAAGTTGAGAAGGATGCGTTCCACCGAAAGGATGTCGCGGACGCGCCCCTGTAATCGGCCGATCACCGTTCCTTTTTCGAGACTCGCCCCGTCGGTTAACAAGCTTTTCCATTGGACGTCGAGTGACAATTCGGCCAGAATAACTTCAACGGTGAGCACGCCCGCCAGAATACCTCTCTTTCGACTCACCATGGCCGCTTTGCCGGTGGCCGTCTCGGGAATGGTGCATTGGACCGTCACATCACCGCGTTCCCCCCAGTCCTCTGCTATGGCGAGTTGGACCAGCCGCCGTACGTCGTCTTCGATTTGTTGGTCCCAGGACACTTGAAGAAAGTCCCGCTTGATCACCTGATGCTCCTTTCGCGAAAGCTTACCAACGCGATTATTTTCACTTAAGTTCGAATATACCACGGCAGGGAATAACGTGCCGTGCCCGTCAAGTTATGATGCCAACACCGTTTAAGTTCTGCTTGGTGGCAGGAATAGGCCGGGCGCGTTAAACTATCTCATGAAGACCGGAGAAGATGGCATGTTAGGACGGTCGTATTGAATTGGTGGATAACTCGCAGCTCTCGACTGGGAGGGCCCGCGCGATGTGGTATTGTCGGATCGCCAACTCAACCGAAGTCGTTGGTCCGCTTTCAGACGACCAGTTGCGGGCAATGGCTCGGGAGGGTCGTCTCCAGCCGTCAGACGCTGTCGCTCAAACGGCAAATGGACCGTGGTATCTTGCGTCTCACGTCCGCGGGCTGTTCCCGCAATCAGAAGTAGTGCCATCCCGAACTCCGGCGAGTCCGCCAACGACTCCTGTTCCCACCCCTCCGGTAAGTGTAGGGCCGCCTTCATCCACTCAGACTTCGGGGAATGTAGTAACCCCCGAACAGCTCGCAAAATGGCGGGCACAACGTCGGCAACGCGCTCGGAAGTTGACAAGGCTGTTACTGGGGACGGGTATCGGCCTGATGGTGCTTTTTATTCTCGTCCTGATGCGGCCTGTCATCTCCTCAATATTTCAAGCAGCAGGTCCGAACAGCGCGAAAGCCCGCCCATCCCGCCAGGTGACCCGCGATTCGCAAGATCCAAAATCGTCAGAGCTGGCTGCAAGTATTCCAGGACTTAATGAGGTCTTGGGACATCCATCGTCGGCAACGCAATCTTCCGGCCCACCTACAGAAACCAATCGGGAGTCGCGGGTAGCGCATCTGACCAGGCTTGTCGCTGCCAGTCAGGCCTTTGGGACAACGGCCCAAAAGGTCCAGGACTCTCATGGTCACGTGGAGATGAAAATTGAGGAATGCCAAATTGCGCCCGTGGCCTTGCGCCGGGGAAGCGTCATTTCCAAGACGGCGAGACCTTACTTGGCGTTCAAGCTGCGGGTTCGCAATACCTCGTCGTCTGAGACGGTGAATTACCAAAGTCCTCGACAAGGAGCTGAGGTGGCAGAAATCTGGTGGGACAAAGCCACTCAGACGACTCCACCTTGGCAGCCCAGGGGAATGACTCTTGAAGGCCAAGCGGAGAACGCGACGCTTCAGCCTGGCCAGGAGTTGGTGGATGCCTTTGCTTTTCAGGTTCCTCCCGAGGAATTTGCACAACTCTACATCCGTATCCCCGGACGTTCCGTAAATCTGGCGGAGGACTTTTTGTTTGTGATACCGAAAAACGAGGTGCAACGGCCTCAAGATTCAGATCGGGCCCCCTCGGCAGGAGAGTCCGATGTAGAGTCAATCGGGCCGATGAGTGTGACAAAACAAGCTGAGCCTCCAACCGCTCATGCGGATTCGCCTCAAGCGGAGGTGAGCCCGTCAGATGAGGATGAGGAGGCAATCCCCATTCCGGGCCTAAGCAATGCCCAGGGACCGGCTTCCGGGGAGGGAGGAATGGACCAAGAAGAGCGAACCAAACTCGAAGAACTACGTAAGCGCGGCGAAGCGCTCCAGGAGATTTTGGATCGCCAACACGAAAACCGTAGGCCTGGTGGATCACGTCCTCAATCGCAACGACGTTGATCGAAAAAGTAGGAAGAGACATTTCATCTCAAGAGGAGATAATCTTCATAGGACACGACGCTCCAAAGGAACGGCCGCCCATGAATCAGATTCGCAAAGTTGTGGTCTTCTCCGTATCGTTTGTTTTCCTATTCTTGTGGTTTTCCACGCGGGTAATGGCCAACGAAAACGCGGTCATTTGGCCACGGTTTCGGGGCCCAAATGGGTTGGGCGTATGCGATCTGTATGAGTTCCCCGCTCAGATCGAGCCGGGCAACCTCGCGTGGCAAATCGAGCTTGACGGGGTAGGGCACGCCTCGCCTGTTGTTGCGCATGGTCGAGTGTTTATCGCCTCGGCAAATCCCGAGACGGGCGAACAGATTCTTGCTGCCTATGCGACAAAGGACGGGCACTTACTTTGGCGGCACCGCCTACCCGGCAAGACATTCCCCAAGCATGCGTTCAATAGTTTCGCTTCATCTACGCCCACTCTGGATGAAAAGCGGCTTTATTACGCCTGGGCCACTCCGGAAAGCCTCCAGCTCGTTGCGATGCAACAGGAAAATGGGGAAATTGTTTGGACAAAAGACCTCGGCCCATTTGTGTCGCAACATGGCTTTGGGGCATCACCCATTGTTTACAAGGATACGGTCATCCTGCCTAACGAACAGGATGGCGAGAGTTTTATCGTGGCTCTTGAATGTGCCACAGGTAATATCCGTTGGAAAACGCCGCGGAGAAGCGAAAAGGCCGCATATTCGACCCCAACAATCTTCCAGAAGGCCGGCATCAAGGATCAGCTTATCCTCACCAGTTGGGCGCACGGCATTGCGAGTCTGGATCCCGAAACGGGAACCCCACTGTGGGAACTGCCCATTTTCCACAATCGAACTGTTGGTTCACCACTCGTAGTGGGTGACCTCATCGTAGCGAGTTCCGGGGAGGGAGGAATCGGACGAGAAATGTTCGTCGTCCGTGCCGGGATTCCCGAAACCGGCCGCAAGCCAGAGCTTCACTATGAGATTCGTGGTTCGCTTCCGTACGTAACAACATCTGTTGCCTATAAAGGGTTGTTGTACCTTTTGTTTGACAAAGGCATCCTCATTTGCCAGCGTCTCAACGACGGCCAGAGCCTTTGGAAGGAACGAATCGCGGGGGAGTACTTCAGTTCGCCTCTCGTCCTCGGAGGAAAGTTATATTGTCTTTCCCGATCCGGCATGCTCGTGGTCGTGGCAACGGGGGAAAAGTACCGAATGCTGGGACAATACGATTTTGGTGAAGCCACGCATGCAACACCGGCCGTTGCGGATGGATTACTGTTGGTGCGAACGCAAAGCCACCTTTTTGCCGTTAAATCGATCAAATCACCACCGTCAAAGTGAACTCAGGACAGAACGAAACCAAACTTGCGGAGCCATCGGGGATCAGCCCCACGCTAAGGGAGAGCCCTCCGGTTGCCCCGCCCTTGCGCCAGCCTGGCCATGGGGCTTCGTCGGCGCCAACAGAGAGGCGCCAATTATCCGCTGCCGATGTGATCGTTGTGCCGAGAAACCGCATACGGTGGTACTATTTGATGTTGGTCGCGACGGCCATTTTCTTTTTTTGTCTTGGCTGGCTGGCCAACTATCGGCCGGTTAAGCAATCGGGTACACCGGGTAAAACTGTCGAAGGAGGTACGCCTGTGCTTCTTTCCGGCCAACTCCGTTATGGCCGCCCGACCGGATTACCGATCCCCGACGCGGGAGGCGTTGTTATCGTTCTTCCTGTGGGTGCAACTCCCGAACGTCCCATCCCTATCGAAGGTCTTCGCCCCTGGGATAGCAACTCCGCGGTGGGCCAAATAAACCGTCAAAGGCTTACCGAGCTCGGCGGTACGTGGACCCAAACGGCCGAGGATGGAAGCTACAGTGTTGTGTTACCCCGGCCGGGTCAATATTGGGTCCTAGCAATCTCGAAGAACCTAGCGCGCCCGAAGGAAGTCCTCGAGCTGACACGGCGTGGCATTGCTGAACTCGATTACGAACAACTTTCCCGGTACTTTGAACGACCGGCCGATTTGATCGGCCCTCAGGCATACCGCTGGTCACTCGAAACGATTGGTCCCGCCGGACTGCAACTGAATCACGACTTCCAGGTTCATGGGGAACTGGGGATCCCAGAACTGCCATGACAAAAGGTTGGCCTTCTCTGCCCGACGCCGGATCAATCCAATTGAAATGGCGAATCGGCCAAGTCCTCGTGACGGATTTCATCCACAGGCTCTTTTTTGCCCCAGCCGGCATAAAGACGGTTCGGTGCGTTGAAGACTAATCCCGGTTCGTCGGAGATGTTTTTGTACGCATGGACGACTCCCGGCGGGATGAGAACTGATGTGGGCTGTGACTTTCCCACAACAAGGGACTGAAAAACCCCGAAGGTGGGTGACGTTGGACGTGCATCCCAGAGATAGAGCTTGAAATCCCCCGGTCCAATAAACGCGAAGAAATCGGTTTGGTCTCTGTGTTCATGTGGCCCGCGGGCAATTCCCGGTAAGGTCTCACTCGCGTAGGCCATCACCGGGTAATATGCTTCGGCGATCTCATCATGCCGAAAAAGTTCGACCAACCATCCCCGGACATCACAATGCCGCTTGAGCTGCCGAATGACCACGTCATGGATTTCACCTTGGCGAAACGATATTTTTTCCTGGTCGCTCATGCGATTTACCCGTCTTGACTCTTCCTGACCTTATGAAAAACTATTTCCCTTTGATTCGAGGCCAAACGTCACAGAGCACAATTCCTTTCGCTATTTTACTCTGATTTTTTCCGACGGTCTTGCGGTCGAACGGACTTGACACTATGGCAGCAGCGCACTCATCTTCTTTTCCACTCACCGGCAAGAGTTCATTCAAACGTGACAGACTTTTCTGGCAAAGCGATAATACGCTTAGGACGTGCCGTGATGACACTGTTACCGTATCTTGTAAGAGATGTGGTGTGAATCCCGTGTGCGGAAGGAAGTGAGTTGATGGCTGACAAGGCACCGCCCCGAAATATCGCGCGCATTTTCGATCGCATCGAACAGCCCATCTATTTTATCGACCAGCGCTGGCACATTCGTTATTGCAATCGGGCTTGTCTTGAGTGGCTGAAGTGCAGCAAGGAAGAGATACTCGATCGCCGCTGCGCGTTTCATACGGGTGGCAACCTTGATCCAGGCGATGCTTTGGCCGCCGGGTTGTGCCCTCCGCCCGGGGCAATGGAGTCCCATGAGAGTGTCGGCATCGTCGTGTGTCTTCAGCCCACAGGAGAATTGAAAAGACGTCGGGGAAGATTCCTGAGACTCACCACAACGTCCGGTGTCTTGGGCATTCTCGGTATACTCGACCAGCATGATTTGCCAGATTCACCTGCACCGGATCGATTGCCAAAAAGTCCAGCGGACTCATTACTATCGCTAGACGACGGAACTCAGGAGGCATTTCGGCTACATGAGGAATTACGGCAAAGTTGGAGGACAGTCCTGCATAAAGGTTGGCCGCCCCTCCTTGTTGGTTCAAGCGCAACCGTTCGTCGGTTGCGTCAACAGATCGAAGCTCTGTCTAAGATTACTTTAAGCGTTTGTATTGTCACGCCGCCGGGTGGTGGTGGGGGCCTTTTGGCCAGGGCAGTTTTCCATGGAGCGGAACCTCACCCGCAGCAGTGTTTGATTCCGCTTCCGTGCGAAGACCTCGACCCTGTCGTCTTGAGGATGACGCTTCAAGTTTTCGATTCAGTACCACCTCCGCCACAAGAGTTTCCTCACACTTTGCTGCTGGAAAACGTTGACCGACTTCCGAACGTTTCCCAGGAGGTTTTGTGTCACATTCTGGCCTCAAAGCCAGGGAGCTATCGGGTATTAGCCGTCAGCAACCAGTCGCTTGATCAATTGGTTGAATCCGGAACCTTTTTGCCCGAACTCGCCCGGATGATTGCACACTTCACCGTTTTAGTCCCTAGCTTGGCTGAAAGGCGAGAGGACCTTCCGCTCATGGCCCAGGCGGTCCTAGAAGACCTCAATGTCAGGGGGCCCAAGCAGGTTTTGGGTTTTTCCAGGGAAGTCTTGGATTTGTTCGCTCAATACGACTGGCCGCGGAACTTTGAGGAACTTGCATGGGTGATCGATCAGTGCTACCAAGCAACCTCTCAACCGATCATTGATGTTGACGCCTTGCCACGCGAGCTGCAATGGTCCATGAAACACAAAATGCGACTTCTCCGCGATCCGGAAACGATCTCCTTGCCTACGTTTCTTGCCGATGTGGAAAAAGAGCTCTTGCTTCGCGCTATGCAGCGTGCACGGGGCAACAAGACACGGGCTGCCAAAATGCTGGGGCTTTCCCGTGCCAGGCTCTATCGCCGGCTCCTTCAACACAAGCTCATTAAGCCGGAAGATCTGCACGCTGAGTAAATACCTGCAGACCGATTCCGGAGCCTCCCACAAGTAAACCACCGGAAACACGTAGCAGGTCGTAAAAGGTCATTTAGAGTATTGCATAATCTTTCCCTCACCCGTTCGACGGGAGAGGGGTCGGGGCTGAGGGTGGCGCACATCGCTGCCGGTTTTCTCGATCGACTCCGACGACCGCTCGCCCACACCCTAACCCTCTCCCAGAGGGAGAGGGGGCCTTTTAGGGATATATCGGGGAGTCAGTTAACCGATGATCTTTGACACATCGATCAGATAAATCTCTCGCCCACCCTCATGCGGTGAATCGACCGTGATAAACTTGCCTGTCCGACTTACCCGCGGGTGAGTGTCACATCGCCATTCTCCCGCATACTCCGCGGGCGACAACAACGACGCCAACTCGATCCGGCGATTTGAAGGTACGTGGTAAAGATAGACATGCTGATATCGGTTCTTGTCGGGATAGGTGTCGCATACGATCCACTCGTTTCCCGGCAGATAGTTGCAATGTCCATCACCTGGCCCCATAACCCCGGCGCCGACCTGCTCAACCCGGCCATTGGGAACATCTTCGTACAAGTAAAATCCCCACGCGGCATCCGGCTCGGGTTTCGAATAAGCAAGCACATGGGTTTCATCCCGCCAAATAAAGTGCGATACAAATCCCGAGCCAATCAGAACCCTCAACTCGCTTCCGTCCATGTTTGACGAAAACATTCGTGTCCGCCAGCTCTTTTCGTCGGGAAGTTTCCAGCGATGCAGAAAGACAAATCGCGTGCCCGTGGGATTAACCAGGAGATGGTTAAACCAATGGACCGCATCACCAAAGTCGGCATAGGGCCACCGGATAGCTGCGGCCTGGGCCAACGAGATGATGAGGTCCGATCTCCCAGATTCCAAATTTACCCGCCAAATCCCCGATTGCTCCGGTGCCCGCTCGTGCGCAAAGGGATCGGGAAACCCCACATAACCGTAACCTGGCCGAAGGTTCGCGATCCGACGAAAGTCGGGCGTCACCGCCGTGCGCCCGTCCGGGGCAAGAGCGTAAATGGGTGAAGAAATCGTCCTCTTAGCGCCGGTAACAACATCTTGAATGTGACACACATAGCCCTCGTCACCCCGGCCATTATAGACGATCTCGGTGGCCGAGCCCGGGCGCCATTGCAACATGCAACCTTGCTGCCAACACCACGCCGTGGTCTCGCCTAGAGGAATCCAGCGGTCACCCTCGGCCAGGTCAATCATGCCAATTTCAATGCTGTCCTGGGGCGTTGGTGATCTGTGCTCGAATAGCACTTTCATACCAAGTGCATATCGGTCCGTTGGATCGAACTGAAACTTGTCATAATAAGCAAACCAATGGAATCCCGGGCCCTTGGTTATCGCTCGGATTGGCACTCCCTCAACCTCTGCCGGAAGTCTCTTCCCAAAAAAGGAAACCGCGGCGGCTGAGCCCGCCAGAAAAGCCCGCCGCGTCACCTTACTTCTTGCAAGGGACATAGGTAATTCCCCTCATTTAAATCGAGAAAGTTAGTAAACCTTTGTGTTAACGCGCGATTCTGGCTGGTTATCCTAACCGAAGCCGTTGCCAGATCAAAGAGGCAGGCCGAGGGTCTCGTCTCAAACACATGCCTTTTTGCTTTGACACCGTGAACGTGGCCTCTCCTGTGACCGAATGTCTTCTGGCCTATTCTTTGCGCCAGTTGGCTTCCTTATCACTCTTGTCGCAAAAAGGACCTTTATGCTACTATAACGCCCTGGTTGTGACAAATCTTTGTGTGGTCTAACATTCTTTCAGGGGTCACGGATGCCCCGCGAACGACGTAATTTCCTTGGAACGCTTTCGCGAATCTTAGTGACCGTGGCGATAGCACGCCCTCTGGTCACGATCGGAATCGGTCTTCTGACGGCTGCGGTCGCGATCTATTGCGGAATCAATTTTATCCAGATCCACACCAGTCGGGCCGACCTCCTCAATTCCAAGAACGAGTATCACCGGCGTTGGCTGGCCTATGTGAACGAGTTTTCTGATAAAGAGGATGTTTACGTCGTTGTAGAGGGGGATAATCCAAATGCAGTTGCCCCGGCCCTTATAGAACTTGCCGAGGCCCTTAGGCGAGAACCGCAGTACTTCACATCAGTGTTGGAGCGTGTCGATAAGACACCTCTCAAAAGAAAGGGGCTTTATTACCTCTCCACGCAGGAACTCCAGCAGATCGTAAGCCACGTCCGCCAGTTAAAGAACACATTGACACAACTGGCCCCTGTCCTCCGGCCGGCCAATGTGTGCCTGGAAGCGGCCGCAATGATTTCGCAAATCCCTCCTGGTTATCCTTCGCACCAGGCGTTTGGGCAAATCGCCCAGGTTATTCAATACCTCGCCGTTGTTCTGAACAGCCCCCCGGAACAACTGGCCGAGACAATTCTCACGCAAATTGCAGCGAACAATCAACAAGGCGACTTCGCTTTTGGACAAGGACTCGGCGTCCTCCTCGATCCAGAAAAGACAACGGACCTGCGTGAGGAAATGTTCTTTTCTCATGACGGCCACCTGGGTCTTGTGATCTTGCGGTTCACCCCTGACCGAAGCGGACAATTTACGCGGTTCGCCGCTCATATCCGGCGTCTGAGGGAAATCACAAGCGATGTAAACCGGCGCTACCCGAACCTTCGGATTGGCTCCACAGGCCTACCCATCCTAGAGTACGACGAGATGCGGGCAAGTAGCTCTTCCGCCATGGTCGCCGTTCTCTCGCTTGCCGGTGTTATCCTCGTGTTTTTTGCAGGCTTCGGTGGAATTCGCTATCCTGTTGCTGTCACATTTTCCTTGGTGACCGGTGTGTGTTGGGCCGTGGGATTTGTCGTAATCGCCGTGGGACATCTCAATATCCTAACGAGTGCCTTCGGGGCGATGCTCATCGGCCTTGGTGATTACGGCGTCCATTTTGTTGCTCATTACCTCGACAGAAAAAAACGGCAACCGAACGTCCGAGATACCTTGATCGAAACGGCGGAAACCGTTGGGCCAGGCATCGCCACAGGCGCCGTGACCACGGCAGTCGCTTTTTTTGCGGGTGCCTTCACCGATTTCTTGGGTGTCGCCGAGCTAGGGATTATCGCGGGTGGAGGAATCCTCCTTTGCTGGCTAGCCGATATGACGATACTTCCGGCCTTTCTCTGTCTGATCGATCGCGACGGACTGCGTTCCCAAAAGTCTGCCCTTCTTGATCTAACACCGTGGTTTCGCCCTATCGCCCACTTCCCCAAGGCGGTCACCTTGGGTGTTGGAGCGGTCGTCACCCTATTGGCAATGGGGTTACCTCATCTCCGTTATGACTACAACCTCTTACACCTCCAGCCCAAGGGACTCGAAAGCGTGGAGTACCAAAACAAGCTCGTCGAGCATATGAGCCGAAGTAGTTATTTTGCCCTTTCTATTGCTGCTAACCCCGAAGAGGCCAAACGCCGCAAGGCCGAGTTTCTCAAGCTCCCCACCGTTGATCACGTGGAAGATCTTGTTTCCGTCCTTCCCGATGATGTCGCGGTGAAACGCACACTCATCACACAACTGGCTGCTGAACTCAAGGACTGGTCCTGTTTGGACACCAACATCCCTTCGCGAGAAGTCCTCGATCAAGGCCTAGCGGGGTTGCAAATGGCCTTGCAACATCAACCCCATGCGGAGAGTGCCCAGCTTCAGATGATAGTCAATCACCTTCGCACCACCATCCGGAGTTTGCCGGCGGAGGAATACACACGCCGCCTTTCGTATTTGACGCAGACAATTCAGAGGGAAATACTTCCCGCTTTCGCCAGCCTCGCTCTTCTCACCCAACAGTTGGATCCACCCCAACTTGATGACCTGCCTCAACCGCTTGTGGAACGTTTTGTCGGAAAAAATGGCCGACATCTTCTGCAAGTGTACTGTAAGGGTGATTTTTGGGATCCAGTGACGATGCGACAGTTCGTCGCGGACATACGCAGCGTTGATCCCGCGGCAACGGGAAATCCTATCCAGATTTATGAGGCCTGCCATCAGATGAATCGAGCCTACATCGAAGCTGCGATTTACGCTTTCGTCGCCATCCTTCTTACCTTGTATCTTGATTTTCGCAGCATCAAGGATGTTCTCCTGTCCTTGCTTCCTCTTATCTTGGGAATGATCAGCCTTTTTGGACTAATGGGTTGGTTCGACCTGCCACTTAACCCCGCCAATATGATTACATTGCCCCTTATACTAGGGATCGGCATCGACGATGGGGTGCACATCCTGCACGATTTTCGCCGCCAAGGAAATCGCTATCGCATGCCGGAAGGGGCCACGCTGACCGCAGTGACGATCAACAGTCTAACCACCCTCGTTGGTTTTGGGGCCCTCATGGCCTCGCCTCATTGTGGACTGGAAAGCCTTGGGCGGGTCCTGACGTTTGGCATGGCCTTTTGCCTTGTCACTGCCCTACTTATGCCCGGATTTCTCAGATGGGCATCCGGCTTGCTTCGAGGAAATCGCGATTCCACCGAATGGGAAACAGAGCTGCAACACATCCTCAAAGGAGTTACGGCCGGACAACATCCAACTTCCGAGCCACATCAAGCGGCTACTAACCCACCACGAGTAGTGGCTCCATTATCTGCTGCTGAGGAGCAACCCCAATCCGAGCAGTCCCAACGCGCCGCGATCTCTGTTAAAATCCGTCCAAGACGGGCAGCTTAAGACGCGGAGTCATTCGGTGATTCCAATCATCAGCCGGACGAGGTCTCTTCCCATTCCGAGTCTGCCAAATTCTCCATTGCGACGGTCGTCGAATCCATTTGTTTATCCTGGTCTTTTTTCGCGGCGATTACCTGATTTAAAGCCAATTCTGCCGTGACCGTCAAAAACACCAGCCACAAGAGAAGAACCACCGTATCCACCGCCAGGAAGACCCCGATTCCCAAAGCCACGTATCGTAGCACTATGCCGGCTGTGACGTCACCCATTCCCGATACAACAGCGGCCAGTGTTAGGACCGTCGCCAATCCTACAACGCAGAAAATCATCACCCCGGTGATAATCCCTAAAATTGCTAATCTCATCATGATCTCCGCAAAAACGAGTGCACAACCCAACAAGATGGTTTGATGCAGGGCAGGCCAATCTGGCCCCAATCCTTGTCTTCCCGGTGAATCATGACTTATTTTCTCATTTTGCCGCAATCATGCAAATCGGCCCTGTTTGATAATTTTGCCGCGCCGCCGCACGACTTGTTTTGGCGGCCTCCGTCTTTCGAGATAATAAGATTGAGGTTGAAGTAGGTTCTCAAATCGCCCTATTGGATTAGAACTGGCATGTCCTTGACCCGCGCTACCCAATCTCGCTGCCTCTTGCTGACAACTTCCCTGGCGCTCGCCGTCTGGATCGGTGTTTTGTCGGATTGCCAGGCCGAGGAAGTGGTGCTTCTCGATGGCCGTGTCTTGAAAGGCAAGCTGGGGATCGTGACGGGGCTCGTGGATGTTCCCCGCATGGTGGACCCTGAGAGTGGAGGGCCGATCCCGCTGATTGTCTTTGTCGACGATGACCTCCGCCGAACGTTTATCTCTAAGAGGCGGATTCGCGAGATTCGGCCAGGCAGTGGGCCTGAAATTGTTGAGCGTTTTCGATTACGTCAACCCGTGGCACAACAGGGCACCGCTGTTGCAAGTGTTGGTCTTCCTATGCGCGTGACCCCCTTTGACGAGTTTGGGCGTCGGATCTTCACGATGATGACAAACCACGGAAAGCTTGACGTGATTCAGGGAATCACCGAACTGACGCCGCAATTCACGCGAGTCCAAGGCCTTTCTCATGTGTGGGATATGCGTCTAGCCACGACGAGCCTTCCCAAAGAAACTCTGTATAAGATTCTTCTCCAAGCGGCCGGTGGGACGCCGGATGTTGAAACGCGGAAGCGGATTGCCCGATTCTTGATTCAGATGGGACGTTATGAAGACGCCTTGCGGGAATTAGAAGACCTTCTCGCCGAACCACAGCTTCCAGAGGATCAAAAGAACGACCTTCAGCAGTCAGTACGAGCACTCAAACAGCTTTCCGCGCGGCGCCTGGTGGAGGAACTTCGCATGCGGCAGAAGGCGGGTCAGTATGAGACCGTCTATGCGCTGTTGCAAAAGTTCCCAACGGAAGGTATTGCCGGAGAGATCTTGCAGGAGGTCAAAGAGTTACTGGCGGATTACGAAAAGAAGTACACCACGGCTCAGGATCTGCTATCAACTCTGGACGCGCTGATCCAACTGATCGACGAGACAGTAACCCGGCAATTATGTTCCGAGATCCTCAAGGAGATTGCCGCGGATCTTACACCAGACACCTTACCCCGACTTGCGGCATTCGCCCAATTGGCTCACGATGAGTCACTTCCCCCAGAAGAGCGGGTGGCGCTGGCAATCAGCGGCTGGTTCCTTGGGGCCGATGCCGCTTTTCGGCGTTTGCCTACGGCACTCTCGTTATATCGTGTGCGGAATCTGATGGTGGAGTATTTGAACGAAGAGCAGGTGCTTAAGCGTCAGGAGATCTTGGAAAGGCTACGACGTGAGGAAGCCTCTGCACCCCGTTACGCGGCAGGAATCCTTGCCCACATGCGACCCCCGAAGCCGCTCCCTGAGGAACCGCCCGAGAAATATGGGTTCCTTGAAATGGAGATCACCTGGGATAGCAAAGAACCGCCGGCGCGGTATCTTGTTCAATTGCCGCCAGAGTATCACCCGCTGCGCAAGTATCCAACGATCGTCACGCTTCATGGCCTGCAAACCACCCCGGAACAACAGATCGATTGGTGGGCCGGGGAGTTCGACGACAAGGGGCGTCGGATCGGTCAGGCCGGGCGAAACGGCTACATCGTCATTGCGCCACAATGGACTCAAGAGCAGCAAGTTGCCTATCAGTACTCTGCCCGGGAGCATGGTCTGGTCCTCGCAGTCCTCCGTGATGCGATTCAACGATTCTCGATCGACACAGATCGCGTGTTCCTGACGGGACACTTTTCTGGTGGGGATGCCGCCTGGGACATCGGCCTCGCCCATCCCAGCCTTTGGGCGGGCGTGATCGTCATCTCCGGACGATCTGACAAATATTGCACGTACTACTGGGAAAATGCGGCCCATGTTCCCTTTTACATTGTGCAGGGCGAGTTGGACGGAACATCGATGCCCGACAATGCCCGCGATCTCGATCGTTATCTCAATCGAGCCTTTGATGTCACCGTCGTGGAATATATGGGCCGAGGTCGCGATCCTTTCTTCGACGAGATTCTTCGTCTCTTCGAGTGGATGTCTTACAAGCAAAGGAATCCGGCTCCGACGGATTTTACGGCTCGTTCGATGAGGGCGTTCGACAATTTCTTCTGGTTTATCGAGCTTGCCGATATGCCGCCGGCTGTCATCACCCCGCCGGTAAACTGGCCGCCACGGAATCCGACACCGCTTGTTGTCCGCGGGCGAATCCCCTCGCCAAACACCCTCTTACTCCAAGTGGGCTCAGCCCGAAGCATCATTGGCTTGGGGCCGGAGTTTGTCGATTTCGACAAGCGTCTCGCTGTCACGATTAATGCTCAACGAGTGGACACGCGGGACGTTCAGCCAGACATTGAGGTCCTGCTGGAAGACGTGCGTCGCCGCGGCGACCGGCAACATCCTTTTTGGGCGAAGATTGAGACTGCGACAGGCCGTGTCTCGGGCAAACGGCCATGAGCTATCCGGCCGTCGAAACGAGATCACAATTAACCGACTTTTTTGACGTGGTTTGCGCGAACATCAGCCCAATGCATTGGGGAGCACCAAGGCAAAGACCACCGTTACCAAAAATGCAGCCAAACCAGCGCAGGCTGCCGTAACCGTCCACAATTTGAGCGCCTCAAGCTCCGACCAAACGCTCATCCGAGCAACGACCCAAAAACCACTATCGTTCATCCAACAAAAGACGAGCGACCCTGCGCCGATGGCCAATGCCATATAGACCGGGTGGCATCCCAAATGCTGAACCAACGATTCTGGTGTGTCGAATAGTGCCGTCATGATGGCTGCGGTTGTCAACATGGCCACAGTGCTTGATCCCTGAGCCGTCTTCATCACGGCCGCCACCAGGAAACTCATCGCCAGCAAAACGACACCCCCCATGCTCGATTGCGATCCCACAAACACTTTGATTTCCTCATTGATGCCAGTTTGCCTTAGCATGGCCCCGAAAGCGCCACCTGCCGAAGTGATGAGAATAATGACTCCGGCGCTCATCAATGCCTCTTCGGTTAATCGTCCCAATGCTTCCAACGACAAATGGCGTTTCCACGCTACCGTCCCCATAGCAACCACGGCCGCCAAAAGAAGTGCCGCATTCGGGTCCCCGATCACGCCCGTGACATTCGCAAGAGTCTGCCAACTCGGATAAGATTTAACCAGCACCTTGATGATCGTGTTGGCGGATATCAGCAAAACCGGAAGGATCACAGGCATCGCAGATAGCCAAAACGGCGGCAGGTCCTGCTCCTGCGCTGGTGGCGTTTCCACCTCGCCCACATAGGGCCGGACAGGAAGCGGCATAGACCGATCGAGAAGGCGAATAATGGGATAGACCAAAACCGCGGCAGGCAGTCCGACTAAAATCCCGATCAGAATCATGTGGCCCACCTCCACACCCAACGTCCCGGCAACGGCCAGGGGACCCGGCGTCGGAGGAACCAACGTATGCGTCAGGGCGGCCCCCGTGCCGATGGCGAGAATCGACAACGAATAATGTGATTTCGTCATCCGAGAAAGCGATCGGGCCAAGGGAACCAACAGATAGAAGACAGTATCGAAGAAAACGGGAATCGAGAGGACGAAACCGCTGGTCATCAACGCGACGGGTGCCCGCGATTCACCAATAAGCCGCAGGCATGTCCGGACGATCCGCTCCGCGGCACCGCTATCCATGAGGCACTTGCCGATCACGGCCGCAAGAGCAATCATGACGCCGATCTTGCCCGCCGTCGCCCCAAACTCCGTGACAGCCCGAGCGATCTTCTCATCCCACGCACCAGGCGAAAGAAGACTGACCACAAATGCTGCCGCGATAAGTGCCAGAAAGGCATTGACTCGAACAACAACGATAAGCAGGATGACAAGCGCCACCCCAATGAGCAACACCAACATCGGGCTAAGAAACATAGTTGCCTGAGCCTAACTTGGATGGTCCAGCAATAATCATGTGACAGTCCAGGCACCTGGCGACCATCCGACACACCGGGCTTCAACGCAGGGAAGGTCACTAGGCGGCACACCGAACAACGGGGGCTCTTTCGCCCTCGACATTTGGTATGCCGCCCATAATACTCATTTTTTGGGCAGTGTGAAACCCTTTAAGAACCAACCCTGATCTTCGCTCACGGCAAAGAACCCGGCAGGGCCAAGATGGCGGCGCACAATCTCGTAGTCAGGCAACTTGCTGCCATCGATGCGTTGCTTTCGGGTTACTCCTTTTTCAGGCGGGGCCAAGATCGCATTCAGCAGTCGTCCGAGCATGGTTTCGCTTTCCGGCATCTTACCCTGGCGAATCAATTCGTAACTCGCCCGGTATTCCTCATCCGTCATGGAGAAGAACCGCCAACATGCTGTCTTGCCACCTGCCTTTTCGATGGCCTCCATAACCTCCAGGAAGGCCGGGTTCCGTTTGATCGATTCTCGCTCGTCTTCGAGATCAAGGATTTGGGTCAGGTAGTCATAATGAGAGGCAATGAGAAGATAACCTCGATCGACAGTCAATGAAGCATTTGGGAACAACGGTTCGGAAGCCTCCTCGGCCACTTCTTCCCCCTTAACGCCCGGAATACCGCCGAGCTCCACCTTCGGAACCTTCGGTTTTTCCTCGGGCAACCCTTCCCAGATGGTATGCCCTTTATACTCCCGTTTTCGGAACCGCTCTTCGTATTGGAACATCTTGTCCAGTCCCTGTGCGGCGGCCTTTTCGTCCTTGACATTGATGGCGATCAGCATGCGCTCACTTGTGGTGGTGATAGGCAGTTGATAAGCCGACACAATACTGACCTTCTCCCCGAAGTGGGCGAAAAACTCATTTCTCAAGTCAATCTGCGGACCATTGGGATCCTCTTTCAGGCTCGCCAGCACATCCTCCCAGACGCCCTCTTCGCCTTCGCCGACCGTCTCATCAAACAGCGGCCCGATGCTGTCGAAACCCTGTAGAATATTGCAATAACCGATGCTTAGAGTTGCCAAATCCCGCGGAATAAAACTTGGCGGTGTAAAATCGGTGTTATTCGGAAAACTTAGAATCTTTGCGGATTTCTCGAAGGGACCGGGGGCATAGACAAATGTCCGATGGACCAGTTCAAAGCCCTCCGAGGCGAAGCTTACCGTGCCACCAATCCCCTGCAAGACGGAAAAACCAGCCTTCTTTAGAGCTTCTGCCAATTGGCGTTGACGACGTCGCTGTTCAGGGGGAATCGTAGCCCGAATCGCAGCAGTGTATTCAAAGGGTTCAATGAACCAGCGGATATGCGGTTGATTCTCCCCCGCGTCTTGCTGGCAACGCTTCATAATCTCCTGGTATGCAGGAACGTCAGCCAGCGAGCCTTTTCCAGGGGCCTGAAGTTGCTCCAACATGAAGCGCAAAACATCTTTGTTACTCGTAGCGAGGATCACCTCATCATCACGATAATGGAAGAATTCTCGCGAACGGCCAGATTCGGCATCTTCCGCGAGCTTGATAGCCCAAACCTCCTTCCCGGCCACAGAAGTCTTGGTAACGGTGGCCTTTTGCTTTTTCATCTCCTCGCCGATGCGATCGAACAATTCTTGAGATTCCTTCTCCTTCCCCTTGATACAAGCCAGGGCAGCGAGCACTGGCCGTTCGGCATTTTCCGCAAAGACCAGGCCCACAGCCACTTCGCCGCTGGCCAGTTGTGCCACATCTTCGAGGGAAATTCCCAGCTCCTGTTGCGCGCCCACCAAACGCCGTCGAATCTGAAGCCGAATATCCTCGATGAACGGGCGAAGGGCTGGGTCCTTGACCAATTGGCCAATTTGGGTCTGGTCGAAATGCTCTCGGAGCTCCGAGACGTCGCGCACGGCTAAGAAACCGCGCGCCGTGTCGGGAAAGAGCTTTTCCGCCGGGGGCAACGCCCAAAGGACGTTCATCACACTCCAAGCAACCACACCGAACAGAACTTCACAAAACGCTCTTGTCTTTGATCCCATGTTCTCAACCACTGCTGTCAAAAAGAGAAACGGCTACCCACACCGATCTCGCCGGAGCCGCAAAGTTTGGCGGGGCCCCAGTCTGTCCGGTTTATACTGAGAATCGACACAATCGCAGTATTTCATCTTTTCGTTAATATCGACCCGAGATGTTGACGAACGATACTAAACACTCAAGATTCCCATTTTTTCCGCATATTTCCCCGTCACCAAGGTCCGGAATGTCAGCCGATTTTGCGGGCTTTAGCTCTCCTCTCGCACCATGCATAGATCATGCCTAAGATTTGGGCATTCAACGGATTACCGGCCGCTCTTCATTTCACGTCCTGCTTAGGGAGACGGTGACCCAAAGCCCCGCACGCCAGCCGCTTTTCGCCTCTCGAGGAGATTCTTAAGGCGGCCTGCGACATATTTGAACAGCTATGAGTTGCCGGCACGGATTACCGAGTCGCCGCATTCTCCCTTTCTTGCGTAGACTCTTCCGGGACCTCCCAGAGTTTTTGGAGGAGGGCAAACGTCTCGGGATCAAATTTCTCAAGATCGGCCCGAGTGAAAGGGAAGAAGTCATTCTTTCCGAAGAATGCCTCACTATTCTCCGCGAAAAACTCCATGGGATTATTTAAGGCGTAAGCCCGTTTTTCGCCACCCCGCACATAGGCCACCGATTCGTATTTACCCTCTCGGCTGGCCCTTTCAAAGGCCTCTCGGATCTCCTTGTTTCTGTAACCACCAGGAAGGAACCGATGGTGGTAACCATGGGCGAGCTCGTGGAGTACCATCCACGGTTGTTCCCGCGTCCAGCGGATAAAGTTACGGGCATTGGCGATCTCCACCGAGCGGGCCTTGTCCGGGTTCATATCATGTTCAAGGAGCCAATTTCGGTCAGGGTGATATGCCATGCACGGGTGATGACTTTCATACTTCTCGACCCAAATGACCACCTGTCGGATTTTCTCGAGGGGCCCCGCCGGCACCACCTGCTCGATGGCCGCAAGTTGGCGTTCCAGTTCAGCAAAAACGGCATTCGCCAACTTCTCATCTTCCAAAAGGTCCGGGGCGACCATCAATCGCCATCCCCGCATTTCCCGCTGATGATACTCCGCCGTTGGTCGATAAGGGGGCGCTGCCGCGCTCTTAATCGGCGCAGCCGCGTTAGAATTGGAGCTTTCTGCCAGTCCAACGTTCTGGGAAACAATGCTGAACCAACAAACAAGCAGCACCAGGATTACATTCCTCGCAACGAGGTCTTGTGACATGCTCATCAGAGCCTCCAGCCCTCTCGATACGGTTTGTTGATCCACGGATCGGCCTCGGGGCAATTGATTGCCTTCAAATTTACGGCATCCCAGTGAATTTTCTGTCCCACCCGGAATGCCACCGTTCCCAGCAGGGCCGCTTCCGTTAAGGGCCCCGAGTACTCGAACCGGCATGTTGTTGTCCCGCGCGTCTTACAAGCCTGTATCCACTCCTGATGATGACCGATAGAGGGTGGAATCGTTTGCGGTGGCGGTTCGAGATCGGCGAATTTTTCTTCGGGCCAGAGCATCCGCCGTCCGTAGTCCGCCAACAGCATCCCGTTTTCTCCAACGAACAGCACTCCCGAGCCCCAATCAGGCAGCTTGGCTTCGGCTTGGA
>Ga0209608_1001057_pt1 | contig 24267 bp, 24 predicted proteins | sample AD_UKC130_MetaG_FD_184428 | JGI IMG/M metagenome (GOLD analysis project Ga0209608, IMG submission 184428) | Active sludge microbial communities of municipal wastewater-treating anaerobic digesters from Canada - AD_UKC130_MetaG (SPAdes) (version 2) | ecosystem: Engineered > Bioreactor > Anaerobic... | reverse complement strand
ACCTCCCTTATTGTTCTCATCTATTTTACCTTTAAAGGTTTACGTCATAGACTGTGTTTTTACGACCCTCGCGATGAGGAGATGAGAAAACTACCGTTCCTGAAGATGTTTATCAGAAATCCAAACTATAGGTAAGACTATTTAGATTCCCGATTGAAAGCTTTAGAAATGACGGAAAAAGGAGGAAAACATCCCTATCATTTTTTCCTTATCCGTTACTGCAAGCAACAATCTTCTTTTGTCACCGCGAGAAGCCCCTTTTTCTCTTTTGCAAGGAGGAAATCCTGAAGCAATCTCGCTTTTTTTGAGCCTCAAAATACCAAAAAGCAAGCTACAAATGAGCTTCGCGGTCAGCTTTAATGAGGAGCGCTAAAATAAGAGGCAAAGAGCGCTCACACGAGAGAGAAAAAAGAAGTGAATTAAAGCTCTCGGATATTGAAGGATACGACAACGTTATGGTAAGATTTGGCTGAGAGAAACAACTTTTAACCAGTCAAGCGAACAATTTATAGAGAGGGAGGGAGCGGAAACTCGCCAAAACTCTGAGAAATAAAGGTTTTTGCGGGTGTAGCGCAGCCTGGTTAGCGCGCTTGACTCAGGTCAAAAGGTCGGCTGTTCAAACCAACTTATTCTCTGACAGAGAAAAATTTAACTGAAAGTTCTGGGGAAAGGAGGAACGAAATGAGAGATAAAAAATTAGCTATACTGGTAGGAGGAGGTCCTGCTCCGGGCATCAATGGAGTAATTGGTTCAGTAGCTATCGCTGCTCGAGAAAGGGGTCTGGATGTAGTAGGGATTTACGATGGGTTTAAGTGGATTTCTAGCTCCTCTTTTAACCCCGCAGTGCATTCTGTCCCTTTGGAAATTGCTCAAGTTTCTCGTATTCACATGGAGGGAGGCTCCATTCTCCGCACTGCCCGAGATAGCCTGGTGAGCAAAGGACAAATAGACCAGAATAAAGTGGCCAACGTGAAAAAAGTTGTGGAAGAGCTGGGGATAGGATATCTTGTAACTATCGGTGGAGACGACACCGCTTTTAGCTCCAGCATTGTAGCCCGGGAGATGAAAGGAGAGCTACTGGTGGCTCATGTTCCCAAAACCATTGATAACGACCTTCCTCTTCCTGGTAACATGCCCACTTTTGGTTTCCAGACAGCAAGGGAAGTGGCTACCCAGATAGTGAAAAATCTGATGGAAGACGCCAAAACCACCGGACGCTGGTACATAGTGGTGATGATGGGACGCTCTGCTGGACATCTCGCTTTAGGAGTGGGAAAGTCTGCTGGAGCGCATCTTGTTATAATCCCCGAGGAGTTTGGCGAGAGAACAGTAAAAGTAGAAGAAGTGTGTGACATTATCGAGTCTTCCATGATTAAGCGAAAAGCCCTGGGAAGAAGCGATGGAATAGCAATTGTTGCCGAAGGAGTGGCTTTGAAGTTTGGCGACGTAGAAGAGATAGAAAAAATGCTGGGAAGACCTGTCCCTCGTGACCCCCATGGTCATGTGCGTCTGGCCGAAGTGCCTCTGGGAACACTATTAAAGGATGAAATTGCTCGCCGCTTTGAAGCTCGAGGAGAAAAAATCACCATGGTAACCGGAGACGTGGGGTATGAGCTGAGGTGTGCGCCACCTGTGGCCTTTGATATGGAATACACGCGGGAGTTGGGGTATGGAGCAGTGAACTATCTTTTAAGTCCCGACTATAGTCTGGATATGAAGAAAAAGGGAGCCATGATTAGCATTTTAGAAGGCGTGCTAAACCCTATTCCTTTCCCGGAAATAATGGACCCGGAGACGGGAAGAACTAAAGTACGGACTGTGGACATCAATTCGTACTCTTACGAGGTAGCTCGTTCTTATATGATTCGTCTGGAGAAAAAAGATTTAGAAGACGAAGAGATGCTTACTGGGTTAGCACAGGCTGCTAACTTAAGTAAAGAAGAATTTAAGGCTCGTTTTAGTAAAGTAGTATAGGCTGCCGGGGCCGCGCGAGCGGCCCCCTTTCTATGACTTCCTTTTTTCGTTATCCTGCCTTCTGGGTAGTAGTTGCTGCACTGGCGGGTTTCTTTTTGCAGAGCTATTTTTCTTTTTCTCTCCTCTGGCTGTTTTTATTCCTTTTCCTTTCCCTTTTTCTTGCAGTTTTATTTTTCTCCCGGAGCCGAATTTTTTTCTGGAGCATAATAGTGGTGTGGCTGGCGGTGGGCGCTACAGTGCATGCTTTGAGTTTTGACCTACCTCGAGAAATGGTCCTGAGAGAAGAAGGCAAGACCATTACCATTCAAGGAAATCTGATAGAAAAAAACAATCGTTATTTCATTACCCGGACCTCTAACCTCTCTTTTTATTCTCCTTCTTTACTTCTCCGGGGGGGAGATTTTAAGCCTGAAGAGTGGGGATATAGAGTTCGTATCCGTGCTGTGGTGCGCAGCTTCAATTCTTGCTCTAACCCCGGGGTAATGGATTTTCGCCTTTTCTGGGGAAGGAAAAGAGTTCCTGCTTATCTTGAGGTGGAAAGCTGGGAGGTGGTCTCTCCTCCTCGAGGGTGGTTTTCTCTGATGCACCAGGTGGAGGAAAAGAAGGGGGAATTTCTTTCTTCATGGAAGGAAGAGCTACAGGATGAATATCCCTGGTTTTCTGCTCTTCTTGTGGGGGTGAAAGAAGAAGAGTTTGAGGAAAGAAGGGATTTGCTCCAGGAAGTGGGCATCTATCATGCTTTTTGTGTATCGGGGTTGCACCTTGCTCTTCTGGGGGGAATAATCTGGTTTTTCTTGAACCGGATAACTTTCATAAAGCGATTCTCCTGGATAGGGGCTTTATTTTTTACCTTCTGGTATTTGCTTTTTTGTAGCATTTCTCCCTCTTCTTTTCGAGCCTGGCTCTTTTTTAGCCTGGGTCTCTGGGGAAAAATAAAAGGTCGCCACACTCTTCCTGTCTCTTCTTTGTTGACTGCCTTTCTTATCATGTTTTTGCTTCAGCCTGAGGTGGTCTATGATGCGGGGGCGCAGCTGTCTTTTGCTTCCACTGCCGGGATTCTTTTTTTGATGGATTATGGAGAAAACTTCCGGAATAAAAAGCACTTTCTCCTTGGCTATCTCGGGAGAGGGGTTTTTCTCACTTTCAGTGTTTATGTTTTTAACCTTCCCTTTTTGATTTTCCGGGGTTTTTCGTTTTCTTCTCTTTCTCTTTTGGGAAATTTGCTGGTTTTACCTCTCCTTGAAGCTGCTCTTTTTCTCTCTTTTTTGAGTGCTTTTCTGGGTGGAATCGTCTTTCTTCGCCCTCTTCTTGCCTTTCTTTTGAGAAGCGCTCTTCGGGCTTCTCTTTTTGTTTCTGCATTTTTAGAAGAGCATGTTCCTCATTTTTTCTGGGATTTTTCTCAGATAAGAAATCAGCTGTGGGGATGGGTTTTCTGGCTCTCTCTTCTCGGATTTTTTATTTTTCTCATCAGACGAGAGAGGAAAAAGTTAATATGGGGTTCTGTTTTAGTCGGTGTTCTTTTAGTGGGGGGACTTTATCTTTTCCTTCCCCCACCTCTTGAGTTCTGGGTTTTTGACGTAGGACAGGGTCTGGCAACGGGGATAGTAGAGGAAAGGACAATGAGCTTTATCGATGCCGGAGGAATAATAAGGGGCTATGGTAATACAGGAAAAGCAGTTTTAGAAAAATTTATCCACTATCGGGATATAGAGAAAGTTGACTATGTTTTTCTCACCCATCTTCACCAAGACCACTCTGCAGGTATAGAGCCACTATCTTCCTCTTTTCCCGAGCTTGCAGTATTAAGTCTTCCTTATTTTCCCAATTTTTCTTGTTTTCCTCTTTCTTCTCGTGCTCAGTTAGAAATCTTTCCCATCCAGGGCAAGAAAGAAAACGAGCAGGCTCTGGTTTTTCGGTTGACTTTACCTCATTTACGGATTTTAATTTGTGGAGATGTGGAAGAAGAAGGAATAAGATATCTTATGGGGTGGGGAGAGGAAAACTTGAAAGCCGAGGTGGTGATACTTCCCCATCACGGTAAATATGTCAGCAACATGGCAGAGCTTCTCTCCCTTTGTGATTGTGAGGTGGCAGTAATTTCTTGTGGAGAAAATAGCTACGGGCACCCCAGCCCCGAGACTATAAAGTTGCTTGCCGACTTAAACTTGCCTTATTTTATAACTCAAGAAGATGGGGCGATTTGTTTTCGCCCCACAGGAAAAAGTTGGGAGGTTAAAAGATTTGGGAAAGGTAGAATTTAAAACCTGGATGAACCAGGATATAAAAGGTAGATGTTTTGTTCTGGAGCTCGCGGTGGGAGGAAAATATTTTGAAGACCACTGCTGGCCACAAATTGTGGAAAAGCTGGGAGGGGGAAAAGTGGTGAGGATTAAAGGGAAAAAGGAGTGGGAAGAAAAAGGGGGAGGGGCGATTTTACCTTCTCTTTTCGGGGAGAAGAAGATTCTGTTGCTGGAGGATTTGGAAGAAAGTCTCGCTCTGAAAATAAAAAATATCAGCTCTCCCCATTTTCTGGTATTTATCTCTTCAGGCTGGAGGGGAGGAAAGGAGTGGAGTGATGACACCTGGATAAAAGTAGAGCCTCCTCGCTATGATCTGGAAAACTTTTGGAAAAAGAGTGCAAAGAACAAGGGAATATTCTTAGACAATCAAGTCCTCCGGTCTCTTTCTCGCTGGAGCAAGGAATACGATTGGGGAGAGGAAGATGTAGAACAGTTTTTGAGCCAGTTTTCAGAAGGGGAAATCGTAAAAATGGAAGACGTAGAGCTTTACTTTGAGAAAAACGAGCGAACGCTCCTTTTTCGCTTTCTGGACGCCACAGGAGAGAGAAGCCTGGAAGGAGCTATTTTCTACCTTCGCTCTCTACTGCAGATTGGTTTTTCTCCCTCTTTGCTTTTAACCAACGTTGCTCGTCGCTTTCGTCTCTTGTGGCAAGCTCAGGAGACGAAAGAAGAAACTGTAGACCTATGGTCAGGCAGAAAACTCAGCCCTTTTGAGTGGAGAGAAAAAATTCTAAAAAACAAGAATAAATATAACTTAGAAGAAATACAAAGAGCTTTTGAAATTCTCTACCAGGTAGATAAAGCACTAAAAACCCGGAATCCCGAGCCAGAAGCTTTACTTCTGGGGATGTTGGTAAAAATAATGGCTAAGTAAGAGAGCTTTCGTGCTGAGCAGCAGCTTGATTAAGCTTGTTGGTGAGACGAGATTTAATCCGAGCAGCTTTATTTTTATGAAAAACCCCTTTGCTCACTGCCATATCAACTTTCTTATACACCCGAGGAAGATAAGAATGAGCCTCTTCTATCATTCCTTCTTCTACGAGCTTTCTGAACTTCTTGATTTCAGTTTTAGTAGCTGATTTGATGCTTCGGTTACGCATTCTTCTCTTTTCGTTTTTTCGCAAATTTTTCCAGGCCGTTTTAGTGTTGGGCACTTTTTCCACCTCTTAAAAGATTTTTTAAAAAAAGACGATGCTAATTTTAACACGGAGCTTTAATATTTGCAACCGGAAGGAGCTCAGGATAGTGTAAATTTATGAGGAAAACTTTCAGGCTCTCCTTAAATACCACAGCCTGCCCGGGCAGGCTGTGGTGCAGGTTCGAAATCCTATGGAGTAACCGTGCAGGTGAGAATGCTTAACGGAGTGCTGAAAGCATTCCCGGCTCGGTCCTTAATATCCATAAGGGAATTGTAAATAAAGTGGACCATCACCTGGTCACCGGCAACCAGCTGGTCTGTATCCCATTTTCCGGTTAAGGTAACCGTCTGGCTGCCTTCTTCAAGGGTTGCTTCAGTCACCGTGAAATGAGAGCCACCTGGGCATGCAACACAGCTCACAGCCCAATATGCAAGATGTTCGAAGAGATTCACGTCTCCTATAACTACCGGTTCATTAAACTGAACAGTTATAGTGGGCGCTGCATCAAGGGGGGCGTCTGCCTTTGCTGAGCAGGAAAGAAAATAAGGTGGTGTTGTGTCTACCACAAGAGAAAAAGTTTCCTGATCGCTTTCCAGAAGCTCTTCGGCCTTAGCGGTAAAAGCAAAGGCAAAGGTCCCTTCAGTGGTTCCACTGGTCCAGCTCCAGGTGAAGCTTCCTGCAGAATTGGTAGTGGTACTATCAAGAAGAGTGCCATTCAGATATACCCTGATAATAGCATCAGCCGGCCCACTTCCGGTAAAGGTAACTGTAACACCACCTCTCACCGGATCACCATTTTGCAGATTCTTTGAGCCATCATTTACAGTTATGAGTTGAGGCTTTTGAGTTTGGCTGGGCGAGGGAGCAGAGCTCTGACCACCACACCCTGCAAGCACCACAAGAAGCACCAACACAGAGAGAAAAACTATTGGTTTTTTCATCTTTTTTCCTCCTCTTCTCCTAATTCAAAATACTATTTTAGAGCTCGTCAGAGAATAAATCAAATCTTTGCACTTGTTAGTGTCTATGAAAGTGGTTGGCTACGCTAAATATTGTTTTACGGTTGAAAAAAGTAGTAAGAATAGAGAGCTTTTTGCTCCCCTGCTAAATCGGGGTTGTATCTTGGATATATTAGATGTCGAGGACTCTCGTGACGAAAAGCAGGGCTTTGCGGTTTTCTGGCTCATTCCCCGGCTCACCCAATATCTCTTCTGCGTGCCGGGATTCTCTTCGAGCTCTAAAGCAGGTGTCTTAATGAACCAAAAAGTGCCCAATTGCGAGGCTCTATAATAAAGTGGGTGGAAAAAATATTTAAAAAGAAGTATGGTGGTAAGGGTCCCAGATCCAGAAGTTAGAAAAGAAAGGAGGCCTTACCACCATGGCCAGAGGCCAAGATAATGGTATCACAATTCTATTAGGAGTTAAAGATGTAAAAGTGGGAGAGGTGACTGAATATGAAGATAGGATAGTAGTTAAAGCTTCAATGGAAAAGAAAGAAGAAAAATGCCCATACTGTGGATCAGAAAAGCTCTATAAGCATGGAAAAGGCAGAACCAGGCAAGTTCTCCACAGCTGGAGTAGAGGAAAAGGAGTTTATTTAGAACTAAAGCGCAGAAGATGGAAGTGTCGGGATTGTAAACGTACCTTTACCGAGGGAAAGGAATTAATAAGACCTTATTCCCGGATTACCAAAGTTGGAGAAGTAGAAGCTTTATGGCAGTTGAAAGATAGAAGCTTTGCTCAGGTACAAAGAGATTTAGGAATAAGCTACAGTACTTTAAGACGTCTATTGGAGAGATTAATTGATGATAATATGTTGAGCTCCATCCAGAATGAAGATGAGATACACTTAGGAATAGATGAACATAGCTTCCGCCATCAGGACCTGGTATATACAGTAACTGAGGTAAAACAAAGAAAGATGATAGGAGTATTGAGAGATGATCGGATAGCTACTTTAAGGGAATTCCTGAGCAATATTCCTCAAGATAAAGTAAAAGAAGTATGTATAGACTTAAAACAGAGTCTTAAGAAATTAGCGGAAGATTTGTTTCCTAAAGCTCAGGTAGTGGCTGATGCTTTTCATGTAATTGCTGATGCCAATAAAAGAATGGATGAGGCCCGAAGAATAGAACAGGATGTATACCAGAAGAGGAAAGTAAAGATACCCAAGAAGATATTCCTCATCGGTAGAGAGAAGCTCTCTCAAGAAAACAAACAGAAAGTAGACGATCTTTTGGGTAAGTATCCTACTCTACAGGGTTTCTACTGGGCTAAAGAGAAGATTAGAGAATTATATCGGCAAACTGATAGAGAAAAAGCCACTAAGATTTTAGATAACATCATTTTCAATCTTAAAGTAGCCGATGATGCTGAATTAGTTAGATGGGGAAATACTCTAAAGAAATGGAGAGAACCTATTTTAAATTATTTCCATAATAGAACTACTAATGGCTATACGGAGGGCTGTAATACTAAGATTAAGATGCTAAAGAGGATATCTTATGGACTGGGAAATGTGGAGGTGTACTGGAGAAAGATGTTGCTGGGATTTATACCATCAAGAGAATGTTTCCACACAATTTGACATAGAGCCCAATTGCGATTGATAAAAAATGTCAATTATTGTATGATGGTGAAATGTAGAGTTTCTAACCGGGTCTGCCCCTGTCAGGAAATCCAACATTTTTAGAAGTAAAGGGTGATTTTATGGCATCGTCAAAAGATAACGTTCAAGACATATCGTTTTTTTTAGAAGCGAAAACGCCTGCTGACGTACGTAAGGCAATATTCAAACTGGCTTTGCCGGCAATGCTTGAATTTATGCTTATGATGCTGGTGCAAATGATAGATATGATACAGGTAGGTTCCCTGGGCCCCTGGGCTATTGCTGCAACCGGACTGGCAGCTCAACCAACCATGCTGATTTTTTCAGTGTTTAGTGCGCTGGTTGTCGGGACTACAGCCCTTGTCGCGAGGGCTGCGGGAGCTGGAGATCGTGAATATGCCTCTCGTGTAACCAGACAGTCTTTTGTAGTGGTGTTACTTATGGGAGTTATTGTAACCGCAGTAGGTATTCCCGCTTCTGGAGCTATCATCCGATTAATGGGTGCAGACGTTGATACAATTGGCCCGGGAACAATTTATATGAAAATTATAATGGCAGGAACAGTGTTTACTGTGGGTAACATGGTGCTGGCAGCCTCTTTAAGGGGCGTAGGCGATATGGTAACCCCCATGATTTCAAATATCGTAGCAAATGTCGTCAACATATTCATGAACTGGTTGTTAATTAATGGCAACCTTGGATTCCCTCGATTGGAAGTGGCAGGCGCAGCAATAGCCACATCCTTTTCCAGGTTAATAGCATTTTGCATTACTATGCATGCGGTATATGCCCGGGATAAATATATCAGCATATCCATTCATGATTCATATCGCTTTGAGCCCGATGTAATACGAAGCGTGTTGAATATTGGCACCCCGGCAGCGATAGAGCAGCTGATTATGAGGACTGGTGCATTATTGTTTGCACGACTGATTGCCGGATTTGGCACTATAATGTTTGCTGCCCATCAGATAGCGATAAACATTGATGGTCTGGGAATTGTACCGGCAATGGCGTTTCAGATGGCCGCCACCACTCTTGTAGGGCAGGGTATAGGCGCACAAAAACCCGAACTTTCAGAAGAAGCAACACGACAATCAATAATTGTCAGTACGATAATCATGTCGTTAATTGGCGTTGCTTACTTCTTCTTGGGTAAGTATGCCATAATGATTTTTACTCGAGATGCTCAAGTAATCTCCTTGGGAGAAAGCGCCTTGAAAATTTTAGCATTTTCCCAGCCTTTCACTGCTGTTTACTTTGTTGTTGCTGGTGCCCTGCGGGGTGCAGGGGATACAAAATATGCCATGTATGCCAGCGCAATTGGCATGTGGGTCACCCGCTTAGGCCTGGGATACATATTAGCAGATTTATTGAATATGGCACTTATTGGTGCCTGGATTGCCGTTACCGTAGATATGGCGGTGAGAATGGTGCTGGTGCTTAAAAGATTTTCAAGTGGTGTATTTGAGGAGTATAGCAGAGAATATGGCAAGAAGTATAGTGAGGAGAGCTTAAGCGAAAGCATATAGTATAGAAATGGGGCGGGAGTGGGGAAATTGTACTTAAACAAAGCTAAACCTGGAGGGTGCTGGCAAGTTATGGTGGTGCTCTCTCTTCCTGTGGCGGGGTAGAAGACCACCACCACCCATTTTACTCTTAATCTTTCCCGGACTGTAAAACCAGCAGGTTTCTTAGCTTTCTCTAATGTTCATATATATTCCTAGAAACAAGAGACGTTCTTTTTAAAGAAGGAGAGCTGGCGCCGTTTTTATAATGGCAACTCCTCGCAGTGAGTAGTATTGTTGCTAAATATATCGTTAATATCGCCCATTTATCTCACTCTCTCCGGGCTGGAGAAAACTCTTATAACAAAGCGTGGAAAACACCCGAAAAGAAGTTCGGCGTAGGAGCAGGATGAAAACAACCCCCTTTCTGTTATTGTGGAGGTTGCACATTCCTTCCACATAATTCCCTTCTACACCCGTCATTACGGGAGTCACATTTACACTTTCCCTGGCATCTCCTTTTCTTGGTCTCGGTAGGCTCCTAAAAAGCAAATTACACCGGGCAAAAACCTTGAGATTGCCGCGCAAGAAGTGACGAGCTCGCAGCTTGCGGTTAATAGCCTTTCCCCTTTAACTTTTGTTTCTTCTAAATTATATTATCATTTGCAACGTTTTCGAGTTTGACAGCCAGGATTTTCGTTTCTATAATATTATTAAGGCAATCAGGATTATAAAATTTGGGAGTGATGAAAATCCGTTTTTCTACTCGTTCCCGCTATGGCTTAAGGTTTATGATAGAGCTGGCCACTTATTACGGTAAAAAAGACCTGGTCTTTCTCAGGGAGATAGCAGAAAAAGAGGGTATTTCAGAAAAATACCTGACCCAACTGGCTATTCCTCTTAAGGCTCGAGGTTTAATTTCCTCTCGGCGAGGAGCAGGAGGAGGCTATCGTCTCTCTCGCCACCCCGCTCAGATTACGGCAAAAGAGGTGGTAGAAGCTTTAGAGGGAGGAATTTTCCCCGTGGATTGTCTGGAAAGTCCCGATATCTGTTCCCGGACTTCTTTCTGTGCAGCAAGGAAAATGTGGAAAGAGCTTCAAGATAAAATTTCTGAGACTTTAGAAAAGTTTACTCTGGAAAATTTAGCTCAGATGCTCACCAATAGCCCTCCTTCACCGATAGATTTCTCTATTTAGGAGAGCTGATGAGGGCAATTGGTCTTGTGTCAGGTGGTCTGGATAGTGCCTTAGCTATTTTTCTGCTCAAAAAACAGGGGATAGAGGTGATCGGGCTCAGTTTTTTGAGCCCTTTCTGGGAAAGTAAAAATACATTGAAGCGGCTAGCTCAGGAGCTGGAGATAGAGCTTCGGGAAATAGAGGTAGGAGAAGAGTATCTTGAGCTCCTGAAGAATCCTCAATTTGGGTATGGAAAAAACCTGAATCCCTGCATTGATTGCAAAATCTGGATGCTCAAAGAGGCAAGAAGAGAGATGGAAAAAGAGGGAGCATCTTTTGTTTTTACCGGTGAAGTTGTGGGACAACGTCCCAAATCCCAGCTAAAAAATACCTTGCGTCTTATAGAAAAGCAAAGTGGGCTGGAGGGCTACCTTTTGCGTCCTTTGTCGGCAAAGCTCCTTCCTCCTACCATTCCTGAAGAAAAAGGCTGGGTAAAAAGAGAGGAGCTTCTTGATTTACAGGGGAGAGGAAGAAAAAGGCAACTGGAATTAGCGGAAAAGTGGGGGATAAAACACTTTTCTCCGCCGGCAGGGGGATGTCTTTTAACTGACCCCAATTTCTCCCGGAGGTTAAAAGACCTGTGGGAGAGCGAAGAGGCTTATAATTTTGAGAGCGTGGAGCTCTTGAAAGTAGGAAGACATTTTCGTCTCCGTCCTTCTTTTAAGCTTGTGGTGGGGAGAAACCAGATAGAGAATGAGAAGCTGAAAGAATTTGTCCGGGAAGATGACATATTGTTTTTCCCCCGGGAGGGTAAGGGTCCCCTGGCTCTCGGTCGGGGAGAAGCTGATGAGCCTCTTCTTCAAGAGGCAGCCTCCCTTCTTGCCCGTTATATTCACTTCCCCGGAGAGGTGGTTTCTGTGGGTGCAAAAACTGGCTCACTTTTGAGGGTGTTGGAGGTAGAGAGAATGAGTGAAGAAGAAGTAAAGAAGCGGATGATTTAAGAGGTGATTTATGAGAATAAAAGATAACATTACCCAGCTGGTGGGAAACACACCTTTAGTGAGGCTGGGAAAAATCGGGAAGGGCTTGCCAGGGGAACTGGTGGCAAAATTAGAATTTTTCAACCCCTGTGGGAGCGTCAAAGACCGAATCGCCGTGGCGATGATAGAAGAAGCGGAAAAGCAGGGCCTTCTCAAAACCGGGTCTTTGGTGGTAGAACCCACGAGCGGCAATACCGGTATTGGTTTAGCCTTTGTGTGTGCCGAGAGAGGCTATCATCTCCTTTTGACTATGCCCGAAAGTGTCTCGGTAGAGAGACGGAAAATCTTGACTCGCCTGGGAGCCGAAGTGGTTCTCACTCCCGCCTCTCGAGGCATGCAAGGAGCGATAGAGAGAGCCCAAAAAATTGTAGAAGACACCCCGGGAGCTTTTATGCCTCAGCAGTTTGAAAATCCGGCTAACCCTCGCGCTCATCGGGAAACCACTGCTCGAGAGATATGGGAAGATACCGATGGTGAGGTGGATATTGTGGTTGCAGGAGTGGGAAGTGGCGGAACCATCACCGGGATTGCTCAGGCTCTTAAGGAGAAGAAACCAGCTTTCCAGGCAGTGGCAGTGGAGCCTCTTCGCTCTCCGGTTCTCTCAGGAGGCTCTCCGGGGCAGCACTCCATTCAGGGAATTGGAGCGGGATTCATTCCTCCGGTTTTAAAGCTGGAGCTCCTGGATGAGGTAATTGCTGTTAGCGACGAGGATGCTTTTTCGATGTCCGAGCGTCTGGCAAAAGAGGAGGGAATACTGGTAGGTATCTCCTCCGGGGCGGCTCTGTGGGGAGCAGTGCAGGTGGCCACTCGAGAGGAAAACAAGGGGAAGCTCATTGTAGTAATTATTCCTGATACCGGAGAGCGTTATTTATCTCTTTGGTGAGCAACGTGAGAAAAAAAGTACTGGTGGCTATGAGCGGAGGAATAGATTCTTCGCTATCCTGCGTTTTGCTTTTAGAGAGAGGGTTTGAAGTTGCCGGGGTAACCATGCATCTTGCGAAGGGAGAGGAGGAGTCTGATACGGCCATTGAAGGTGCCCGGGAGATTTGCCGCGCTCTTTCTATTCCCCATTATGTGGTGGATTTTTCCCGGGAGTTTGAGGAGTTAGTCGTTGAAGATTTTGTCTCTCAATACTTAAAAGGCAAGACTCCCAACCCCTGTGTGGTATGTAACCGGCGCCTCAAATTTGGCAAGCTCCTGGAGTATGCCCGCCATAAAGGATTTGATTTTCTGGCCACTGGCCATTATGCTAAAATCGAAGAAAAAGAAGGAAAATATTTTTTAAGAAGACCCAAAGACCGGAAGAAAGACCAGACTTATTTTCTCTATGATATTGGAAGAGACAACCTTCCCTATATCATCTTTCCTCTTTCCGATTTTACCAAAAAAGAGGTGAAGGAGCTCTCTTTGAAATATAATCTTCATATAGCAGAAGAATCGGAAAGTAAAGACATTTGTTTTCTCCCCGAGGGCGATTACCGGAAATTCCTGGAGGAGAGAATCTCTCTGGATTCCCCCGGTTTTATAGTTACCACAGAAGGTAAAATAGTGGGTGAACACAAGGGATATTTTCGCTATACCATTGGTCAAAGAAAGGGCTTAGGAGTAGCTCACTCTCGACCTCTTTATGTGGTGGCAGTGCATCCGGAGAGAAACGAAGTGGTGGTAGGGGAAAGAGAGGCGCTCGAGGCTCGGGGGTTGGTGGCTTCTCATTTCCAGTGGTTGGTTGATGAGCTTCCCTCGTCTGTGTTTGCTCAGGTGCGCTATCTCCAAAAAGAAAAGGCCTGCTCGGTAGAGATTGTCGGCCCGGATGAGATTAGGGTTATATTCAAAGAAAAAGTAGAGATGATTAGTCCTGGCCAATCGGTAGTTTTGTATAGTGACGATACAGTTCTGGGTGGGGGGATTATTGAAGAAGCTTTTTAAGATTTTCGATTAGGGGTGAAAATTGATGAGAGACTGGAAAGGGGAAATCGAAAAACTAAAAAAGGAGAGGAATGCGGTAATTTTAGCCCACAATTATCAGCTTCCTGAAGTGCAAGACATAGCTGACTTTGTAGGAGATTCACTGGGATTGAGCATAGAGGCGAGCAAAACCGATGCTCAAGTTATCGTATTTTGTGGAGTTTTTTTCATGGCGGAGACGGCAAAAATCCTCTCTCCTCAAAAAGTAGTGGTAATCCCCGACCAGGAGGCAGGATGCCCCATGGCGGATATGATTACTGCTCCCCAGCTTGTTGACCTCAAAAATCGCCATCCTGAGGCAGCGGTGCTTTGCTATGTGAACACAAAAGCGGAGGTAAAGGCAGAATGTGATTTTTGTTGTACATCAGCAAATGCCACTAAAGTGGTGGAAAAGGGACTGAACTCTGCTTCTTCCATTATTTTTGTTCCCGACCAGTATCTGGCCAGTTATGTCTCTCGAAAAACAGGAAGGGAATTCATCGTCTGGCCAGGATATTGTCCGATACATGCGGCAATAAGCGGAGAAGATGTGGAAAGAGCCAGAGAGCTCCATCCTCAAGCGGAGGTACTTGCCCATCCTGAATGTCGCCCGGAAGTAACAGAGAAGGCGGATCAGGTGCTTTCTACCGAAGGTATGTGTCGCTATGTGAAGAGCTCCCCTGCTGATGAGTTTATCATTGGAACAGAAGTGGGTATTCTCCATCGCCTGCAAAAGGAAAACCCGACAAAGCATTTTTATCCGGTGAAGGAAGAGGCAGTGTGCCCGGATATGAAAAAAATAAACCTGGAAAAAGTGGCTTTTGCTCTCCAAGAAATGAAATACCAGGTGGAGCTTCCTCCGTCGATTATTCAAAAAGCAGCGCTGAGTATCGAGAGAATGCTTCAGTTCACCTAATCTTCCGGGGCTATTGCTCTCTGCAGTTTTTGATAGAGAAAGGCATTGCCGCTTTTGTAGAGGAAAGCGATTTTATTGTGGAAGAGAGGTTCATCCTCGGGCAGCAGCCCCTCAATTTTATAATAATCGGGAGTGTCGGGGATAGGAGAATAAAGAGACAGGCGAGGTTTTAGCCCCAGGCTTTTTACATATTCGATGGAATTTACCATCTCTTCTTCGGGGATGCCCGGCAGGCCAAAGAGGAGGTATACCTCTATCTCCTGAGGAGCAAAACCAGCGTCTAAAAAGTATCTCGTGGCTTTCTCAAAAGCATAGTTATTTACCTTCCCCCCTGTTTTTTCCTGCCACAGAGAAGAAGAGGTTTCTAAACTCATCCGCAAAGTCTTGAACCCCACTTTCTTCATCAGTTGGGCAATCTGGGGAGTAACATACAGGGGATGAATAGAGTTAGGAAGGTGAAAGCGAAGGTCTAAAGATAGCTCTTCTAACTTCTTTAAGAGGGGAAGAAAGTGTTTCTCTCCCTGGAAAAGAAGAGCATCGTCATAGAAGGCTATGTCTTTTATTCCATATTTTTCTCTGGAAAACAGGATTTCCTCTATTATGTCTTCGGGGGGGCGGCACCAGAAAGAAGGATAGAGTTTTCCTGAAGCACAATAGGTGCAGCGAAAGGGGCATCCTAAAGAAGTGAGAAGGACGATATAAGAGAGCTCCGGGTAAAGGAAGAAAGCAGGTCTCAGGGAAAAATAATCACTATAGCTTTCCACTTTGAAATCTGTTTCTAAAATGCATTCCAGTTCCTTCATCACCGAAAGGGGGTCGGTAGCTTTCACCACGTAATCAAACCCCCATCCTTCGGCGTGCTCAGGACAGAGAGCGGGATAAATTCCTCCTAAAACCGTTTTAGCCTCTGGCCAGATTTTCCTGGCCAGCTCTTTCGCTACTACCGCTCCTGGATACCAGTAAGTCATGCCTGAGGTGATAAAGACAAAATCGGGAGGGGATAGTTTCTCCATTCTGGATTTCACTTTATCGAAAGGCAAGCCAAACCTTCCCCAGTAGCGAGGGACATCCTGAAAAAAAGAGGGCTTGGGAAGAATTTCTTTATAATAGCTACCGCAGCCTGCTTCTCGCAGATAGCGAGGACCACGAGAGACAGGTGGAAACTCGGGATCTAAACGGTTCAGGCAATCTAAGAGCTCCACTTCATACCCCTGGTTTAGAAGATGAGAGGCAAGATAAAGAAGCCCTAAAGGCTTGAGCCAGAGGTCGAAAGCAGTAAAGTCATAAATCCAGGGGTTAACTAAAAGTATTTTTTTACTCATAAGAAGATTATAACAGAACTATGAGAAGGCTTTGCCTTCTCATAACCCCCTAAAAAAGCGAAAACATAAAAACGAAGAAGGTAAAAGACAAAAACCACCGGGAGAGAAAAGGCGTCTTTCCCAGTACAAAAAGGAAAGAGCTTCCTCTTATGAACCAACCCCCCTGGAAGAGTTAAAAAGATACAAAAAAACAAGGACTATTGGGAAGAAAAGATTTCTCAGGATAAACCTCTTTCTTATTTGTCACTCCGGCATGGCTCTATCAATCCCGTTGTCTGTCATTCCTGAATGTTTCTATCAGGAATCTAAATTATTTAAAGACAAAAATATTTGGATTTCCGACAAAAGATTTCGGAAATGACGGGGAAGAAACCACAGGAAACGTTCCCCACCCATAGCCGCCGCGAACAAAGCTAACCGAGGGAAGCCCCTCCCTCGGTTAGCCTCTTATTATTCAACTACTTTTTTCAGGCGGTCGTGGAGGTCGATGAGGTTAAAAGTCCGGAAATATTTATCCATAGCTCTCTCCACCTGTAAAAGGACCATTTCCTCTCCCCGGTAACCGTTTTGTTCTAAGTTGCGATAAAGAAGAGTGCGACTGGCCACTACCCGAGGTTGAGCCCAGATATAGCGGCAACCAGTTTTTATCAGCCACTTCTGGCGAGAGGGAGAGAGATCGTATAAGTCTTTGCCTTTTTCTTCTCCTTTTAACCACTTTTGCCAGCGATTACTCTCGTATACCTCTTTTTCCAGAACCTGAAGAATCAAAGAGGAACGAGCAATGAGCTTCTCTTTTTTCAATTTATCTTCCAGCTGAGCCAGCTGAGTCAAGGCATTGTATTCTTCTTCGGTAAATTCCGGACCCACGTTTGCTGCTCCCATTCCCGAGAGAGGGTATTCTTCAGGGTTTTCCACATAATCGGTATAATGTCCTTTGATAAAAGAGCCATATTTTGCCGCTTTTTCAGCGAGTGTCTTTGCCACCTCAGGGTCAAAAATGGTGGTGTGAAGGTCTGTCCCCACTTTTCCTACGATGAGTATGGGCCACACCTCCGATAACCCCTCTTTTTCTAAGCCTTCCTTGAGGAGGGAGAGAAAGCGGTCGAACACTTCAAGATTGGCCAGCCCTCCGTGAACCTCTTCTGTCCCCACCTCATAACCCAGGGGGGCAATCCCTTTTTCTCGGCGGTAGTTTTCAGCATGTTTTATCAGCTCTATGGTTCTCTCTGCTACCCGCTCTATGGGGATAATCTCTCCCGGGGAAAGAGTTTTATCTACTGTGGGATCAATGTGGAGAAAATCATATCCTGCATCTATCGCTGCTTCCAGCGATTTTTTAACCGCTGTCATGGTTTCTTCGAGACTCCAGTTTTCTATACTGTGTTGGTCTTTAAGCCAGGGTCCTCCGTGGTCGAGGGCAACGATGATCAGCCCCTCATAACCAATGGCCTCGGCTTCTATTTTTACCATTTCCACAAACTCAGATTGTGTAAGGCCGGTATATCCTCCATCTTCATCCACCTGGTTTAAAGTGGCAGCAAACTTAATGGGGGCATTGGCTCTCTTTGCCGAACGCAGTGCAGCCTTAATAACCGTCTCAGAATTAGGACAAGCAGCAAAGAGGGTGGAAGGCCTCCCCTCCACTTTTTCTAATTCTTTCATTTTGCGCAGCAAAAAATCAACCACCGGGACTCCTTCTTCTTCTGCCTTGCGGCGGATATAGCTCTGGTCTACTTTATCTCTTCTCAACAAAAGACTTCTCTCCTTTTCAAAATTTTTTCAAAAACTCTTCTAACTCTTTTTGAGTGGGCGCTCCCTCCATGGGGCCTTTTTTGGTTACAGCTAAAGCTCCTACCGCATTAGCTAACCTGCCCACCTCTATAAGGGGCAGCCCCCGGGAAAGGCCGGCTAAAAACCCGGCACAGTAGCAATCACCAGCTCCAGTGGGGTCTACTTCCTCCACCGGGAAGGCAGGGATAAATAATTTTTCTTTAGAGGTAAAAATGGTGGAACCCTTTTTCCCCTGTTTCAAGGCAATTATTTCTGGCCCCTGAGATAGCAACACCGCTGTCCCCTTGTCCACATCTTTTTCTCCACTTAGCACTTCCAGCTCTTCCTGCGTGGGAAAAAGAACAAAACTCTCCTGCACAATGGGCTGGAACAGCGCTCGAGCTTTACCTGCTCCCAGAAGCTCGGGGCGGAAATTGGGATCAAAACTGATTTTTCCTCCCTTTTTCTTCACTATTTCTATTGCTCGAAGGTAAGCATCGCAGCAATTATCATTGATGAGCATGCTGGAGCCCATGACATGCAGGTAATCCAGACGAGAAAACTGTTCTTCATCAATATCAGAGGGGAATATCTGGCCAGCAGCAGCTTGAGATATGTGATAAATGAATTTTCGGCTTCCGTCTCGGAAATAGGTGACGAAAGCTACACCGGTCGTAAAATCGGGAAGAATCTTAACCCCTCCAATGTCCACTCCATCTTCTTTCAATCTCCGGAGAATCATTTTCCCGAAGTCATCTTCTCCCACCGCTCCTACAAAGAAAACTTCTTCTCCTAAACGAGCCAGGCAATCGGCAAAAATAGCTGGAGCACCGCTCGGGAAAGGCCCTACAAAAATATCGGGCACGTCGAAAGGCACATCTACTCTGTCTCTCATTATTTCTACCAGAAGCTCTCCTAAACAACCTACTCGCATAAGCCTCTCTCCTTTCAGGATTTTATAATTACTTTAATTCTCTTTTTTTTCTATTGCTTCCATAGCTTCCCCTATTTTCTCCAGAGGAAAAGGGTGAGCGATAGGCCTCTCCTGCCTCTTCCACTATTTCTGAGAATCCATGTCCCGGAATAACAGGAAACCTGACATTGATTTTTCCCTGCTATAAGCTTCGTAGCTGATGAGACATATCCCGCAGGCCTCTAAATCATACCTATGGGTTAGAGGGTAAGAAGGGGGACCTCTTTTGCCACAAGCTTTTTGACCCCTTCTAACCCAGCAGTCAACAAAGAAACCAACTCCCCTTTTAATCTTGCTTCTATTTTACCTCATTATCCTTTCTCCACCAATTCTTTTCCAGCTCTGTTTTAAGTTTCTCCAGGGCTCTGTCGCGATGGGTGCGGAGAGAGGAGCGAGAGATGCCCAGTGTTTCTGCTGCTTCTGCCTCCGATAGCCCATCGTAGAAGAGAAGATAAATCGCCTCTCGCTGGCGAGGGCTGAGAACCTCGAGAGGTAGGGAGATGTTTTTCCTCTTTTCTTTGAAAGGCGCAGAGTATTTTTCTATGAGGTCGGGTAAAAGTATCTCTCTTCCCCCTTTATATACTCCCAGTCCTTCTTCCTTCAGTCGCTTGTTCCAGTAGTGGAAAAGTTCTGCCTCGTCCATAAGCACCTCCTTATTTGTCCTTATTATAGGACTATCAGTCCTGTGGGTCAACAAAAGAATTTTCGAATTCCCTCTTTCTTTTTGGAGATAAGTGTTCTATAATTTATTTGTTATGGGCGACTGGCAGGACAAAGGACAGAGATTAAGAGAGCTGAGAAATAAAAAGGGTTGGTCGGTCAGGGGATTAGCTCGAGAAATGGGAGTTTCCAAATCTACCGTTTCTGACGTGGAGTTAGGTAGAAGAAAACCCACCGCCAACTATCTGATAAAGGCAGCCAAAACTCTGGGCATAGCAGAGAGAGAGCTGCTGGAGTGGTATGGCTATCTGGAGCCTCTGCCTCCCGATTTAGACCAGAAATTAGAACGGGTGGCTCGAGAGTTTGATACCCTCTTTTTAGACCACTTAGGGGAGCTAAACGAAGAGTCCAAAAAATCTCTCGTTGATTTTTTGGAATATTTGATAGAAAAGCAAAAAAGAGAGGACAGGGATTAAAGATTTACCCCTTGATTAGCTTATCTCCAGAAAGTATCGAAAAAATAGAGAGTTTTTCTTCCTCCCTTCCCCGGATAAATAGTGAAATTGAAGCGCTTAAATTAGCAGAAAAGGAGGGCATAATTGTTGAGTTTTATGACTTGCGAGGATTTAAGGGAGTTCTAGCCCAACGCCGGGGACAAATTTTTCTGGGAGTGAATCAAAGGTTGCGAGAAGCGGAAGAAGTGAAAACCATTCTTCACGAGTTAGCCCATTATTTCTTTCACTGGAATAATCGATTTCGTCCCATATTTCTCTGCCAGGAGTACACCATAAACCGCGAAGAAAAGGAAGCTGATTTCTTTGCCTGGTGTCTTGTGGAGGAATACTGGCGGGAAACCCTCTCCTGGAAATTCTGGGTAAGAGACAGAGATTTCTCTTAAGCTCATAAATAAGCCGGGACAGGCAGCCCGAGAGCAACCTATGGCGCCATATCATTCTGTCACTGCAAGATAGCAGAGAGTGACCTGACAGCGTAAAATAGAATCATAGGGAGAAATACCCCCTTATAGCCTCGTAAAAGAAACAGGCAAAAAATAAAAACAGAAAAAAACAAAGACTACTGAGGGAGGTAAAGCATCTCCCCGAGTAGAAACTTCCTTATAGCCTCCTTGGAGAAGGAAAAGACAAAAGATTAAAAAGCAGTGCTACTGGAGGATAAATTTCCTATCCTCAGTAAGGACATTTGAATGCCTGATAAAAGATTTCAGGCATGGCAGAAACACTGGATTCCCCGCTAAATTTCGAGAATGATAGAGAGCAGCCTGCGGCGCTCGCTAAAAACAAAAAAAATTAAAAACAGAATAAAAAGATAAAAATCACCAAGGGAGAAAAAAGGGCCGGGAAATATTCAGGGAAATTGTGTAACGGGTTATATAAAGCTATGTTCAGAGGTCAGAAAAAATTTTCCTTGTATTATTTACTATATATTGGTAAAATATTCAAAAATAGTTTAGGAGGAAGAAATGCAGGAGCTTCCTTTAAAGTGCAAAAATTGTAAGGCGTTGATTACCTTGGAGGACGTAACAGAAATTGGAATTTATAAAATTCCTGCTTACCGGGGCAGTGGATACATAAGATATATATGTCCCAATTGCAAAGATTTCTGCGAAGTTAATTTTAACTTAGAGAAACTGGAGGATGTAGCACGGATTACCACTAAAAAGAAGAAGAAGGCCAAACCCAAAGGCCAAATAACCATTGACGAAATAATCCAGTTTCACAAAGAGCTGGAAAATTTAAAAAATGCTGATTTTTTAAAGGATTCCTGAAAAGGTTGATTGGTAATGGTGAGTACCAAAGAAGAAGAAAAGAAATATTTTCAAGAGTTATTGAATCCTGAATTAGGGGCACTGTTTCGTACTGCTCTGCGTATGACTCGTAACCGAGAAGACGCTGAAGATTTAGTTCAAGAAACAGTGACCAAAGCTTTTGCTGCCTTTGATCGGTTTGAAAAGGGGACTAATTTTCGAGCCTGGATATTCCGAATCTTAACCAACACTTTTATAAACAACTATTACCGGGTAAGAGACAGGCAAAAGCTTCCTTCCTTAGATGAGATGGAAGAAGAATCTTTTTTCCAACCTATAGCTGAGGGAATAACCCCAGAGGAAGCTTTGTTAAATACTTTAACCAAGGAGGATATTCTTAAAGCTATAGAGGATCTACCTGTAGAGTTTAGAGCTGTGGTGGTCTTGGTCCTGGTGGAGGGCTTCTCCTATAAAGAAGCAGCAGAAATACTGGATATACCTATAGGGACAGTTATGTCTCGTCTGTGGCGAGGTAGAAGATTGCTGCAAAAGTCGCTATGGGAATACTCTTCCACCCGGAGAAATGATTCAGAAAGGAAGAACCAGGAAGGATGGACTGCAAAGAAGTCTTAGGTAAGATATATCTGTATTTAGACAATGAAATATTAACCGAAAGCGAAAGGCGGCAAATCGAAGAACATCTGAAGTGGTGCTTTAAATGCTGCCAGATGTACGAGTTAGAGAGAAATCTGGAGAACTTAATCAGAATAAATGGGCGTAATGATGAAGTTCCTGCCAGTCTGTTTTTCAGAATAGAAAACGTCATCGCTCAATTTTAGTCGAGGAATAAAAATTGTTTCCCTCTCACCCCATAGCCATCGAAAGATGGGCCAAGTCTCTGGTGGAAAGCTACCGGAAGACAGAAAAAATAACTAATATAGAGAACAAGCATTTTCCCTCTCGAGATAAAGTGATAGAGATTTCTGAGGAATTGAGGGAATTGCTCTTTCCCGGTTATTTAGGAAGAACCAATCTATCCTGGCTCAACGCTGAATATTTTGTGGGGGGCAAATTAGACTATATCTTTGGCGAGTTGAGCCGAGAAATCGCTTTTTCTCTGGGCGATAAATCACCGGAGGGGGAAGAAAGAGCCTATCGTGAAACGGAAGTATTTTTCGGTAAGCTACCTGCGGTGCGCGAGATGTTAGAAGACGACGTTCAAGCTGCCTTTGACGGTGACCCGGCGGCCAAAAGTCTGGATGAGGTAATATTCAGTTACCCCTGTCTTGTGGCTATCTCGATCTATCGCCTGGCTCACGAGCTTTTTATTCAGGGAATTCCTCTTATACCTCGAATGATGACCGAATATGCTCACTCAGCGACTGGTATAGATATTCACCCCGGGGCCAAAATCGGTCGAAGCTTTTTCATTGACCACGGAACAGGAGTGGTGATTGGAGAAACCTGTGAAATTGGCAATAATGTTAAAATTTACCAGGGGGTGACACTGGGGGCTCTGTCTTTCCCCAAAGATGAACGAGGTAAAATTATTCGAGGGATTAAGCGTCATCCTACCATTGAAGATGACGTAACTATCTATGCTGGAGCTACCATCCTGGGAGGCCAAACTATAATCGGGAAGGGCAGTGTAGTAGGAGGTAATGTCTGGCTTACTCACTCTATTCCTCCTTATACCAAGGTAGCCATTGAGGAGCCTCGTCTCAAAATATCAGAAAACCAAAAACTATGAGTGCTCGTCGCCACCTTATTTTTCTTCTCATCTGGCTGGGTGGGGTTATATTATATCTTTTCTTTCCCTTTCCTATTTTAAAAATAGTGGTTCTGTATATCTGGCCTATTTTCTGGTTTTCCCTTTCCTTTTTTTACGCTGTTTCTGCCTTTTCTTTTTCTCGCCAGAAAGGAATTTCTTTCTTCCGTTCCGTATTGTACGGGATAGAAGCCTTCTTCCACTATCCTAAATTCCAGTGGGTGAGAAAACCACAGCTACCTCTTACCGATGAGGAAAAAATCCAACTTCTTAAAGAATCACCAAAAATTACCAGGGTTACCTGGCCTTCTTCTTTTTTATGTCCTTTTTGTCGGATAGAAATCCCTGAAACTTTGAAAACTATCCCCAACGAGGGGATAGCAGTAAAGAGTCGTCCTCTTTACTGCCCTAAGTGCCACACTCGTCTTGATGTCTGTCGATATTGTATCTTTTTTGAACCTGCCGCCAGCTCGTTTCTTGGTGGGGGGGTGGATATAAGCACCGGGAAGTGCACAGTGATAAAGAAAAACCAACCCATAGAGGAGATATGCGAGCCTTCTGTCGCCAAACGCTTGCGAGAAATGGGATGGGACACTTTATATGCTGGTGTTAAAATCCCTGATTCTTTTACTCCTCCTGATAGCTGCCGTCAGTTTCAGTTTGATGAGCACAAGACTTCCCTCGACCATTTGCCCGATATGGGAAGGGTAAGGTATTTACTCCTCAAGCTGGAGGAAACTTATTCCCAGAATTCTTCTCCTTCTTCCTCCTCTTTTAAGAAGTTAATCGAGTCAGCAAAGTCAAAACCCAATAATGAACTAAGTTCGTCATTAATCAACTCCAATAGAGATATCAATTGATCCTGGGCTTTAAGATAATCCACAAACAGAGGTTCAGAAAGCAATTGTTTGCTAATTTCTTCTAATTCTTCTAAATATTCATCGGGTATATCTTCTTCACTATCGGCCAATTTGTCCAGCATGTCTTGTTTTTCCTCTAACTGTTGATAAAGAGAAAGAAAGTTAGGGTCGTTAGCTAAAAGAGCTCTTTTTTCCTGGAAATTCTGGTAAGCGGCAGAAGATATAATTTGTTGAGCTAATTGGTCAATAGCCTCCTTCATGCTTTTGGTCAGTTTTGCCACGGGTGCACCTCCTTCATAATTTTATCTATTGTAACAGAAAAGATTAAACTTGGTTATACCATATAGAATTTTTCTAAACTTTCTTTTTAAAAATTCAAATTATCCCTTTCGTGTCCTCTTTCTTTCGAAGGACAAACCCCCTCTTTTCCCCTTTTGATTAGAACCATAAGAGGCCGCTGCCCCTGAATGCCTCTACGAGGGGTCCACAGTATTTAAAAACTAAAAAAAGCAAATACATGGATTCCCGATAAAAAATCTCGGGAA
>Ga0209608_1001050_pt1 | contig 24343 bp, 25 predicted proteins | sample AD_UKC130_MetaG_FD_184428 | JGI IMG/M metagenome (GOLD analysis project Ga0209608, IMG submission 184428) | Active sludge microbial communities of municipal wastewater-treating anaerobic digesters from Canada - AD_UKC130_MetaG (SPAdes) (version 2) | ecosystem: Engineered > Bioreactor > Anaerobic... | reverse complement strand
GGAGGTAAAGAAAATGATTGAAGAAGCTATCCAGGAAATTAGAGAGCTGGAGAACCTGAAAGAAAGAGAAATAAACAACGCTGAGCGAGAAGCGGCTAAAATTATCGCCGGAGTAGAAGACCAGATAGCGGAAATGAGAAAGAAAGTTATGCAAGAGGTGGAAGAGAAAGCTCAAGCCTTGAGAAGGGAGATGCTTGAGAAGGGAGAAAAAGAAGCGAAAAGGATAGAAGAAGAGTTTCGCCGCCAAGCTAAAGAGCTGGAGGATACTGCTTCCTCCCGGATGAAAAGCATCGTTTCTCAACTCTTAGAAGAGGTGTGGGAAGAACATGGCGATTAGTGAAATGGAAAAGGTGGGTATCATTGCCCACCGTTCCCTGCGAGAAAAGATTTTCGATCAGTTACAAGATCTGGGAGTTATGGAAATAACAGAAGATGAAAAAGATTTGTTTGAGGATTTTCCTTCTTCTCCAGAATTAGAAGAGGTAGAACGTCGATTAGGGGAATTGAGTTATTGTTTAAACTTTATCGATAGGTATCGTCCTGAAAAGCCAGGAATTCTTCAATCCTTCTTTCCCTCTCCCATTCATATGAGTAAAGAAGATTTTTTGAATTTTGGTTTTAATTATATTCCGATTTATAATACTTTCCTTAGCTGGGAAGAAAAACTTAAAGACATCCGTAGCAGCTTAAATAGGTTAAATTCTAACCTGGAGTTTATGAAAAGAATTCAATCGGTGGAGGTCCCGCTGGAGAACTTGCGAGGTACTCTCTATACTCGCAGCTTTCTTCTGGAGTTTCCTTCTAAAAAGAGAGAAGCATTAGAAGAAAAATTGAGGGAGAGAAATTTAGCCTGGTTGAGAGAAGAATTTCCTGGGACAGGAGGAAATATTTTATGGTGGGTGATAATACATAAAAGCGAAGAGGAAGCTATGGAAGAGATTTTGGCTGAACTTTCTATTTCTCTTATGAGTCTTCCCCAACCTTTTGAGGGCACTCCTCAAGAGATAATAGAAGATTTAGAGCACCGGATTGGTGAGCTTCATAAGGAGCAATCAGAAATTATAGAGGAGGCAGCTCTGCAAACTAAGTTTGAGAGAGAGCTTAAGATAGCTTATGATTACTATCTTAGCTTGTGGGAACGGCACCAGAGCGAAGCAAAGCTTTTGAGAACTAAGGAAACTTGCTATATTAGCGGGTGGACAAAAAAAGAAGACCTGCCTCGTTTAGAAGAAAGTCTTTCTCAAGTGGGTAGGGAGTGGTTTCTCTACCACCGGGAACCGAAAGAAGGAGAAGATGTGCCCATCAATCTGGAGAATAATTCCTGGGTGAACAATTTTTCGGTTTTAACTCATCTCTACGGGCTTCCTAACTATACTGAAGTTGACCCCACTCCTTCCATGGCCGTGTTTTTTTTCTTTTTCTTTGGCATGTGTTTGGGAGATGTAATATATGGTTTAGTGTTGGCTCTTTTTGGATTTATTACTGCTGCTTATCTGGATATCTCTGATTCTACTAAGCTTTTTCTTCGTATGCTAGCCTGGGGAGGAGTTGGCGCTATTTTGGCGGGAATCTTTACCGGTTCCTGGCTGGGAGATCTTTTTGATTATCTTCCTCCATCCCTGTCTTTTTTAACTAATTTGAAGAACAGCTTAGCGGTTGTCGATCCTTTAAATGATCCTCTTACCATGCTCATCTTTTCTTTGGGAGTAGGTATAGTGCAGATTTTAGTGGGTATAATGCTTGCTGTCGTGAAAGAGTGGAAGAGAGGTAATTATGCTGTAGCTATTATGGATCACTTGAGCTGGTTTGTATTTTTGATTTCTATAGTAATGTATATAGTAGGTATCACCGCTTCTCCTCTTTTAGCTTCAGTGGCTTTGCCCCTTATAATAGGGAGTGTTATTTTTTTAGTAGCTACTCAAGGCAGACATCAAAAAAATATTATTATGAAGTTCCTATCTGGTCTTTTGAGCCTTTACGATTTGGTATCTTATCTGGGGGATACCCTTTCTTACTCTCGTCTTTTTGCATTAGGTCTTTCCAGTGGTATCATTGCCATGTTAGCTCGTACTCTGGCTTCTCTTTTTAGTGGTTCTCCTTATATTGGATGGCTAATCGCTTTACTGGTGGCTTTAGCTTTTCACCTTTTCAATTTATTGATGAGCGGATTAGGTGCTTTTGTCCACTCTGCTCGTTTGCAGTACGTAGAGTTTTTTACTAAATTTTATGAAAATGGAGGTAGGGATTTTAAGCCTTTTGGGCACAGGACCAAGTACATAAAAATAAGTTGAAGGAGGTTTTGTAGCTTATGGCTGACGGATTGGTATTTGCGCTGTTAGGTTCTTCTTTATCTATAATGCTGGCGGGAATCGGTTCAGCGTTAGGAGTAAGTATCGCCGGACAAGTAGGAGCAGGAGTGTTGACTGAAGATCCCAATAAGTTTGGTCAGGTTCTGCTTTTGCAAGCATTACCGGGAACGCAAGGTATCTATGGATTGCTCGCTGGATTTTGGGTGTTGATGAAGCTGGGTCTTTTGGGTGGAACTCCGGTAGAAATAAGTGTAGTCCAGGGTTTACAGATTATGCTCGCCTGTCTTCCCATAGCCATTGTAGGCCTTGTTTCAGGCATTTATCAGGGAAAAACTTCAGCTGCCTCTATCGGGATGATTGCTCGCCGACCAGAAGAAACAGGAAGGGCTATCATTCTTCCTGCCATGGTAGAAACTTATGCCGTTTTGGCTTTGCTTGCTACTATTCTTCTTTTGAATTCTATTCAAGTTTAACAGGGGTCGGGTATGCCTTTAGAAGATATTTTGCGGAAAATTGAGGAAGAAGCAGAGCTCAAAAAGAAGAGAATTTTAGAAGAAGCCCGGACTAAAGCCAGCGCTCAGTTAGAAAGAGCTCAGAAGGAATTAAAAGAAGAGGCTGATCTATTATTAGCAGAGCGCAGAAAAGAGATAGAGCTTGAAGTCCAGCGCAGGCTTGCCCAGGCAAGATTAGCAGGGAAAAATGAGGTAGGTAAAGTTAAACATCAGGCCTGGGAGCAACTGCAGGAGAGTTTAGTGGCAGCTTTTGTGGAAAAGGTAGAAACAGAAGGTAGGGAATGGTGTAAAGAGTTCCTTACCCAGTATGTGGTTAGCGGAGATGAAGAAGTATGTATGGCCCCTCGGGAAGCAGAAATCTGGGGCAGTGGTTTTGTGAAGGAGATAAATGAAGAGAAAAATTTATCTTTACGCTTTGGGGGAATAGCAGAGGACGTAGAGCGAGGCTTTCTCTTGAGGCGAGGAGGTATGATGGTAGATTTGAGCTTTGTTTCTATAGTGGAAGAGTACATCAGAAAGAACGAAGGGAAAATTTCTGCCTTACTTTTTGAGGAGTAGCTAATGAATGTAGACCTGGAAAAACCCAAAAGCAGTGAAGATACCAGTTATGCCTACTTAGTAGGGAGAGTTAGAGCCTTAGAGCGAGGTCTCTTGACTCAGAGAACCCTGGAGAACTTGCTTCGTTCAGAAAACTTAGACCAGGCTCTACGGGGAGTAGCAGAAATTCCTTACTGGGGCGAGGTTTTTCAGAATGTTTCTCCTCGTATTTATGATATTGATAAAACTTTGATGACTCACTATTGGCAAACCGTACAAGAGATAGCTAGTTATCCTCCGGGAGACAAAATTGCCCATTTTTTTAACTTATCGTTTGATTTTAACCAGATAAAATTGGTCTTAAAGTATTGGTTGGCGGGGAAAACTCCGGAGGAGACTTATCCCACTACCTTAGATTTAGGAAAAGTTGAGAAGTTTTTAGGAGGAGAGGCCCGAGAATATCTTCCAGCTTTTTGGAGCGAGGCTATAACAGATAGCTTGGAAGCCTATGAGAACTATCGACTCATTCAGGTGGTGGAACTAGTTCTGGACCGGTATTATTTAGAGCAGGTTTATATCTTAGCTAAAAACACAGAAAGTAAAGCTCTCAAGAACTGGTTTTTAGTTTTTATAACTTTTGCCTATTTTCGAGCGATTTTCCGGGCTCGCTATCAAGGAAGAAAGGCGGAAATAGTTCACCTCCTTTACTTTTCTCAATCGCTTTTTCCCGAAGAAAAATTTATAGAGATGCTGAGTGCCCCTGCAGAGAAAGTGGCGGAAGAAGTTGATAACTTTGGTTTCGATTTTCTTCTTCCCGAAAAAGGAATTTTCCGGGATGACCCTTCTTATTTAGCGGAAATAGAGCGAAATATGGATAATTATCTTTTGGATTTTATTCGTTCTTATCGATGGAAAACTTTTGGTCCGGAGCCGGTTTTTGGATTTCTCTGGGCGCAAAGTATAGACGTCAAGAATTTGCGCTTGGTTTTAGAAGGAAAATATTTTGGTTTAGAGAGCGAAAAAATAAAAAGTAAATTGCGAGAGTGTTACTATGAGTGATAGTCGTTTGGCTTTTGTAGGAGGAGAAGAAAATAGCCTCTGTTTTCGAGGCATGGGATTTGATGTTTATGTAGCCTACTCCGCAGAAGAAGCAAAGGGGTTTTTACCCCTGTTGCGGAGAAGCAATTATGCCCTGATTTTCACCGAGTGGAAGTTTTATTCTTTGATTAAGGATCATTTTGAAGACCAGCGCTCCGAGGCCTTGCCGGTTATTTTAGGCATTCCTACCCGGAAGGAAGAAATAGGGAAAGGATCTGAGTTCATAAGGGAGCTGGTGCGAATAGCGGCCGGGAGCGATATAACTTTATAGAGAGAGGAATGATGATGTTGGAGGGAAGCGCTAAAGGTGCAATATTGAGTGTCAATGGACCAGTGGTCGTAGCGATAGGACTTCCCGGGGCAAAGATGTATGACCTGGTAAAAGTGGGAGAAAAGAAACTGGTGGGAGAGATTATTGGTCTTGACCAGGATAAAGCCACCATTCAGGTTTACGAAGAAACAGCGGGAATCCGACCCGGGGAGCCGGTGGAATCAACTTATGAACCGCTGAGCGTGGAGCTAGGCCCGGGGTTGATAAGTAACATTTTTGATGGAACACAGAGACCCCTGGAAGTTATTCGAGAAATTTCTGGTGATTTTATTGCCCGAGGAGTAGAAGTTCCTCCTCTGGATCGCTCTAAAAAATGGGATTTTCATCCCTTAGTTAAAGTAGGAGAAGAAGTAGAACCAGGAGATATATTAGGAGAAGTACCTGAAACCACTGCTATCACTCACCGGGTCATGGTTCCTCCCGGGGTTCGGGGAAAAGTGAAGGAAATAAAAGAAGGTTCTTTTACTGTAGAAGAAGTGATTGCCATAGTTGACCAGGAGGGAGAAGAAAAACCCATAACTTTAATACAGCGCTGGCCAGTCAGGACTCCTCGTCCCTATAAAAGAAAGGTAAACCTGGATGAGCCTTTAATCACCGGGCAGCGAGTTATCGATACCTTTTTCCCTATAGCCAAAGGAGGAGTAGCCTGCATTCCCGGTCCTTTTGGAAGCGGAAAAACAGTGGTGCAACACCAGCTGGCTAAATGGTCAGATGCTGATGTTATAGTCTTCATTGGTTGCGGGGAACGGGGTAACGAAATGACCGACGTGCTGATGGAGTTCCCCGAATTGGTTGACCCCTACACCGGGGAGCCTCTTATGAAAAGGACTATTTTAATTGCCAATACTTCTAATATGCCGGTGGCTGCGCGTGAAGCTTCGGTTTATACGGGAATTACCATGGCTGAATATTTTCGGGATATGGGCTACAAAGTAGCTCTTATGGCTGATTCTACTTCTCGCTGGGCAGAGGCTATGCGAGAGATTTCTGGCCGTCTGGAAGAAATGCCCGGAGATGAAGGGTTTCCTGCTTATTTAGGAAGCCGGATAGCCAGTTTTTATGAACGAGCTGGGAAAGTGGTCGCTTTAGGAAAAGAAGATAGAACTGGTTCTTTGACCGTGGTTGGTTCGGTATCACCTCCCGGTGGTGACCTATCAGAACCCGTGACTCAAAACACTCTGCGAGTAGTACAGGTGTTCTGGGGGCTGGAAGATAGATTGGCTTATCAGCGTCATTTTCCAGCTATTAACTGGCTGATTAGCTATTCTCTTTATCTTCCTCATCTGGAGAATTTCTGGAGAGAAAATGTGGCTCCTGATTTTTCTGCCAATCGAAATCTGGCTATGCAAATTCTCCAGCAGGAAGCAGAGTTAGAAGAAATAGTGCGTTTAGTGGGAGTAGAATCGCTATCTTTTCGGGAAAGATTTGTTCTGGAAATAGCTCGATCTATCCGGGAAGATTTTCTTCAACAGAGTGCCTTCCAGGAGGTAGATACTTTTAGTTCTTTGCGTAAACAATACTTGATGCTGAAACTCATTATTACTTATTACCAGGAAGGTTTAAAAGCTTTAGAGAAAGGTTTATCTTTGAGAGATATTCTTTCTATTCCTGCTCGGGAGAAAATAGGGAGAGCGAAATATATTCCTGAAGAGAAAATTGAGACTCTGGAAAAACTCATAGAGGAAGTTCAAGAAGAAATAGCCAATAAACTGAGGGGCGAGGTTGAAAGCAATGTATAAAGAATTTACCACTATTTCAGAAGTGGCTGGCTCTTTGCTCACTGTAGAAGAAGTGGAAGATGCCCGATATATGGAGATTGTGGAGATAGAGTCGCAGGATGGCTCGCGACGGCGGGGTCAGGTGCTTATGACCAGCAGAGGCAAGGCGCTGGTGCAAGTTTTTGAAGGAACAGAAGGGATAGGTGTCGGGCAAAGCAAAGTCAGGTTTTTAGGAAGAGTGATGGAGCTTTCTGTTTCTCCCGATATTCTGGGGAGAGTTTTCAATGGTTCGGGAGTTCCTATTGATGGTGGTCCGGGAATTGTTCCTGATGCTCGTCTGGACGTTAACGGCAACCCCATAAATCCTGTAACTCGAGACTATCCTATCGACTTTATTCAAACCGGGATTTCAGCTATTGACGGTTTGAATACTCTGGTAAGAGGACAGAAGCTTCCCATTTTTTCTGCTTCTGGTTTACCTCATGCTCGTCTGGCTGCCCAAATTGCTCGCCAGGCTAAAGTATTAGGAGAAGAGGAAAAATTTGCCGTAGTTTTTGGAGCTCTGGGTATTACTTTTGAAGAAGCTAATTATTTCATATCTGAGCTGCGTAACACCGGAGCCATTGAGCGGTCGGTTATCTTTGTTAATCTGGCTGATGATCCGGTGGTAGAGCGAATCATTACCCCGCGCATGGCTCTTACCGCGGCAGAATTTCTGGCTTTTGAAATGGATATGCAGGTTTTAGTAATATTAACTGATATGACTAACTACTGTGAGGCTTTACGAGAGGTTTCTGCTGCTAGGAGAGAAGTTCCGGGAAGAAGAGGTTATCCTGGATATCTATATACTGACCTGGCTACTATGTATGAGCGGGCGGGTAGAATCCGGGGCAAGAAAGGCTCTATTACTCAGATTCCAATTCTCACCATGCCCGAAGATGATAAAACTCATCCTATTCCCGACCTCACTGGTTATATTACTGAAGGGCAAATAATTTTAAATCGGCAGCTGCAGCATAAAGGCATTTATCCTCCCATTGATGTTTTGCCTTCTCTTTCTCGACTTAGAGATAAAGGAATTGGTGAAGGTAAAACTCGAGAAGATCATCCTGATGTGGCTAATCAGCTGTTTGCTGCTTATGCTCGAGGAAGAGAGGCGGAAGAACTGGCTACTATTCTGGGAGAGGCTTCTCTTACTGATCTTGACCGCTTGTATATGAAGTTTGCTGAAGAGTTTGAAGAAAAGTTTGTTCAACAGGGAGAGTACGAAGACCGAAGCATTGAAGACACCCTCTCCCGGGGCTGGGATTTATTACGCATGTTACCTCGAGAGGAACTGAAGCGTATTCAAGATATTCACCTGGAACATTTTTATAATGGCCAGAGTTCTTCTTCTGAAGAATAGGAGGATTTCCCTTGAGATTGAATGTTAATCCCAATCGTATGGAGCTCATGAAGCTTAAAAGTCGTTTGAGCATGGCAGAACGGGGTCATAAGCTCTTAAAAGATAAATTAGACGCCCTGATGCAGGATTTTATTCGCACGGTGAGAGAAAATCGTTACCTGCGTCAGGAAATCGAAGAAGAAATCGTTAAAGCTTTTGAAGCTCAGAGTAAAGCTTCTCTTTTGCTTTCTGAGGAAGATAAAAAGTTAATCACTGTTTTCCCGGGAGAGCGATTGGGGCTTGAGGTTCAGGTTCGCCATGTTACCGGAGTAAAAGTTCCTCATTTTGAGGTCAAGGTAGAAGGAGACCCCTATACCTACAGTTTAATAAATACTCCGGCAGAGATAGATGAAGCTTTTAGCTCTTTTTTCCAGGTTTTCCCCTTGATGGTTAAACTGGCAGAAGCAGAAAAAACTATCGAGCTCCTGGCGGTGGAGATAGAAAAAACTCGCCGACGGGTTAACGCTTTAGAGTATGTCCTGATTCCCAATTTACAGGAGACCATAAAATATATTACTCTTAAACTGGATGAGTTAGCTCGTTCTTCGGTGGTAAGCATTATGAGAATCAAAGGAAAAGGATTGACGGGATGAGTTGAAAGTTGCCATTCTCGCTGATATTCATGGCAACTTTGATGCCTTAGAGAGGGTATCGGAGGAGATAGAGAAGTTAGAAGATGTCATGGTTCTGGGAGACATCATTGGCTATGGAGCAGAACCAGAGGATTGTGTGAGGTGGGTAGTAGAGAAAAAAGCTAAAGTACTTCTGGGCAATCATGAAGCTGCTTGCATTGGTGAGTTACCTCTTTCCTGGTTTAATCCTCTTGCTCTTCGAGCTTTGCTCTGGACTCAGAAACGTTTGAGTTCCTTCAGTATCCGGTTTATTCGGTCTCTGCCTCCTGTCATTTCTGATTTTCTTCAGGCTCTGTGGGTTCATGGGAGTCCTCGTCAGCCCACAGAAGAGTATATTGATCATCCTTTTATAGCTCGAGAGATATTTGAAAGTTTTTCTTTCTCTCTCTGTTTTTTTGGGCATACTCACCAGGCTGAAGCTTATATCCTGGAGGAGAGTGGGAGAGTAGAGAGGATTTCTTTTCGAGAAGGGGGAAAATTGGAGATACTTCCTGATAATAGATATTTAATAAATTGTGGTAGTGTAGGGCAACCCCGGGATGGCAACCCCCAGGCTAGCTTTGCCATTTTTGATACGGAGAAGAGAATAGTGGAGATAAAAAGGGTAGACTATGACATTTCTTCTGCCTCTTATAAAATATTACATAGTGGACTTCCTGAATATTTAGCTTACCGGTTAGAAGGAGGGAGATAAGTTTCCGGACAAATCTAATTTAAGAGACAACGCTATTTGGAATAGATGAGTTTCTTGACTGCCAGAGAGATTATAGTAAAATAAAATCGAATGAACTGGGTTATACCTCAATGAGAAAGATTTGAGGTATAACTCCTGTTTTTATTATACCTTATACAAATCTAACACTTTAGTTTAAGAAAGGTGGATACAAATGGTAGAAGTTAAAAAAGAGGAAAAAGAAAAACATGTAGTAGAGATGGAAATTACGGTGGAGAAAGAGAGAGTAAATGAGGCATTGGATAAAGTTTACCGAGAGCTGAGCTACAGAATGACCGTGCCAGGATTTAGAAAAGGGAAAGCCCCCCGAGGTATTTTGCGGAGCTTTGCCGGCGAAGACTTTATTTTAGAAACAATGACTCAAGATTTAATTCCTCAAGTAGTTCAAGAAGTATTGACTCAGGAGAGCATTAGAGTAATTGGTGAACCGGACTTAGAGATAGTGCATGCAGAGGAAGACGAGCCTTTAGTTTTGCGTCTTCAGGTAATAGAGGAACCAGAAGTAAAGTTAGCCGATCCCGGGGAGTTAGAAGTAAGAAAGTATCGTTTGGAGATTAGAGAATCAGATGTAGAAAAAGAAGTGGAGAAATTGATAGACTCTCGTAGTACCTGGAAAGATAAAGGGGAAGGTGAACCAGCAAGAGAAGGGGATCTGGTTATGCTAAAAATAGAAGACGAAGATTATGCTGTGGTAGCAGAGTCTTCTTTAGATAAAGAGAAATCTATTGCCCGAGAAGTTTTAGGTATGAGAGTAGGAGAAAAGGGGAAAATTACTCAGGGAGAAGAGGAAGAAACCGAAATAGAGTTTTCGATAAGTGGAATAATGGGAAAAGAAAGGCCAGAGGTAAATGAGGAGTTTCTATCTGGTTTAGAAGAAGGGTTAAATTCCATAGAAGATTTAAAAAACAGAGTTAGAGAAAAATTAGAAGCCCTGGCTCAAGATATAGTGGAGGAGAGATTGGAGAAAGAAGCGGTAGTGGCTCTATGTCGGGAATCTGAAGTTTATATTCCTGAGGCCCTGTTGGACATTGATGTCCGCCAGCGCATAGACATTCTGAAGGAAGATCTGGAGAAGGACGGTTTAACCCTGGACCGCTATTTAGAGTTAATGGATATGGATTTTGCCACTCTGGAAAAAAATTTACGGGATTTAGGCCGCTGGGAACTTCGGAAATTCTTCGTTCTGGAGAAATACGCTGAAGAAAATGAGATTTTGGTTACGGAAGAGGATTTGATGGCCGAGTTTGAAGAGATAGCGAAGAAGACAGGTAAAACCAAAGAGGAAATAAAAGAAATCTTGGAATTAAGTGATAGAATAGAAGGAGTAAAGAGCAATATAAGAGACAGGAAAACTATTAAAGATATAGCTCAGAAGGTGAAAGTCAAAGAGCTGGAGGAGCCTATAAATTTAGATCAGTGGAAAGCATTGGGAGACCCGGAAGAGGAGATGATAAGATGAAGGACTTTCTTCTGATGAATAGTTACTTAGTACCGATGGTGGTGGAGCAAACACCCCACGGGGAGAGAGCTTATGACATTTACTCTCGTCTTTTGCAAGACAGGATTGTTTTTTTAGGAACGGAAATAGACGATACGATAGCTAATCTGGTTATTGCTCAGTTACTTTTTTTAGAAGCAGCTAACAAGGAAAAAGACATAAATCTTTATATCAATAGCCCTGGTGGTTTGGTTTCTTCTACTTTAGCTATTTATGATACCATCCAGTATATAAACCCGGATGTAGCCACTATTTGCATCGGACAGGCAGCCAGTGGTGCGGCAGTGATTTTGGCTGCTGGAGCTCCGGGTAAAAGGATGGCTTTACCTAATTCCCGGGTGATGATTCATCAGCCCTTAGGTGGAGCCCAGGGACAGGTGTCTGATATTGAGATTCATACTCGGGAGATGATTAAAATTAGAGAAAAGTTGAATGAAATATTAGCCCATCATACTGGAAAACCGGTAGAAAAGATTAGAAACGATACAGAAAGAGACTACTTTATGTCTCCCGAAGAAGCGCGGAAATACGGGTTAATAGATAAGGTTCTTTATCCGGAAGAAAAAAACAAAAAGGAGAAGTAAATAATAATGCCTAAGTATGAGGAGGAAAAATTGAAGTTGCGCTGTTCCTTCTGTGGTAAGAATCAATCAGAGGTTAAGAAGCTTATAGTTGGTCCGGGAGTGTACATTTGTGACGAGTGCGTGGAGTTGTGTAACGGAATCATCAAAGAAGACGATAAACACCGAAAGTCAGATCTGGCTCTGGAAAAGCTACCTTCTCCCAAGGAGATAAAAGCTTTTCTAGACCAGTATGTGATAGGACAGGAGAGAGCCAAAAAAGTTCTTTCTGTAGCAGTCTACAATCATTACAAACGAATTACCTACAGCTCCAGGGAAGATATAGAGATAGAAAAAAGCAATATTTTACTTATTGGACCGACGGGAAGTGGTAAAACTCTTTTGGCTCGCACCCTTTCTTTGTTGCTTAATGTTCCCTTCGCCATTGCCGATGCTACTACCTTAACCGAGGCCGGATATGTAGGGGAGGATGTGGAAAACATCTTGCTTCGTTTGATTCAGAATGCTAACTTTGATATCAAAAAAGCGGAAAGAGGAATTATATATATAGATGAGATAGATAAAATTGCTCGCAAAGGAGAAGGTCCTTCCATCACCCGAGATGTATCAGGTGAGGGAGTACAACAGGCTTTATTGAAAATCCTGGAAGGGACCATGGCTAATGTTCCTCCCCAGGGAGGGAGGAAGCATCCTCATCAGGAATTTATCCAGATTAATACTGAAAACATTCTTTTCATTTGCGGAGGCGCTTTTGTAGGTTTAGATAAAATAGTTGAAAGCCGCTTAAAAGACCACAAAATTGGTTTTGGGGCGCGAGAAGCTTCTTCTACTATGGATTCATTTAATCCTTTAAGTGAAGTTCAACCAGAAGATTTGATAAGGTATGGTGTTATTCCCGAATTTGTGGGACGTATTCCAGTAGTTTGTGCTCTTGACCCCTTAGGCGAGGAAGATTTGGTACGTATTCTTATCGAGCCTCGCAATAGTCTGGTTAAACAGTACCAGAGCTTGTTAAAAATGGAAGGAGCAGAACTCATTTTTACTGAAGGTGCACTGCGCCTTATTGCTCAGGAGGCTATGGCTAAAGGCACAGGAGCACGAGGATTGCGCGCTATAATGGAAAAGTTAATGGTGGAGTTGATGTTTGAGTTGCCTTCTCGCAAAGATATTGAAAAAGTAGTGATCAATGAAGAAGCGGTCAAAAGTGGTACTCTTCTTCCTTTTTTGGAGGGAGAAAGTGCTAAAGAAGAACAATCGGCGTAAGGGAAATGCATAATGAATGAACGAACTATTATTTCTCCAGTTTTTGAACCCTCTTCGGTGGAAGATAAATGGTATGAATTCTGGGAGGAGAAAGGTTATTTTACTCCTCCTCCCTCCCCGGCTCCTCCTTTTTCTATAGTTATTCCTCCTCCTAACGTTACCGGTCATCTTCACATGGGGCATGCCTTAAACCTCACCCTTCAGGATATATTAATCCGTTATCGAAGAATGCAAGGTTATCGGGCTCTCTGGGTACCGGGAACTGACCATGCAGGCATTGCTACTCAAAATGTGGTAGAAAAGCAACTGTCTCGAGAAGGGCTGAGTCGCCATGATTTAGGCAGAGAAAAGTTTCTGGAAAGAGTCTGGGAGTGGAAAGAGCGTTATCATGAGAGAATTGTAAAACAATTGAAGAAGATGGGAGCTTCTTGCGATTGGACGAGGGAGCGATTTACTTTAGATGAAGGTTTATCTCGGGCGGTGCGGGAAGTTTTTGTCCGACTTTTTGAAGAGGGTTTAATTTATAAAGATGAATACATTGTAAACTGGTGTCCCCGCTGTGAAACAGCACTGGCTGATATTGAAGTGGAGTATACGGAGGTTCCCGCTCACCTTTATTATGTTAGATACTATCTCAAAGATGAAGATAATTATTTGGTAGTGGCTACTACAAGGCCGGAGACCATGCTGGGAGATGTAGCTTTAGCAGTAAACCCTCATGATGAGCGCTATAAAGACCTGGTAGGGAAAATAGCTATTCTGCCGCTCACAGGAAGGGAACTCCCCATTATCGCCGATGAATACGTGGATATTGATTTTGGAACCGGGGTGCTTAAGGTTACCCCTGCTCATGACCCCCACGATTTTGAATTGGGAAGAAAACATGGGCTGCCTCTGGTCAAGGTTATCGATGAGCAGGGTTTTATGAGCGAAGAAGCTCTCAACTTTTCTGGTCTTTCTCGGGAAGAAGCCCGGGAAAGAGTGGTGGAAAAATTAAAAGAAGAAGAATACTTGGAAAAAATAGAAGATTATTCTCACTCAGTGGGACATTGTTATCGCTGTTCTACTGTGGTAGAACCTCTGGTTTCTAAACAGTGGTTTGTTCGAGTGAAGGACCTGGCTCAGCCAGCCATAGAGGTGGTTAAACAAAAAAAGATAGAGTTTGTCCCTGAGCGCTGGGAAAAAGTCTATTTTGAATGGATGGAGAATATCAAAGACTGGTGCATTTCACGCCAGTTGTGGTGGGGACATCGCATTCCTGTTTTTTATTGTCAGGATTGTGGTTATGTTTTCGCTCATCGAGATACCCCGGAGAGCTGTCCCCGTTGTGGGGGGGAAGTAAAGCAGGATGAAGACGTCCTGGATACCTGGTTCAGCTCTGCTCTCTGGCCTTTTTCGGTGTTCGGGTGGCCAGAAGATACCGAAGACCTGAGGACTTTTTATCCCACATCAGTTTTAATTACCGGTTTTGATATCATTTTTTTCTGGGTAGCACGTATGATTATGATGGGCCTGAAGTTTATGGGAGATGTTCCCTTCCGGAAAGTTTATATTACTCCCTTATTGCGGGATGCTCAGGGAAAGAAAATGAGCAAGTCTTCGGGCAATGCTATTGATCCTTTAGAAATAATAGACCAGTACGGAGCGGATGCTTTGCGCTTTGCTCTGGGTTGGCTTACAGTGCAAGGTAGAGACATTAATCTCTCTCGGGAGAGAATAGAAGCATCACGTAATTTCATGAACAAATTGTGGAATGTTTCTCGTTTTGTATTGATGAATGAAGAAGGTTTTTCAGCTTTTGAAGGACTTGTGGACCTCGATATTAAAGACCGCTGGATTATTTCTCGTTTTCATCGTTTATTAGGTGAAGTAGAGGAGGCGCTGGATAGTTTAGATTTTGGTCGATATGCTCAACTTCTTTACGATTTTGTATGGGGAGAATATTGTGATTGGTATATTGAGTGGAGCAAGATAGACCTTTACCAGGGGGGAGAGAGAAAAAAAAGAAAAGCTCAAAACGTCCTCATTTATTTACTTTCAGGGATTTTAAAGCTTTTGCACCCTGTGGTTCCCTTTATTACCGAAGAAATCTGGCAGAACCTTCCTGTGAAAGAAAGAGAGAGCATCATGATTGCCCCCTGGCCTTATAAAGAAGAGAAATGGTTAGATGAAGAGGCAGAGAAAACTATTTACTTTTTACAGGATGTTATAAGGGAAATCCGCTATTTACGGGCGGAACTGGGTATCCCTCCCAAAGAAGAATGCCAGGTAATACTCAATTTATCTGATGAGGAAAGCTACCGATATATGAAAGGTAATTTCTCTTATGTAGAAAGCCTGGCTAAATGTTCGATACTGGAAGCTGGTTATAATTTGAAAAAGCCAGAATCAGTGGCCACAGGAAGAGTGCAGGGAGCGGATATTTATCTTCTGGTGGGAGGTGTGATTGACCTCAATAAGGAGGTGGAGCGTTTGAATAAAAAACTTTCCCGTCTTCAAAAAGAAGAGGAAAGACTGAGAGAACGTCTTAATAACTTCTCCTTTCTGCATCGAGCTCCGGAGGAAGTAGTAGAAAAGGAAAAGAAGCGCTTTGCTGATTTAATTAAGGAGAAGGAAAAATTAGAGACCTTGCTTGAGGGTATCTGATGAGTAACCCCTTTGCTTTTTTGAAAAGACGGGATCCGGTAGAAACAATTATAATTCTTCTCGGGGGTTTATTGGTAGTAGTTATTGCTTTTTTTATAGCTCGAGGAGATCTGGATTATTACACCGAATATCTCCTTACTGGTGGTATTTTTGAGAGAAAAATAGAGGTAAAAGAAGTAGAAGTTCCTTTTTCTTCTTATTTTCCTGAAGAGGAAGAGTTTTTACCTCAAGAAACACCCCAGGAGATGGTTCCTTCTCCAGTACCAGAGGGAGAAGAAGTTTCTCCTCCCCGGGTAGCTGCAACCCCTTTCCCGGAAGAAAAAAGGGTTGAGCCTCCTCGAGAAACTAAAACTCCTCCTCCCCGGGTAGCCGAAGCTCCTTCAGGAGAATTTTTTGTTCAGTGTGGAGCATTTTCTAAACCAGAGAATGCTCAAAAAATGGTGGAGACCTTGAAAGGGCTTGGCTATCAAGCTGTTTCTGAGCCTGTTTCAGGATTGTATAGAGTTAGAATATATGGTTTTCAAAGCAGGGACGAGGCTGAGAAAGCGGTTAGCAAGTTAAAGAGCCAGGGAATAGAATCTTTTTTGGGAAAGTAGGGAAAAATTATATGACTTTGCGAGAAATAAAAGAGATATTACAAGCTGAGGTGCTAGCAGGGGAAGAATTCCTGGATCGAGAGCCATCCTCTGCCTGCGGAAGCGACCTTTTAAGTGATGTTCTGGCTTTTACTAAAGAAAATTCTGTACTCCTTACTGGCTTAACCAATTCTCAAGTAATTCGTACTGCGGAAATGAGTGACATAATAGGGGTTATTTTTGTGCGAGGAAAGAAGCCCGATAATTACACCATCGAGTTAGCCACCATCAAGAAGATTCCCCTTTTAACTACTCGTTTGCCTATGTATGAATCCTGTGGGAGGCTTTATTTACGGGGATTGAAGGGTTGTAGTGAAGTGTGAATGGGAGAAGATAAAGTTTTAGTGGAAATAGAGCGGGAAATTGTGGGGGGAGATTTTCAGAGTGCCGGTGATGTGTCCAGTGAATTGAAAAAAGTTCTTCAGCAGGTAGGCTTCCCTCCTTCTTTTAATCGTCGGATAGTGATTGCCGCTTATGAAGCAGAGATGAATGTGGTGATTCATGCTTATCGAGGGGTTTTTACCACTCAAATTTATGAAGATCAGGTGCACATTGAAGTGGATGACCAGGGTCCAGGCATACCAGACCTGGAGCTGGCCTTTCAAGAGGGTTATTCTACCGCTCCTCCTCATATAAGAGAAATGGGTTTTGGAGCGGGATACGGGCTTTCTAATATGAAGAAATGCTCTGATCGCCTGGAAATTGATACCCGGGTAGGAGAGGGAACTAAAGTGATTATGGATTTTTTTCTTAACTCAGAGGAGTAAGTTCTGTGATAGAGGAGGAAATTTTCCATTCTGTTCGCCTAGATGAAGAGAAATGTAAAGGCTGTACCCATTGTATTCGCCATTGTCCCACGGAGGCCATTCGGGTGAAAGAAGGGAAAGCTCGAATTGATGAAGAGAGATGTATTGATTGTGGAGAATGCATTCGGATTTGCCCTAACCATGCTAAATACGCTCAATCTGATTCTTTAGAAGTTATAAAAAAATTCCCCTGTGCTATAGCTCTTCCCGCTCCCGCTTTTTATGCTCAATTTAAAGTAGACATTTCTCTGGGTAAAATACTCCAGGGTCTTTTACATCTGGGTTTTCAGGAGGTTTTTGAAGTAGCCCGGGGGGCAGAAATTCTGGCAGAGGAGATTGATCGTTATTTAAAAAAAAGAGAGATAGTTACTCCGATAATTTCTTCTGCATGTCCTGCGGTAGTAAGGTTGATAGAGGTCAGATTTCCTTCCTTAATAGAAAATTTGCTTCCCTTAGATTCTCCTCTGGGAGTAACGGCCAAATTGGCGAGATTACAGGCTATGGAAAAGGGGTATCGTCCCGAAGACATCGGAGTTTTTTTTATCACTCCTTGTCCGGCCAAGGTAACTGAATCTAAACAAAGCGAAGGTGTTTTAGGACACATAGATGGAGCTATCTCTATAGCTAACATTTATTCTCGTCTCGTTAATATAGTAGAGGAGTTAGAAGAATCTTCTTCTTTACCTCTCGCCAGTTTCCGAGGCATTGGCTGGGCTCGCTCAGGAGGAGAGCAGGAGTCATTAAAAGAGGGAGAATATATGGCTGTGGATGGCATCCATCAAGTTATTTCAGTGCTGGAGAAAATCGAGATGGGAGAATTGAAGAATGTAGTTTACTGTGAAGCTCAAGCCTGTGTGGGAGGGTGTATTGGAGGAGTACTGGCAGTGCAGAATCCTTTCATTGCTAAGGTAAGTATCAATCATCTACTTAAGAAGTATACTGAATTTCGACCCATAAGAAAGGGAGAAATGGAGAAATGGCGCAGAGAGGGAGTATTTGAAAGGAAAAAGGCTTACCAGGCTAAGGAAGTTTTAAAACTGGATAAAGATTTTAAGCGAGCTCTGGAAAAATACCAAATGATTGAAAAACTTTTAGAAAAACTCCCCGGTTTGGATTGCGGGGCCTGTGGTTCTCCCACCTGTAGAGCTCTGGCAGAAGATATAGTAAGGGGAAAGGCGGAAGAAATAGATTGTCCTTTTATGTTACGGGATCAGTTGCTCAGCTTATCCGAGGAGATTCATGCCTTAGCCAACAGGGCTCCGCAAACCATGGCTAAAAAAAAGGAGGAATGAAAAATTTTGAGAGTGACTCAAATCGTTGAGCCATTAAAGGCGGAAGTAGTAGTAGGAGAGAGGATGGAGGAACAAGATATAGAAGGAGGATACTGTGGAGACCTTCTCAGTGATTGCATTGCCAATGCTAAAGAGGGAAGCGTCTGGGTTACCATCCAATCTCACCCAAACACAGTGGCGGTAGCAGTGTTAGTAGGCATACCTTGTATAGTGGTTTCTAATTACCAGGAGATAAACGAAGAAACAAGGAAAAGAGCTCAAAAAGAAGGCGTAACTATTTTACGCACTTCTTTGACCAGCTATCAGGCGGTTAGTGTTCTTTTCTCTCTGGGGATACCAGGCACCAAAAGACATGGCTAAGGGGGTTTTTTTAGCCGACCTCCACATTCACAGTGTTTTGTCTCCTTGTGCTGACCGGGATATGTTGCCCCATTGTATTATTCTGGAAGCCTGGGAGAAAAATATTAATTTGATTGCCGTAACCGATCACAATGCCTGTGATAATGTAGGAGCAACTGTGACACTGGGAGAAAAATTTGGTATCTGGGTAATACCAGGAGTGGAGGTGGAAACCAGAGAAGAGGTGCATCTTCTTTCTTTTTTCCCTTCTTTATCTCAACTTCACGATTTTAATCAAGAAATAGCAAGATTTCTTCCTTTTATTCCTCTGTCAGAAGAACTGTGGGGAGAAGAGTGGGTAATAGATGAGGAGGGGGAGATAAAAGAAAAAAAGACGAACCTTTTAGTTTACCCCTTAGATTTATCGGTAGAGCAAGTGGTGGAAAAAGTCAGAAGTCGGGAGGGAATAGTTATCCCCGCTCATGTAGACCGTCCCAGTTATAGCATCATTTCTCAGCTTGGCTTTATCCCTCCCCATCTGGAAATAAAAGTGGTAGAATTATCGAGTAATACCTCTGAAGAGGAAGCAGTAAATAAATTAGGTTTAGCAGGCTTTCGATTTCTTCACTCTTCTGATGCCCATTCCCTTTCTCAAATCGGCTCAGTTACCACTTCTTTTTTATTCTCTTCTTTTCCCAACTGGCGAGAACTGGAACAAATCCTCACCTGAAATTTTCCTCTAATAGAAAATTTCCCTTTTTTGGAACGAACGTTCTATTTATCTTTTATCTTTATTAGTTTATGCTAAGTGGGGTATAATGGTAAAAAGTGGGAGGAAGTGGGAAATGTTTTTAGGCCATTATTACCACACTATAGATGAGAAGAATCGAGTGGTGATTCCCAGTTCCTTTAGGGGAGAAATTTCCGGGAAGGTCTATCTCACTCAAGGAATGGAAAAATGTATTTTTCTCTATCCCGAAGAAGTGTGGAATAGATTTTATCAAAAGATTACCACTCTTTCTCTCACTCGAAAAGAAACTCGAGAATTTTCCCGCTTCTTTCTGGCTAATGCTACCTGCCTCGATATTGATGGACAAGGAAGAATTGTTCTTCCTGATTACTTAAAAAATTATGCTGAAATAAACCGACAGGTGGTTTGGGTGGGGGTGGGGGAACGCCTGGAAATCTGGGCAGAAGAAATCTGGAGACCTTATCATGAGGAGATGGGAAAGAAATTTGGCGAGCTTACTGAGCAGATAGTGGATACGGGTATTTAGATATGAACACTTATGTTTTTCATCAACCGGTAATGGAGAAAGAAGTGCTCCATTATCTTCTCTGGAGAAAAGACGGAATTTATGTAGATGCTACAGTAGGAGGAGGAGGCCACGCTCTATCCATTCTGGGTGAGCTCGATGAAGGGGCTATATTGGTAGGGATAGACCGAGATGAAGAAGCCATAAAAATGGCCAAGGAAACCCTGAAAAACCCTTCCCTTCCAGTATATTTGGTCAAAGAAAGGTTTTCTCTAATTGACCAGGTTCTTTTTTCTCTGGGTATAGAAAAAATTTCGGGGATATTGTTTGATCTGGGGGTATCCTCGTGGCAGCTGGATAAAGCAGAGAGAGGTTTTAGCTTCCAGAAGGAAGGATTTTTAGATATGAGAATGGATTTATCTGAGGAACGAAATGCCTATCAGGTGGTCAATGAATTTCCGGAGAAAGAATTAGCTGATTTGATTTATTATTACGGAGAAGAAAGGTTTTCTCGAAGAATTGCTCGGGCTATAGTGAAGGAGCGAGATAGAAAACCCATAGCCACTACTCGGGAATTAGCCCGGGTTATAGAAAGAGCAGTCCCTCAACGAGGAAAAATTCATCCTGCTACTCGAACTTTTATGGCTTTGCGTATTTTTGTAAACGAAGAATTAAAGGAGATAGAAGAAGCTCTGAGAAAAGTTTCTCCTCTGGTAGAAGAGGGAGGAAGAGTAGTGGTAATTAGCTACCATTCCCTGGAAGATCGGATAGTAAAAAGATTTTTAAAAGATGAAGAAGAGTGGGAGGTATTAACCAAAAAACCTGTTTATCCCACTCCTGAAGAGGTGAGAGATAATCCTCGGGCTCGCAGTGGTCGTCTGAGAGCAGGAGAAAAGCGAAGTAAAATTAAGGAGGGATAAGAATGAAGCGGGTTAAATCTTGGCTGATATTTGGTCTATTTTTTATTTTTTCTCTTTCTTTCCTCTGTGTTACCTTGCAAGCTTTGCTTTTAGAAAAAAGCTATTTGGTGGAACAAAAAAGGGAGAATATTGATAATTTGTTGGCAACCAGGGAGAAATTAAAAATGGAAATTGCCCAATTATCTTCGCTGGAGAGAATAAAAGAAGTGGCAATAAATCAGCTGGGTATGACCTATCCCGATCAAACTGTCTATATGGTGTCCAGCTCGGCTTTGGGGGGCGGAGAAGGAGAGCTGGTCCTGGGTAAAATGCCTGAGGAGACACAAGGAGAATGATTTCCAGAAAATTTGTCCGACGGGCAAATTTTCTGTTTTTTTTAAGTTTATTCCTTTTAGGAGTTGTTGCAGTTCGCGTTTTTTCCCTTCAGGTATTACAGGGCAAATTTTATCGAGAAGAAGCCTTATCTCGTTTAGTATTAGAAGAAACTTTGCCCTCTCGAGGGTCAATTCTGGATCGAAGCGGTAAAGTACTGGCTGAGGATGTGGGGGTTCTTTCTATCAGCGCTTACCCTCCTCAGATGGACGACCCGGAGAAAATAGCAGAAGAATTATCTCAACTTCTTTCCCTTTCAGCGTCTGAATTGCAGCAAAAATTCCAGAGCGGGCTTTTCTGGATAGAGATTACCGACAATGCGCCCCTCTATTTGAAGGAAGCTCTGGAGGAGAAAAAGCTAAAAGGGATAAGCTGGAAGGAAAAACCGGTTCGTTTTTACCCTCAAGCCCCTTTATTTAGTAATCTTCTGGGTTTTGTGGGAAAAGATAGACAGGGGCTGGAGGGTTTAGAGTTTGCCTTTGATTCTTATATTGCAGGTAAACCGGGCTATACATTTTACGAAAAAGATGCTCTGGGGCGAGAAATACCTCTTACTACTAAACACTTATCACCTCAAAGTGGTAACGATCTCCTTTTAACTGTAGATAGCACCATCCAGTTTTTTGCTGAAGAAGCATTAGATCAGGCTATGGAAAAAACTAAAGCTCTTCGAGGAGTGGTAATAGTTAATAACCCTCAGAGTGGAGACATTTTAGCTATGGTCAGCCGTCCTTCTTTTGATAATCGCAACTTTCAAGATTTTCCCTCTGAATCCTGGAAAAATTTGGCTATCAGTATGGTTTTCGAGCCAGGTTCTACGGTAAAACCATTGGTGATGGCTGCAGCTTTAGAAGAAAAAAAAGCTTCTCTTGAAGAGAGATTCTTTTGCCCTGGTTTTGTTATGGTGTATAATCATCGGGTGCGAGATATTAAAGCTCATGGCGAACAGAAGCTGGAAGATTTGTTAATTAATTCTTGCAATGTGGGGATTATTACTCTGGCTGAAAGGCTGGGCAAGGATAAACTATTTTATTATTTGAAGAATTTTGGATTAGGAGAAAAATGCGATATAGGATTACCGGGAGAAGAGCAGGGTCTTTTACGCCCTTCCCGAGATTGGTCTTTACTCTCCATAGGTGCTATTCCCATTGGTCAGGAGATGATGGTTACTCCCTTGCAGCTTTTGAGAGCTCTTTCTGCTCTGGCTAATAAGGGGGTGGTGATGCAACCTCGCTTGGTGAGCAAAATAATCAGCCCCACGGGAGAGATAATAGAGGGATTTTCTCCTGTTTCTTCAGGAGAGGTAGTATCGGAGCGGACAGCATCTTTAGTTCTGGAAATGATGGAAAAAACAGTAAAAGAGGGAACGGGAAAAAAGGCTTATATAGAAGGATATCGTATAGGGGGGAAAACAGGAACTGGTCAGAAAGTGGGACTTGACGGCCGCTATGACCCTCGCAAGTTTTATTCTTCTTTTGTAGGGTTTTTCCCTCTTCCCGAGCCTCGCTTTGGAATTATTATAGTTCTGGATGAACCACAAGGAGAATATTATGGCGGAGACATTGCTGCTCCTGTTTTTAGAGAAATTGCTCAGAACATTATTAACTATGCTGGTATAATGTCAGATGAAGCGGAGGTAGGGCTATTTTGACTATAGGTCAGTTTTTGTCTTCATTTTCTTTTGAAGAAGGAAAAATTGAAAACCCCGAGGAAGAAGTTAGAGGCCTTGTTTTTGATTCTCGTCGGGTACAGCCGGGCTATGTTTTTTTTGCCCTTCCTGGTTCTAATACCGATGGTCACTTTTATATTGAAGAAGCGATAAAAAGGGGAGCAACTTTAGTAGTTTTAGAAAAAAAAGAATTTGCTCTTCCTCCCCAAGTTAAGGTATCCTGGGTTTTAGTTCCTGAAGGGAGAAAAGCTCTGGCTCTGGCCTCCTCCTTTTTTTATGGTGACCCTTCTTCTTCTCTCAGGGTTATGGGAGTAACAGGCACTAATGGAAAGACTACTACTTGTTTTTTCCTCCGCGCCATTTGGGAAAAAAGTGGTTTTCCCTGTGGTCTTCTTACCACAGCCCGCAACATAATAGGTCCTAAAGAAGAAGAAGCCATAAACACCACCGAGGAGTCTCTTTCTCTTTATCGCCATCTTTATGAGATGCAAAAAATGGGTATAAAAAACGCAGTAGTCGAAGTTTCTTCTCACGCTTTAGCTTTAAGAAGAGTGGAAGGAATAAAATTTGATTCTGCTTTAGTTACCAATTTAATTCCTGAACATATGGAGTTTCATCGTACTTTCGAACATTATTTTGAGAGCAAGAGAAAACTTCTACAGATGGTGGAAGAAAATCTCTCTAAGAGTTATCCTCGGGTAGTAGTGGTGAATGGGGACGACGAAAATTGCCTTAAAATGAGAAAAGGAATAGGAGTTCCTTATCTCATTTACGGTCTAAACAAGGAGGCAGAGATAAGAGGAGAGAACATTACTTGTTCTCTTCAGCAAAGCTCTTTTTTAGTAAAAAGTCCCTGGGGGAAAATGGAAGTGGTAATTCATTTTCCTGGCATTCATAATGTGTACAATGCTCTTTCTGCTATTTCTTTGGCTCTTTTTTATGGTTTAGATATAAATGATATTCAAGAAGCGCTATTCCAGGTTCATCATATTCCTGGTCGATGGGAGCTTGTAGAAGCGGGTCAAGATTTTACCGTCATAGTAGATTTTGCTCATAACTGGCATGGGTTAGAAAAAAGTCTCTCTATTATTCGAGATCTAACTCCGGGGAAAGTGATTACCGTATTTGGCTGTGGAGGAGAAAGAGACAGGAGCAAAAGGCCTTTCATCGGAGAAACGGTGGCTCGCTTCAGTGATGCATGTATTGTTACCACTGATAATCCCCGGGGAGAGAGTCCGGAGCAAACTGCTTTTGATGCTTTAGAAGGAGTAAAAAGAGCAGCAAAGAATAAGGATCTACATTTTGAGGTAATTCTGGATCGAGAAGATGCCATCCGGCAGGCTCTGGAATTGGCTCAAAAAGGAGATACAGTTTTTTTGGCGGGGAAGGGCCCGGAGAGATTCCAGGTGTATGGCGGGAAAGCGATTCCTCACAACGACCACTATATAGCCTGGAAAATATTGAAAGAAAAGAAAAATGAAGTTTTATCCTCAAGAAATAGTAGAAATTACTCAAGCTGAAATGCAGAAAACAGGGAAGGCTCCCTTTTTTGAGGGGGTGGCCATTGACAGCCGTTCCCTGAAAGCAGGGCAACTTTTCGTAGCGCTTAAAGGCGAAAGGACTGATGGACATTTATTTGTGAAAGAAGCGATAAAGAAAGGCGCGCCGGGAGCCCTGGTCAGTCGTTTCGAAGATGGAGAAGAAGAAACTTATGTTTTTCGAGTACCGGATACTTTTTTAGCTCTCCAGCGT
>Ga0209608_1001038_pt1 | contig 24614 bp, 30 predicted proteins | sample AD_UKC130_MetaG_FD_184428 | JGI IMG/M metagenome (GOLD analysis project Ga0209608, IMG submission 184428) | Active sludge microbial communities of municipal wastewater-treating anaerobic digesters from Canada - AD_UKC130_MetaG (SPAdes) (version 2) | ecosystem: Engineered > Bioreactor > Anaerobic... | reverse complement strand
GCACGCGATCACGCGGTCGCCCCGTTTGAGGTCGGCGGGGATCCGGCCCCGGACGCTCGACCAGACTCGGATGCTGATGGTCGCGTCGCCGTCGATGTCGCGAAGTTTGGCGTAGGTGCCGACGTTGCGGACGTTCCACTCGGTAATCTCGCCCTCGACCCACGCGGTGCCGAGCTTCGCGATCCAATCGCGCATCGCGCCGCCAAGCGTGTCGATCCGGCAGGGTGTCTCGGGGGTTGAGTCTCGGGGCGAGACACGCTCGGTGGGGGGAGCGGTCGCGGCCGTCGTCGGCGAGAACGTCATCACACAATCCTTTCGGGGACAGCCCAGGCGGGCGCGGCTAGACTCGCAGGGTGAGCCAATCCACCGTTGTCAGTCTTCCCGTGCCCCGGATTCCCGGGCGTCGTGGGCTTCTCAAGGATAACCAGGTCGACGGACACCGGAAGGTGTTGTTGGCGGCGCCCCGCGGCTACTGCGCCGGGGTCGACCGTGCCGTCATCGCCGTGGAGAAGGCGCTTGAGCGCTACGGCGCACCCGTGTACGTGCGAAAGCAGATCGTGCACAACATCCACGTCGTCACCGAGCTTGAAGCGGCCGGCGCCATTTTCGTCGAAGAGGTCGACGAGGTGCCGCAGGGCGCCCACGTGGTCTTCAGCGCGCACGGGGTGTCGCCCGCCGTCGTTGCCGAAGCGGCCGACCGTGGCTTGCAGGCCATCGACGCGACCTGCCCGCTCGTGACGAAGGTGCACCGCGAGGCCGTGCGGTTTGCGCGCGACGACTTCGAAATTCTGTTGATCGGCCACGAAGGCCACGAAGAGGTCGAAGGCACCGCCGGCGAGGCCCCCGATCACGTCACGATCGTGAACAACCCGGACGAGGCAGACACGGTCGTCGTAAAAGACCCGACCAAGGTCGTCTGGCTCTCCCAGACCACGCTCTCTGTTGACGAGACGATGGAAACGGTGCGCCGCCTTCGCGAGCGCTTCCCGCTGCTGCAAGATCCGCCGTCAGACGACATTTGCTATGCGACGCAGAACCGCCAGGTTGCGATCAAGAAGATCGCGCCCGACGCCGACCTCGTGATCGTCGTGGGCTCAGCGAACAGCTCGAACAGTGTGCGGCTCGTGGAGGTCGCCCTCGAATACGGTGCACGCGCGGCCTACCGCGTCGACTACGCGCACGAGGTGAAGCAGGAATGGCTCGACGGTGTGCGCACCGTCGGAGTCACCAGCGGCGCCTCGGTGCCCGAGGTGCTCGTGCAGGAGCTGCTCGAAGACCTCGCCGGAGCCGGCTTCGGCGACGTCGAGCAGGTCAAGACGGCTGAAGAAGACCTGCAGTTTTCGCTGCCGAAAGAGCTGCGGAAAGATGCCAACGGACAGACCGATGCGCGTGCACTCGGTGGGCGGCTCACCTCGTGAGCGACGACCGGCAACGCCCCGATTACGGCGAGTACGCGACACCCGAAGAGCAGCGGGCGATGCAGATGCCGCTCGACCCTCGGGCCGCGAATGACCCCAACGCGCCGCTGGCGCAGCTCGCGTCAATGGAGTCGGTCATCCTGCCCCCGCCCGCGGTGGCACCTGACCGGCGGCTGCGCGTCGACCGGGTCATCACGGCCATCCTGCTCGGCTACGGCCTGATTTCGGTGCTGAGCACCATCCCGCGGTATCTCGATTTCACGGCGCTCGCCAACGAGGCCTTCCGCATTTCGGGGATCCCCGGCGAGTTCAGCAACTTCGCGCAGGGCGCCAGCATGGGCAACGCCGCGGCGTTCATCCTCGCGGTGGGCTTCGGCGTGACGGTCTGGCTGACGATCCGCCGTTGGCGCCGCGGCCAGCGGGCGTGGTGGGTGCCCGTCGTCGGCGCACTCGTCACCAACATTCCGGTCATGATCTGCCTCATGGTCGCGCTGATGAACGACCCGGCGATGCTCGACTACGCGACGCTGGTCGGCTCGTAGCGACACAGCGAGAAAAGTGCGGGGCCGGGATGCAGCATCCCGGCCCCGCACTTTTTTCTGTCTGCTTACGACTGCGACTTGCCTGCCGAGCCGAGCTGGCGGGCTGATTCGGCGACGCGGGCGGCCATTGCGTTCTCGGCCTTCTTGCCCCATGCGCGGGGGTCGTAGACCTTCTTGTTGCCGACTTCGCCGTCAACCTTGAGGAAGCCGTCGTAGTCGCGCAGCACGCTGTCTGCGACGCTGCGGCTGAATGCGTACTGCGTGTCGGTGTCGACGTTCATCTTGATGGCGCCGTTGGCGACCGCGGTTGCGATCTCTTCGTCGCTCGAGCCGCTGCCACCGTGGAAGACGAGGTCGAGCGGCTTCGCGCCGGTGCCGTACTTTGCTTGGATGCCGGCCTGGATCTCGCCGAGCAGTTCGGGGCGCAGCTTCACGTTGCCGGGCTTGTAGACGCCGTGCACGTTGCCGAACGTGAGCGCGGCCATATAGCGGCCCTGCTCGCCGAGGCCGAGCGCGTCGACCATCGCGATGGCGTCTTCGAGGGTCGTATAAAGGTGCTCGTTGATCTCGTGTGCGACGCCGTCTTCTTCGCCGCCGACAACGCCAATCTCGACCTCGAGGATCGAGTTGATTGCCTTCATGCGGGGGAGGAGCTCGCGTGCGATCTCGAGGTTCTCACCGAGCGGCACGGCCGAGCCGTCCCACATGTGCGACTGGAAGATCGGGTTGCCACCGGCGCGAACGCGCTCTTCGGATGCCTCGATGAGGGGGAGCACGAAGCCCGCGAGGGCGTCCTTCGGGCAGTGGTCAGTGTGCAGGGCGACCGTGATCGGGTAGTTCTTCGCGGCCTCGTGCACGAATGCGGCGAAGGCGAGGGCACCCGAGGCGCGGTTCTTCACCGAGTGGCCGGCGAAATAGTCGGCGCCGCCGGTGGTCACCTGGATGATGCCGTCGGAGCCGGCTTCGGTGAGGCCCTGCAAGACCGCGTTGATGGTCTGCGAGCTCGACACGTTGATGGCCGGGTAGGCGAATCCGCCGTTCTTCGCCCGGTCGAGCATCTCGGCGTACTGTTCTGGCGTGGCGATGGGCATCTGCGCTCCTTGGTCTTGGGTGGCGCACGGTGCCTTGCGCCAGGACGACGTGGCTCCATTCTATCGAGGGCGGATGCCGCGAGCGCGGGTTTTGGGTCGCGTCTGAGCCCATCTGCCTTAGCAATGTCATAAGAACTTCAGTTTTTTCGTCGCTTGGGGGCGTGCAGAGCACGGGTTCCTTGCGCAGCGTGGATACGATTGAACAATGGTGAGCTTGACCGGAGACATGAACCCCCTGCACCCCGACCGCAATATCGCGTTGGAGTTGGTGCGGGCAACCGAAGCGGCAGCGATTCGCGCGGTGCCTTATATCGGCCGGGGCGACAAGCTCGCGGCCGACGGTGCCGCAGTCGATGCGATGCGTGCGTTCTTGCACTCCGTTGGCATTGATGGCCGCATCGTGATCGGCGAGGGCGAGAAAGACGAAGCGCCGATGCTGTTCAACGGCGAGGCCGTGGGCAATGGCCGCGGCCCCGAGTGCGACATTGCGGTCGACCCGATCGATGGCACGTCGCTCACTGCCGAGGGACGCCAGAACGCGCTCTCGGTGATCGCGGTGAGTGACCGTGGGACCATGCTCGACGCATCGAGCGTGTTCTACATGGACAAGATCGTGACCGGCCCCGCAGGCGTCGGGGCCGTCGACATTCGCAAGCCCGTTGGCGAGAACATCCGCGCACTCGCGAAGTCGCTCGGCAAGCCCGTTGACCAGATTGTCGTCTCAGTGCTCAACCGCCCGCGCCACCTTCAGTTGATCGCCGACATTCGCGAGGCGGGTGCCGGCACGCGCCTGATGAGCGACGGCGACGTCGCGGGCGGAATCAACGCGGCGCGGCACAATGCGCCCACCGACATGTGCATCGGCATCGGCGGTAGCCCCGAGGGCATCGTCACCGCGTGCGCAATCAAGGCGTTGGGTGGGCACATTCAGGGCCGCATGGCACCGGGCGACGATGCAGAGCGCCAGCGCGGCATTGATGCGGGCCTGAAGATGGACTACGTCTACGAGGCCGACGAACTGGTGCGCGGCAACAACACGATTTTCGTTGCGACCGGCGTCACCGACGGGCAGCTCGTTTCGGGCGTTCGTCGCGAAGGCAACTGGGTCTACACCGAGAGTGTCGTGCTCCGTGGTGCGTCCGGCACGCTGCGTCGCGTCAGCTCGGAGCACCTGCTTTCGAAGTGGAACTAACGCGCTGAGAGCACACCCGCCCGATTCTTGGGGTGGGTTGGCTCCGGCGCGCCTGGTTTGAGACAATGGGGATGCCTGTCATCGTCGACGGTGACCGGTACTCCACTCAACACAGCCTCGGGAGGCGAGCCAAATGAGCGCTCTCACGTCGAACGCAGCACCGTCTACGGGTGCGCAAGCCGTCGTAGAAAACGCGATGGACCCGGCGCGACGCCCTGACGTGCTCTTTCGGGTGCGCCGCGATGCGGGGCAGATGCGGAGTGCCTGGTGGAGCATCGGCGCGTTCGTGCTCGTCTCGGGCAGCATCGTCGCGCTGATGAGCCTGGTGCCCGGCGGGCACTAGCCCATACGCTCGCGGAGCTCGCCGACATCGGCGGCCAAGCTTCGGTCTTCTTCGGTCATCGTTGGTTCGAACTCTCCAGCAGCAAGGCGCCGTGGCGCTTCGTGGATTGGTGCGGGCTCGGTGAGGAGGTTGAGCTTCGTCTCGTCGATGCCGGGAAATTGGCGCGCAGTGACCAACACGCGCGACTCGAGTGAGTTGGCGAAGCTGTTGTAGCTGGCGACCGTGCGTTCGATCGCCCGGCGGAGGCCTTCGGCATGCCCGGCCATTGTGCCGAGCCGCTGGTAGAGCGTATTGCCGAGCTCGTAGAGCTTCTTCGCCTCGGCCGAGACGTCTTGTTGGGTCCAGGTGTAGGCAACCGTCTTGAGCACGGCCCACAGGTTGACCGGCGAAGCGAGAGCCACGCGCTTGCCGAAGGCATAGTCAAGCAGCGAGGGATCTTCTTCGAGCGCGGCAGACAGCAGCGACTCGCTCGGGATAAAGCAGATCACAAACTCGGGGCTCGCGGCGAAGCCCTCCCAGTACTGCTTCTTTGCCAGGGCATCGATGTGCCCGCGCACGGCCTTCACATGTTTGCCAAGCAGGTCTTTGCGGCGGGCGCCCTCTTCGCCGTTGGCGGTCAGGGCAATCTGGCTCGCCTCGATGTAGTGCTCGAGCGGCACCTTTGCGTCGACGGTAATCGTCTTGCCGCCGGGCAGGTTGATCACCATGTCGGGGCGCCCCGCACCCGCCTCGGTTGTGATCGAGGTCTGGGTGTCGAAGTCGACGTAGCGGGTCAGGCCTGCCGCCTCGACGACTCGTCGAAGCTGGGTCTCGCCCCACACGCCCCTGGTGCTGTTCGAGCGCAATGCGCTCGCCAGCGACTCCGTTGTGGTGCGCAGGAGCTCGTCAGCCTGCTGGGCCTGCTTCAGCTGTTCTGACAGCGAACCGTATTGCAGCGTGCGCTCTCGCTCGAGGTCGGCGACCTTCTGCTGCATCGCCGTCAGCGTTTCGCGAACCGGGCTGAGCGCCTGCAATACCGCCTGCTCGCGCCGCTCGCGCTCGACCCGCTCGGTCTGGTCGGCGCGCTGCTGCGACACAAGCTCATGGCGTTGCGCACCCGCTTCTTCGAGTTGCGCGCGCAGTTCGTCGACGGTCGAGTAGAGCCCGGCGAGATCGGCCTGCAGGGCCGATCTTTGCGCGGCCTCACCGACCAGCACGGCCGCGTGCTCGGCGTCGCGCGCCGCGAGCGCACGCGTGAGCTCGAGCTCTTGCTGCACGGCGCTGTGATCGATCTGCGCAGTGTTTTTCTCCGCGCGCCCGCGCAGGAGCCAGCCCGTGAGAAAGCCCGTGACGAGGGTGATGAGTGCTACGACAACGGTGGCTGCGACATCCATGCGCCCATGCTCACATGAGCCTCAGACATTCGTCCGTTCGGTGACGGCGATGCGGCCGATGCGTAGCGAAAGCGTGTCGGCGAGGGCATCGAGATCGCCCGCCCCGTGGCGCCGGGCAGAGTCGATCATGATCTGCGCGCACGCCTCGGCGTCGGCGAGCGCGTCGTGGTGTGCAAACTCCTCAAACCCTGCGGCTGCGGCGGCTTTGGGCAGGCGATAGGAATCGAGCTCGTAAGTCTTGCGTGCAATCTGCAGGGTGCAGAGGTAGGCGTAGGGCGGGCACTCGTCGCCGGTCGCCTCGCACGCACGCCGCAGCACGCTGGTGTCGAAGCCGGCGTTGTGCGCGACCAGGACGTCGTCGCCGATGAAGGCCGTGAGGGCGGCCATCTGTCCGCTCCAGGTGGGTGCATCCGCGACGTCTCGGGCGGTGAGCCCATGAATGCGGGTGTTCCACTCGAGAAACTCGTCGTGCCCGGGTGGCGGCTGAATGAGCCACCCCGCGCGTTCCACGACCTTGCCGTCTCGCACGCGGACGAGGCCGACGCTGCAGGCTGAGGCGGCTGAAGAGTTCGCCGTTTCGAAGTCGATCGCGGTGAAGTCCACTGGCACCCGTCAACCCTCACCCCGGTGCGGGGCGGCCCGGTGCAGGCGCGCCGGGGTGCCCCGAAATCGGGGTTCCGCGACCATGGTGCATGTCTACGGCTCGGCCTATGGTGAGGGCATGGAGCCAGTGAATCGACGCGAAATGTCGACATCGTTCGGTCGTGCGGCCGCGAGTTATGAGGCGGGGCGGCCGGGGTATCCGGCAGCGGCTGTCGAATGGATGCTGCAGCCCGTCGCCGCATCTGCTGCCCGGGTGCGCGTCGCCGATGTCGGCTCGGGCACCGGCAAGCTCACGCGCGTACTGGTCGACGCAGGCGCAGAGGTGGTGGCGGTCGATCCTGATCCGCTGATGCTTGCCGCGCTCGCCGAGGCAGTGCCGGGCGTGCCGACGCTGGTCGGGAGCGCGGAGCAGTTGCCGCTGCCCGACGCGAGCGTCGACGCGGTTGTGCTTGGGCAGGCCTGGCACTGGGTCGACCCAGAATTGGGATCGCGTGAGGCGGGCCGCGTGCTGAGCGCCGGGGGAGTGCTCGGGTTGGTGTGGAACATTCGTGACGGCAAGACGCCGTGGGTGGCGCGCATGACCGAGATCATGCACCGAAGCAACGCCGAAGAGATGATGGCCGAAGGCGGTCCTGACGTGCTCGCGCCGTTCGGCAAGGTTGAAACGCAGACGTTCACATGGTCTCGATCGATGACTGCCGCCGCGCTTCTCGAAATGGCGCGCTCGCGGAGCTTTTTGATCACCGCGGCAGACGCCGATCGCGCTCGCATCGAAGGGGAGCTCTCCGAGCTCTTCGCGACGCTTCCCGAGCTGCAAGATGGCGGCGCGATCGATCTGCCCTATGTGACTCGGGCGTTTCGGGCGGTGCGCCCGTGAGCGTGCTCGGCGCGACGAACGTGTAAGCGCGGTGGGGCCCACGTAGACTGGCTGACCGTGGCTCTAACTATTGGCATCGTCGGCCTGCCCAACGTCGGCAAGTCCACCCTTTTCAACGCACTCACCAAGAATGACGTGCTCGCGGCGAACTATCCGTTCGCAACGATCGAGCCGAACGTCGGCGTGGTGAGTCTTCCCGACCCGCGGCTCGCGCAGCTTGCTGGTGTGTTCGGCAGTGAGCGCATCCTGCCCGCAACGGTCTCGTTCGTTGACATCGCCGGCATTGTGCGCGGCGCGAGCGAGGGCGAGGGCCTCGGCAATCAGTTCCTCGCGAACATTCGCGAGGCAGACGCCATCGCGCAGGTGGTGCGCGCCTTCACTGATGACGACGTCGTGCACGTTGACGGTGACGTCAACCCGAAGAGTGACCTCGAAACGATCAACGCAGAGCTCATGCTCGCTGACCTGCAGACGCTCGAGAAGGCGATTCCGCGGTACGAGAAAGACGTCAAGGGCAAGCGCATCGACCCGGCTGTGCTCGAATCTGCGGTGGCCGCGAAGGACGCGCTCGAACGGGGCATTCTCGTCGCGAACGCTGGCATCGACCTCGAGCCCATCCGTGAACTGGGCCTCATGACCGCGAAGCCCTACATCTACGTCTTCAACGTCGACGAGTCGATCTTGACTGACCCCGCCCGCAAGGCCGAACTCGCAGCCCTAGTGGCACCCGCACAGGCAATCTTCCTCGACGCAAAGATCGAGTCAGAGCTGATCGGCCTCGACCCCGAAGACGCGGCAGAGCTGCTCGCATCGACTGGCCAGGACGAGTCGGGTATCGACCAGCTCGCACGCATCGGCTTCGACACGCTGGGCCTCCAGACGTACCTCACGGCTGGCCCGAAGGAAGCACGCGCGTGGACGATCGGTAAGGGCTGGAAGGCTCCCGCCGCCGCCGGCGTCATCCACACCGACTTCGAAAAGGGCTTCATCAAGGCCGAGGTCATCTCGTTCGCCGACCTGATGGAGACCGGCTCGGTACTCGAAGCGCGTGCAAAGGGCAAGGCGCGCCTAGAGGGCAAGGACTACGTCATGCAGGATGGCGACGTCGTGGAATTTAGGTTCAACGTGTAATAACCCCGTAATCCCGCAGTTCTCCGGCCTTCAGCTCTTACCGAAAATCAGCCTTCGAGTTCCGGTCTAACCTCTCAAAGCGTTCGAGAAGCTCAACTAACGCGGATTTCCTTGGCTCGTGACGGATCATTCACGAGGGTTGAGCTCAATCGAGCGGAGCGAGCGAAGGACCTCCGTGGTCCGCGCGCACCGCCACACCTGAACCGTTCTGGGACAGCGCCATTGGCCGCGCATGGTGTCTTGCCGCGCTGAAAGGCAATGAACCATTGCTCGGTCTGTCTCAAAACGCGGACGCAAGGCCGGCGAGCGGTTCAGGCTGTCGGGTCATCGGTGGTTTATTCGCGGGGACGCTCTGTGCGAGCGCTCGTAGCGCCGACATCCAGCACACGCTGTTCTCATTTTCGTCGTCTGAGCGATGCGCAATGGGCAGTGAACGCCCCGTTGTTGCCGTCGAATGAGGAGCGGCGTGGTCATCCGCTCGGTCAGTGACGTGAGCGCGAAGTTGCTTAACCGTTGATCAAGTGATTGACTCAACCGCATGGAAAGTAACTTCGAGGATCAGCGTGACTCGGCAAACATCCTCGAGACGCTCAGCACTGACCGTGGCCGAATCGGCGAGCGGATCACGGCCGAAACCTGGTGGGCTGCACCTGCGCAGGGCTTGGGTGCGGCGCTCATCGTCGTGGCCCCCGCGGCTGGACTTGCATGGGCGTGGCTACCGTTTGTGCTCAGCGTGGGGGTGTTCGTCGGCGTTGAGGTGCTCTTCCGTAAGCGCAGTGGCTTCGGCATTACCCGACCGGCTGGTCCTCGCGGGTGGTGGTTGCTGGCTGCGCTCTTCTTGATCCTCTTCTTCTCGTTTGTGCTCAGCCTGGGATTCGCGCTTTTCGGTCTGACCGGATGGGTGGTTGCCGCCGCGGTGGCCGCGGGCGTCGCCACCGCGCTCATCGTCGTACTCTATGACCGCGCGTATGCTGCAGAGGTGCGTCATGCGAGCTGAACCCCGCTTTAACGAGGCGATCCATGCGCCAACCCGGCTGCGTCTGTGTGCAATGCTGCGCCCGCTCGCCAATGCGGATTTCGCAGCGATTGCCGCGACGCTCGAGCTCAGTGAGGCAAACCTGTCAAAGACCGTGAAGAACCTCGTCGAGATTGGCTATCTCGTCACGAGCAAGCAGGCATCACCCCAGCGAACGGACGCGCGCCAGACGACCACAGTCAAGCTCACCGCGCAGGGCCGCCGCGCCTTCGATGGGCACCTCGCGGCGCTTCGGGCTATGGCGGGCGACTAGGGCGTGTCTCCGGCAGGGTGGCCCAAGTGATGGTGGCGATCTGATCGGAGAAGCTCCGCGTGGCCGGTGTTCGTGGCTCAAATATGTTCTAAGTGACGAAACTCGGTGGAGTTCCGGTTTAACGTCTAGCGTTAATGACGGACTCCGTTATATACTGGTCCTGTGATCAGATCGTTCGGCGACAAGGCGACCGAGCGGCTGTGGCGTCGTGAGCGTGTGCCGTCGATCGATCCTCGGATCTATTCGACGGCGTTGCGGAAACTGCGCCAGGTGGGGTCTGCGGAATAGCTCGACGATCTTCGTCTCCCACCGGGAAACCGGCTGGAAGCTCTCAAGGGCGATCGCGCCGGGCAACACAGCATCAGAATCAACGACCAGTGGCGGATCTGCTTCGTGTGGACGGATGCTGGGCCAGAGGAGGTGGAGATCGTTGACTATCACTGACAAGATTCCCCCGATTCATCCGGGTGAGGTCCTTATGGAGGACTTCATCAAGGGTTTCGAGATTACGCAGAACAAGCTCGCTGTGGCCATCGGTGTGCCGCCGCGACGGATCAATGAGATCGTGCACGGCAAGCGCGGGATCACGGCCGATACGGCACTTCGTCTCGAGCGGTACTTCGGCGTCTCGGCGCAGTTCTGGCTCAACTTGCAGACGCGCTACGAATTGGACCTGGCCGAGGATCGTGTAGCCGAGCAGATCGCAGCGATCACCCCGTTGCAGGCTGCGTAACGCGTGACAGAGATTGCGATCAAGGTCGTTGCGCACGCGGACCTGGCGTCCAGCGACCTGGAGGGGTTGCGCCGGCTCTTCGACGCCGAGTACCTGAGCGACTTCGGCGAGTGGGACCCCGATATGCCCTACGGGTATGCGCCGCACGCTGTTCATGTCGTCGCTCGGAGCAACGGTGAAGTATTCGGTCGTGTCGGGGCTGGGCAAGGCGGACGGTCAGCGTCGGCGACGATGAGGTCCAGATCGCTGGATCGGCTAGGTCAACCGGGCGACGACCCACCCGGGCAGCCTTTGCTGGTCTTGCCCGTCGAGGACGAGATTGCCGCTTGGTCGACGGGCACGGTTGACCTGCGCGGCCGTGCTTGGTGAGCGACCCTGAAAGGTTGTTGCCTGCGGCGATGTGGTGGAGTTCCACTTCAACGTGTAGTCGAGTTCCATTTCAACGTGTAGTCGAGTCGGCTGAAGGGGCTGGCGCGGTGAGCGCGGCGGCGTAGTTGCGCATTGAACGCTGATACCTGGGCAATGTCTCGATCTGCGCCTCGATGGCCACCCGTAGCGCCTCGTCCTTGCGGCCCGCGCTGTGAAGCGCCAGAGCCAATACGACACGAGGTGCGGAGCCCGTCGATTCATGAGTCGGGGCGGCGCTCAGGACGGCGATGGCTTCGTCGAGTCGCCCGAGATTGCGCAGGGTCGATCCGTACTGCACCGCGAGTTGAGCGTGCCGAGCCTTGTCGAGGCCGAGTTTCAGCGCCTGCTCATATTCTGTGCCTGCTTCGGATTCGAAGCCCATCGAGTCGTACATGCCTGCGAGCTCGAACGCAGCGCGGCCGTCGCCAGCTGGGCACGCGTCAGCCAAATCTCGCATGGCCGCGATGCCTTCGTCACGGTTGAGGGAATCGAATTTCTCCCAGAGCTCTTCTACGGACACTTCCCACCGCTCTACGGACTGTTCCATGGAATCTAGTTTGTCAGTTGCTATCGTGGGAGTGAGCAGACGGGACTAGAACGCGCACCACTGACGCGGACGTATCCCGGTTGAGTTTAGGTTTAACGTCTAGAAGGCCCCCGGCCTCGCCATAGCTGACGGCGAGGCCGCCTGGTCATGTGGGTCTGATGCACGTTTAGGTGACAGTTTGGTCAGGCAGCGAGTGCGACCTGTTCGTTCATGATGGTCTCGTATTCGATCGGCGTCAATCGCCCCAACCGGGATTGTCTGCGGCGTCGGTGGTAGGTGCGCTCGATCCACGTCACGATTGCTGACCGGAGCTCGTCACGCGCGGCCCAGGCCTTGCGATTCAGGACGTTCTTCTGCAACAGGCTGAAGAACGACTCCATCGCCGCGTTATCGCCCGCAGCACCCACGCGACCCATCGAACCGGCCACGCCATGACCGGTGAGCGCACGCTGCAGTTTCCGGCTTCGAAACTGCGATCCACGATCCGTATGCAGCACACACCCACGCACGTTACCGCGGCGAAGCACGGCGTTGTTTAATGCCGTCACTGCAAGCGCGGACGTCATCTGCGAGTCGATGGAGTAGCCAACGATCCGGTTCGACCACACGTCCTTCACCGCGCAGAGGTAGAGCTTGCCTTCACTCGTCCAATGCTCGGTGATGTCCGAAAGCCTTACTCGTTCGGGGCAGCGGCCATGAACTCGCGCTGCACGAGGTCGTCATGCACGGGCGGGCCGGGCTTTCTGCCTTTCCCGCGGGCTTTCTTCTTCCCAAACGCTGACCACCAGCCCTCATCGCGGCAGAGCCGCCACGCAGTCCGGTCACACATCGGTTCCCCGAGGCTCTTCGCTTCGTCGGCGAGGAATCGGTACCCGAATTCGGGGTCTTCAAGGTGGGCGTCGTGGAGCGCGTTCGCGCGATACGCCTGCGTGAGTTCTCGCCCGGTGACTGGACTACGCAGCCACCGATAGTAGGGCTGTCGTGAAAGCTTCAATACCCGGCACGACACCACGACGGGGATCCCGTCACTGGTGAGCTCTGTTACGAGCGGGTAGAGCCTTTTCCCGGCAGGTGTGCCTGTGAGAGATACGCGGCCGCACGACGAAGCACTTCCACTTCTTGCTCGAGGAGCTTGTTGCGTTTGCGAAGTTCACGGAGTTCAGCGTTCTCGGACCGGGTGACACCGGGTTTTTGGCCCTGTTCAACGCGTTCCTCTCGCAGCCATTTATCGAGGGTGCCGACGTGGATTCCGAAGTCCTTCGCGATCTGCGCGAGTGTGACCTCCGGGCCGCGATCCAACGCGATCTTTACGACGTCGTCGCGGAACTCTCTGGGGTAACGAGGGGGCATAGGTGCATCCTTCCAGGCCAGCAGAGACTAGCCATGTTGAATGTCACCTAAACGTGCATCAGACCCTGTTGGGTTGCGATACTGCGTCTGCTCCAGGTGACGCGGGTGACCGTGGTCGGTCGTGTCAGGCTGCGCGCGGGCGACGTCGGCGATCTCTTCTTCGGGTCGCGGCGCGACGTTCTCGTCGACTTCGATTTTGGGAACGCTCGCCTCACCGGCCGCAGGGATATGCGGCTCAATGTTGTGGTCCGGCTGGATCGCCACGATCAGCCGATCGAGGAGTTCGAAGGTGTCGTACGGCTGGTTGTAGTCGCCGAAGTGACCCTCGTCGCGCACGATCTGGGTGCCTCCGAGGTTCTCGAACATCAGTCGGCCTTGGGTGGCATCGCAGCCGTACGGGTCGGTGATTGAGTTGATGAAGTACATGTCGCCGCCGTTTGCGCGGATCCGATCCCAGTCATAGGCCTCCTGCAGGACTGGCTCCTCGGAGTCGTTGGGCCTGGTCGCGTAGCCGGCGACCAGGATCGTCTGGGCGACGGGAGCCCGCAGGTGCGCCAGCACCGCGAGGAGAAGTGCTGCGCCGCCGGAGTGGCCCACCAGCACGGTGTCTGCGTCAAACACGTGTCCGTCGAGCACCTTCGGCAGGAACGTGGCGATCGGCTCGACGTTCATGCCCGGGTAGTGTGGACGTTCCACCCGATAGCCGCGTGCGGTCAGCTGTCGTTCCAGCCACGGATACCAGACCGCGTCTGGGCTGCCGCCCGTGCCGTGGAAGATGATCGCGTTCTTGCTCATTGAACGATGTTAACCGCCGACGGTCCTCTCGGTGCGGTCACTTCATCTTCAGCGTGAGCAGGTGGTCTCGGGCCAGTGCTGATGCTGTCTGCCCGTCGCCGTCGGCGATCGCGTCGAGAATGCTCGTGTGCGCATTCTGGTCAGCATCGCTTCCGAATTCTCCGTTGATGCGTAGGAGCTCGATCATCGCTTTGCGGCTGCGCGGAGTGAAGCTGTCAAACAGGTCGATGATGATCGGATTGTGTGACGCCACCACGACCGATCGATGAAACGCGAGGTCTGCGTCGACGTGCGCCTCAATGTCCGTTCGCTGCGAATCACGCCAATTCGCGGCTTTTCTGATCGCACGTAGCTCAGCGGGGGAGCGTCGCTCAGCTGCGAGAGCGGCTGCTTCGACTTCGACCGCGATGCGGGCTTCAATCACCGAGTTGATGTCCGCCTTTTGTAGTGAGGCACTCCAGTCCTCGACGATGTCGAGCGCGGTGACGAAGACGCCGGCTCCCTGTCGAGTTGCCAGCACGCCCTGGCCGGCAAGGCGACGAATCGCTTCGCGCACGGTCGATCTACCGACGCCGAGCTGGGGGCCGAGCGTGTTCTCCCCGGGGAGTTTCGATCCAAGCGTCCACTCCCCAGCGCGGATGCGCTCGAGGAGCAGGTCTGCTGCTTGCTCCGCGAGCGGGGTGCGCGTCACCTGTGCCATGCGTCTCCACTTCGCTACTTGTCTGAGAAGTTGTGTAGAGTTTAGCCCATGCCTCAACTACTTCTCCTTCGCCGCCGCGCTAGGAACTGATCCGACCGGTGAACCTGCGCAAGCAAATTGGAGAGTGCCAATGACTGACCGAGAAATCCTTCGCCTTGACGGCGTCGACTTCGTGCGGGAATCCCGTCAGATTCTCACCGCCATCAACCTGACTGTTCTTGCGGGTGAGCGTTGGGCGCTCATCGGCCCGAACGGAGCAGGCAAGAGCACCATCTTGAGCATGTGCGGCGCAGTCCAACACCCCACCCGTGGCAGCGTGCACGTCCTTGGCGGCAAGCTCGGACGCGTCGATATTCGGGAACTTCGCGAATCGATCGGGCACGTCAATCCGCGGCACCCGCTCGGCTCGCCGCTCACCGTCCGTCAGGTCATCCTCACTGGCGCAACGGGCACGACTGAACTCATGCCGCGGTGGGTGCCTGACGCTGCGGCCCACACCCGCGTCGACGAGCTGGTCGAGATGCTGGGTCTTGCCGGGCTCGAGCAAGCGACGTGGCCGACGATGTCGCAGGGCGAGCGAGGACGCACGCTGATCGCACGCGCTCTCTTGCCAGACCCTCCGCTCCTGCTCCTGGATGAGCCCTCCACGGGTCTTGATGTTGCGGCGCGCGAGCAGTTCCTGAGCACCGTGGACCAGCTCCATCGGTCCCGCCCTGACCTTGCCACCATTCTGGTGACGCACCACCTGGAGGAACTGCCCACGACGACGACCCATGCGATGTTGGTCAAGGACGGGCAGGTCCATGCAGCTGGCCCGGCCCAGGCGGTCTTGACGACTGAACTGGTCAGCGAGTGCTTCGACCATCCGATCGAGATCGAGCGCCGCGCTGGCCGTTGGCAGGCGCGGGCGCTTGCGAGCGACTGAATCGAGGAGCGCTGCGTGTGCTCGGTGATGATCCCAGTCGCAGCGCTTGGCGTCAGTCACCGTTCCCCAGCTCCCGCGTGAGGCGCGAGTGGAACGCGGTCGTGTACTCGTTCATCCCGACGAACTCAACGCGCTTTCCAAGCTTCTCGTACTTGGTCTCGATCGCGTCGAGCGCGGCGACGGTCGAGGCATCCCAGATATGCGACTTCGTGAGATCGACCACCACGTGGGCGGGATCGGCGGTGTACTCGAACATCGTGGTCAAGTCGTTGCTTGACGCAAACAGGAGCTGCCCTTCGATCGTGTAATGCGCGAGGGGAACGCCGTCTTGTTCGCGGAGTTCGCGCTGCACATCGATCAGGTGAGCCACGCGGCGGACGAACATCACCGACGCGACGAAGACGCCCACCACGACGCCGATCGCGAGGTTCTGGGTTGCAACGACAACGGCGACGGTGATGACCATGACTGCTGTCTCGCTCTTCGGAATGCGCCGAAGCGTTGACGGTTTGATGGAGTGCCAGTCGAACGTGCCGACCGAGACCATGACCATCACCGCGACGAGGGCCGCCATCGGAATGATGGCCACGATGTCACCGAGTACGACGATGAGAATCAGCAAGAACACGCCAGCGAGGAACGTCGAGATGCGGGTGCGCGCGCCCGACACCTTCACGTTGATCATGCTCTGCCCGATCATCGCGCAGCCGCCCATGCCGCCGAAGAACCCTGAGACGAGGTTGGCCACGCCCTGGCCCCAGCTTTCTCGGGTCTTGTTCGAGTGGGTGTCGGTGACGTCATCGATCAGCTTGGCCGTCAGCAGCGATTCCATGAGGCCGACCAGCGCCATCGCCAGCGCGAAGGGGCCGATGATCGTCAGGGTCTCCCAGGTGAGCGGCACGTTGGGGATGAAGAGCTCGGGCAGGCTGCGCGGAAGCTCGCCCTTGTCTCCGACGGTGGGGACGTTGATCGCGAGGATGACGACCGCGGCGGTCACGACCACGATCGAGACGAGCGGGGCCGGGATCACTTTGGTGACTCTCGGCATGATGATTAAGATCGCCAGCCCGACCGCGAGGAGCGGGTACACCATCCACGGCACGCCTATGAGCTCCGGCATCTGGGTCATAAAGATGAGGATCGCCAGCGCGTTCACGAAGCCGACCATGACACTGCGGGGGATGAACCGCATGAGCTTCGCCACCCCGAGTGCCGCGAGCGTGATTTGCAGGACGCCGGCCAACAGGACTGTGGCGATGAAGTAGTCCATGCCATACTCGCGGGCCACGGGCGCGATGACGAGCGCGATCGCACCTGTTGCTGCGGTGATCATTGCGGGGCGGCCGCCAACGAAGGCGATCGTCACCGCCATGATGAACGAGGAGAACAGTCCGACCTTTGGGTCGACGCCGGCAACGATCGAGAACGAGATTGCTTCTGGGATGAGCGCGAGCGCCACGACGAGGCCGGCAAGGACTTCGCGGGTAAGGATGCGGGGGCTCTTCAACGCAGTGAGCACCGATGGCTGCGGCCGGTATCGGTCGCGGCCGGGCGTGGTCGCTGTCGTCATGAGGCAGGCCTCCAGGTCTGTGGGCATGGTGCGACGCCAGCGAAGAATCGGAGCGCGCTTCTGCGTGCCCTCGCTGGCCGGCGGTGGAGCGGTCGGGGCTACCGGAACTTCCGGCTGATCGCGCTGCCGGTCTGGAACAGGGTGATCCATACGACGAAGTTTTGGATCGGGCGGAGTGGCCAGGCAAGGAGTCCCCGCCACCCCTGGCGTCGTGACCATGATCGACTTAGCCGGACTTGGGTGCCACCGATTGTCTCGATAAGCGTGAACTCAGTGAGCACCGAGCTGCCTCGCGTGACGTCGGGGTACCCGAAGCTCCACGCAATCTCGTCGCGGTGTCCCGCTGCGATGCGTTCAATGCTGCGTCGGCGAAACTGGGGCTTTATCTTCACAGGCTTCCCGTTTGGGTAGCGAGTGGGCGGTGTGCCTTCCCAAGCTGTGCCGAGTGCCGCGTTTTGGGCGGCGCGTTCGATGGCGCCGATGCTGGGCTCCCACTCGGGGATGCGCATGGGATCTGCGAGGAATGCCGAGACCGCGTCCAGTGGTGCGGAAACGAACGTCTCCGTCGATCCCGCGATCCGCCCCTTCACCTTTGCCGCGGCAGGCGTAGTCATTTCGGTGGGCGAGTCGTACTGATCGAGACGTTCGATGAGCACGTCGGGTGTGGTGTCGAGGCGGCGGAGGAGGTCTGTGATCAGACCGCTGGGTTCTGCGATGAGTTCCCGGAGGACTGCGGCAGCGTCGCCCCCCTTGCCTCTGCCGCCAGACTTCGCGATGAGGTCCAGGGCGCGAGGAGTCCACGTATATCCATCCGTCTCGTGGAACACGATGCGCCCGGCTTCGGGAAGCGACACGTCGATGCCAAGCGTGGCCAGCTGTGCGTCATGCTGTTCCTCGACAGCGCGACGGGCGCGCTCGAGGTCGAGACCCAAGCTGCGCAGTGCGTTGCCAGCCGATTGATCGCTGATCACCAGGGCGAGGAGCAAGTGCTCGATGTCTGCTTCGCGAAGCCCGAATCGGGACGCCTCCTCCATTGCCGCCAGGGAGAGCGATTGACTGGTTTGCGCGGCTCGAACAAGCTTGTTCATGCGTGCCTCCGAGGTGTCGGGATCGTGGGGGCAACTCGTTTGGAATGCTTCTTATGGGCTGCCTGGCGGGTTACCCCGAGCGCGTCGGCGATGTCCTGCCAATTCATGCCTGCACGAAGTGCAGCCTCGACCTGCCGAAGTTCTAGCGTGTCGGCGAGCACGCGCAATGACGTCACTGCTCGCAATCCAGCTCGCGGATCGCTCGTGTTGGTTGCTATCGCTGCGATCTGCGAAGTATCCATACCGTCAACCTACGTTGCTAAATCCGGGCCTGTCAACCTGGGTTGCGTGTTCAGAATGTGCTGGGGAGCTCGTGTGCCAGCCGCGGCGCCGCGACGCGGACGCTGCGAACGCGCCAATTGCGGGCGCTTGGACGGCCGATCCAGCAAAATGGCTGTCATGTCCATCATCCTGATCACCGGCATCCAGGCTGCCGGAAAATCGACGGTTGCCCATGCGCTGGCCGAGACGATTCCGAACAGTGTGCACGTGCGGGGCGACCTGTTCCGCCGGATGATCGTGAACGGGCGCGCCGATATGGGCGCCGCGGTCCCCGAGCCACGGGCGCTTGAGCAGCTCCGGCTGCGCTACGAGATGGCTGCCGAGGTGGCCGACCGCTACGCGCAGGCCGGCTTCACCGTGGTGCTGCAAGACGTGATCTTGGGCCGCGCGCTTCGCGATGTCGTTGACCACATCACGACGCGGCCGTTGTCGGTTGTGGTGTTGGTGCCGGCGCCCGCGGTCGTCGCCGCGCGCGATGCAGAGCGGCAGCAGCTCCGCGGCAAGGTTGCGTACAAGCCAGGTGATGAGGGCATCGAGGTGCTCGACGAGTATCTGCGTTCGGCGACACTCCGGCTTGGTTATTGGCTGGATACCTCCGGCCTGAGTGTTGCCGAGACGGTGGCCGATATTCGGGCCCATCTCGAGACGACCGCGCGCGTTGGAATCGATCAGGAGGACGCATGACTCGCATTGCACTGAACGGACGTCTCGTGTGCGCGAACGCGGAACAGGCGGCGACGGTTGCGCGGCACCTGCCGCGGCACATCGAGTTGTCGCGTGCAGAGCCAGGTTGCGTGTCGTTCGATGTGCGCGGCACCGCAGATCCGCTCGTCTGGAGCGTTTCGGAGCTCTTCACGAACCGGGTCACGTTCGATGCCCACCAGGCGCGCGTGCGGGCGAGCGAATGGGGGCTGGCAACTGCCGACATCGAGCGCGACTATGTCGTCATCGCAGTCGAGGGAAGTTGGCCCGGCGCCGTCGAGGAAGGTTAGCCCTGCGGCGCGGTCGCGATCTGCTTCGCCGGCACGCCGACAACCACCGCGTCGGCAGGGACGTCTTTGGTGACGACCGCGCCCGCACCCACGACGGCGCCATCGCCGATCGTGACGCCCGGGAGCACCGTCACGTTGGCGCCAAACCAGACGCCCTTGCCGATGACCACTCGTGCTGGCTGCATGTCGGCGCGCCGGCTCGGCACCATGTCGTGGTTCAGCGTTGTGATCACTGCATTGTGGCCGATGAGTGAGCCGGCGCCGATTTCGATGCCGCCCTGGTCTTGAAAGCGGCATCCACTGTTCACAAACACATCCTCGCCAAACTGGATGTTCTTGCCGAAGTCGGCGCTGAATGGCGGAAAGAGCTGGAAAGACTCGGGTACTTCGCGCCCCGTGAGCTCGCTCATCAGGGCTCGCACCTGTTCGGGCGAGTTGTAGCGGCCGTTGAGCTCGGCGGTGATGCGCAACGATTCCTGGCTCGCGGCGTGCATTGCGGCGTGCAACGGTGATCCGCCAGGGATCGTCTCGCCTGCGTTCAGAGCGGCGAGGAGTGTGTCGAGTCCTTCGATGTCAGCCATGGTTCAACGCTAACCGAGCCTGATCGAGGAGGGGCCGCGCGGGCTACGCTGCTCCCGCGGCCTTGCGAATCAGGTCGGTAATCAGCTTCTCGGTCTTCGGGGTGAGCGCGAGCAGGGCGAGCGAGGTGACCCACGCGTCGCCATCGTCGAGCTGGGCCGCCTCCTCGAATCCGAGGGTCGCATAGCGGCTGGTGAACTTCGCGGCGGCCTTGAAGAACACCACGACCTTGCCATCGGCGTTGGTGTATGCGGGGAATCCGTACCAGGTTTTCGGAACGAGGTGCGGGGCGACGGCGGTCACGATGCGATCGATGCCCTCGGCGAGCGCCCGGTCGTCGTCGGGCATTTCGGCGATGGCATCGCGCACCGCCGCTTCTCCCGCGGCGCGTGTCTTGCCCGCTTTCGCCTCGGCGCGAAGCTCGGCGGCACGCTGCTTGACCGCGTTGCGCTCTTCTTTCGACAGTCCGGCGCTTGTGTCAGCCATGTCGTGCTCCTTCGTCTGATTCTGCGGGCCGTCTCATGCCGCGCAAGGAATACGTTACGGCGCGGATGCGGCGCACGCGAGGGGTCTGGACGACGGGTGTCGCGGCATCCCGAATTTGCCGCACATCATCAGCGTCTAAAATTGGCGGAGCGTCGCCGAGAGGACACACAATGACCGACATTCAGATCTTCGAACCCGAAGGCCGTGCCATTCCCTACGCCGTCGAAGGCGACGGGCCCGGGCTCGTACTCATCGCCGGACAAGGGCTCGGTGTTGACTACCTCGGTTCGGTCGCGCACTGGATGGCGGGCGAAGACTTTCGCGTCGTGCGCATCGGTTCGCGCAGGCCAGCAGGGCTTGCGGATGCCGCTGCCCCGGCCGGCACCGCAGTGTCAATGAGCGATCTTGCCCAAGACGTGGTCGATGTCATGGATCACGCAGGCGTTGCCACCGCCTGGGTCGGCGGCCACGCATTTGGCGGCACGGTCGCGCGCACGGTGTCGCTCGAACACGGCGACCGGGTCAATGGTGTGCTCCTGCTCGCGGTCGAGGGCGCCGAGCCCGCCGGGCCAGCAGATTTCAGCGGCATCCCGGAGCGTTTTCGTGATGCCGAGGTCGAGCCGATGCAAATCGCCGCTCGCACAGCGACCCCGCTCGCACCCCTGGCGCCCGGCGTGCCGGTGCTGGTGCTGCAGGGAACCGACGACACTGTGACCCCCGTGGCAAATGGCGACGCGCTCAAGGCCTCGGCACCCGACCGGGTGAGCGTTGTTGCGATCGAGGGCGGCACGCATATGTTCCCGGCAACGCACATCGGCGCGACATCGTTCGCGATCGAGGACTATCTCGACTGGGACTAATCGGTGCGGTGCGGTGCGGCGCTACGTCGCGTCGAGTGAGCGCTCGAGCAGCGTTCGAAGCACCGCGCGATCGATACCGGTGAGGCGCGTGAGGTAGAGGCATCCCTTGCTCGCGCGATGCGGGCCGAGCTGCGCAAGCAACTCGGGCCAGCGTTCCGCGAACGCCGGGACCAGGTAGAGCGTGTGTTTCGTCGCGCCCGGAGCGAAGGCGAGCAACGGCGCCCGCCCGCTGTGCCCGCTGTCGTAGCGATATTCGTACTCGCCGAACCCGATGATCCGGCCCGCCCACACGACGGGCGTTTCGCCGGTGATCTCGCCGAGCAACGCGAGGAGCTCATCGGCCTCCGCGCGGCGCGGTCCTGTCGCGCGGTCGAGCACGTCTTCGACCGGCAGGTCTGACGGCGACATTGCGGGTTGTTTTGTGGCCACGGTAGGCACCTCCTCGTGCGCCGAGAATACCGTGTGCCGACGCGGCTGTGGATAACTTTCGGGGCGGCAAACGCATCACACCTACGGTATCCGGATGCGTGCAACAAGACAGAAAATCGCGATGATGGGGCTGGCGCTCGCCGCGTTGATGATGAGCGGATGCTCCGCCCCGGCCGCGCCCTTTGAACCCGAAGCACTGCCGGTGTTCGCGAGCGACGAAGAAGCGTTTGCGGCGGCGGAGGCAACGTATCGGGCGTACGTGGATGCGTCGAACGAGGTCAATCTTGCTGACTCTGAATCGTTCGAGGCGGTGTTTGCGCTGACGAACGGTGCGCTCAACGCCGCAGATCGAAAGACACTGTCGGCGATGCACGCGCGGGGCTTCGAACTTACTGGCGAAACGCGCATCAGGAGCGTTCATGCCGGCGCAATTTCTGGTGCGCGCGACAACGTCCGTCTCGAAGTCTGCCTGGATGTCAGCGAACTGCGTTTGCTTGACGTCAACGGAGAATCAGCGGTGGATCCGTCGCGACGGCCTCAGCAAGCATTAACAGTGTCCTTCGTGCCGAGTTCGATTGACCCGACTCAACTGGTCGCGAGCCTGCTAGAACCGAGTCAAGGAACGCAAGAATGCGGCTGAGGGCGTTGTCGCTCATCGTTCTACTGAGCGGCACGATTGGCACGGGCCCGGCCATATCGAGTGCAGTCGGTTGTAGCGGCCAGGTGTGGGTAGGCAACTGCACCATCTCGAACTCGGGCGGCCAAGTTGACCTCGGCGCCAGCACCGTCACCCCGGGTACAGGTTCAGGCTCGGGCCACGGCACCGGTGTCCGCCCGAACTCGGCCCGCCCGGCTCCGAAGCCGACGCTCAAGGCAAACCCCTGCACCACTCCGCTGTGTCGCGACAGTTATGTGGTGGCAAAGGCGAGCGACGTGTATCCCAAGGTGTCCGTCGCCGATCTGGCATCGTTCCGACCGCAGGCAGCGACCGCGCATAACGAACCGGCTGGCGTGGCGATCGTGGGGATGCCGAGCAACGTGGTGGCGGCGGCATCCACTCATGAGCTGCAGGGGGACTTGCTGGGCTTCCCAGTGTCGGTGCAATTTGTGCCCGAGAGTTACACGTTTGACTACGGAGATGGCGACACCCGAACGGTCGACACGGGCGGGGCAACGTGGGCGGCGCTGGCACAGCCCGAGTACACCCCGACGCACACGAGCCACGTGTTTCGTGAGCGCGGTGCAAAGCGCGTCACGGTGTGGGTGAACTACCGAGCATCGGTGCTGTTCGACGGGAGCTACCGCCGAGACGTGGCGGGCATCGTGCGCGGGCCGGCACAGGCAGTCGATGTGCGGGTGGTCGCCGTGGCCACCGCGCTCGTCGACAAGACATGCGCCGAACGGCCCCGCAGCCCGGGCTGTTGAACCGCGGGCGTGCGCGGTAGCGTGCACACATGGATACCGTGGCCGACGCCTGGACCAACTTCTTTGTCGCGATGGCCGGGGCCACGGCGGCACTCAGCGGCCTGCTGATCGTCGCGATGTCGGTCAATATCCGCCAACTCCTCGCATCCCCATCGCTTCCGGCGCGAGCGGGCGCGGCCATCAGCGCGGTGGCAGGGGCGCTGGTTGCCTCGTGCCTCATGCTGGTTCCTGCACAACCCCGGTGGGCATTTGGTATTGAGGTGCTTGCGATCGCGGCGGTGCTCTGGCTGATCTGGCGGGCGGTGCCGGCAGAGGTGCGCGCCGATCCGCAACCAAACCGGCCTGCGGCGACTCGCTATGGCGTGCCGGCCGTCGCACCCGCGCTGTTCACGGTGAGTGGGGTGCTGCTGATCGTCAGCCTCGACGCGGGGTACGGGGTGCTCGCCGCGGCCTGTCTCATCGCTATTGCGGCCGGCCTGCTGTTCGCCTGGATCGCGCTCGTTGAGGTGCTCCGCTAGGCCGCACTGAAAATCCGCGCCGCTCAGCCCCACCGCAAACCCTGCCGTAAACCCACGTCGCAAGACCCCGCCGCTGCAATCCGCCCCGAATTGATCTGCGCCCACGCACACGCGGCGCACACCTCGACCTCTACGCTTATGGCTATGGAACCCTCAGCCGATGCGTCGCCCGCTCGGCCGCTGCACAAGCAGCTTGCGCACACGCTGATGACCGAAGAAGCGATCTACGGAGTCATCCTGGTTTCGGGAATGATCGTCGTGAGCGAATCGGTGACACTTGATTCGTTGCGCGCGTTCCTGACGGTGTTCGGCACCGTGGTGGTGTTCTGGGCGGCCCACGTGTATGCCGGAACGCTTGCCAGATTCGGTCACGAAGAGGGCGGCGGCAACTTGCCGTTCGCGTTCTCGAGCGCGATCCGTCACTCGAGCGGCATGCTGGTCGCCGCGGTGCTCCCGCTCGTGATTCTCCTGCTCGGCGGCCTGCGCATACTCGAAGACGACACCGCAATGTGGATGGCGCTCGGCGTCGACACCCTCATTCTTGGCGTGCTTGGCTTTCTCGGTGTGGCCAGGTGGAGCAAAAGCCCGTGGCTGCGCGCCGGGAGTGCGCTGATTACGGCAGCGTTCGGTGTGCTCGTCGTGCTGCTGAAGGTCTTCGTTCACTGAGCCGACACCGACTCGCGGTCGGAACGGCCGATTCACCCTGCTAGCCTCGAAGCTGACGTTTTGTAGTATCGCGGGGGGTGTTCGGAGCCTATGGGCGTATTCGCTCAAGTGCGCCGAAAGCGCAGTGCGCTCGTCGGCGCGTCCATTTTGACCGTCTCTGCGGTCGCAATCACGACGATGGCACTCGCCTACGACGGGTACCCCACAGTCGAGGCTGACCTCAACGACGGCGGCGTGTGGCTCACCAAGACGTCGAGCCTCCTCGTCGGTCACTTCAACCACCAGTCGGCAGTGCTTGACGGCGGCCTCCGCACCAAGGGCGACGATTACGACATCGCCCAGGCGGGCCGCACGGTACTTTTGTCGATGGCAGCAACGCCACCGTCACCGCGGTCGACCCTG
>Ga0209608_1001034_pt1 | contig 24657 bp, 19 predicted proteins | sample AD_UKC130_MetaG_FD_184428 | JGI IMG/M metagenome (GOLD analysis project Ga0209608, IMG submission 184428) | Active sludge microbial communities of municipal wastewater-treating anaerobic digesters from Canada - AD_UKC130_MetaG (SPAdes) (version 2) | ecosystem: Engineered > Bioreactor > Anaerobic... | reverse complement strand
CGCGCGCCGGCCATGTCGTTGGCAGCCAGGCGTTCCAGGTAGGCCCGGCGGTAGTCCCTGATCTTGTCACGCTGTTTGATCAGGTATTCGACCAGCTCGGCCTCGGGGTCGCCGGCCAGGGTCTTCCAGCCCACCGCGTCCGCGATGAGGCGGGCGGTGCTCTTGAAACCCTTGAGGCCGCCGTCCGCGCTGTAGACGGGGATGGTGCCGTCCGGCATGGGATGGTTGTAGTCGGCGTATTCCCGGCCCAGTCGCTTGGCCAGCTCAGGACTCAGGACGGTGGAGGCCCGTGCCAGGGCGACACCACCGGGGACCAGCAGGGGTAAAGCCCGTTTCGTGCGGGACCAGTCGCCCTTCTCGCCGCCCCCCGAGAACATGTCCGCCGCCACCGCGCCGGGGAGGGCCAGGATGGGCGGCACAAACGGGAACGGGAAGAACGGCTGATCCTCCCCGTGGGGCGCGGGCAGGGCTTCCCACAAACCAGGCAGCTTCAGGCCGGCAGCCGCACCCGCCCCATAGAGAAGGCCCGTGGCGGTCAGCATGCGGCCCATCGTTCCCCAGTTCTGGCCGCCGATGATGGGCCAGGATTCGGGGAAGGCTTGCGCCCCGGACCCCAGGGCACGGCCGTGAGACAGCAGCAGTTCGCCTATCGCGCGGGGGAACTGCACAAACTGCCTGAACGGAGCCCACCAGTTTATCATGCCCACCCCGGTGTTAGTGAGGCCGCCGGGGAATTGCGTAATGTTTACAATCTGGCGGGCGAACTCCTTGGCACTCACCACGTCCAGGCCCTCAGCCAGGGCCTTCATCATGGCACTGTTCCAGGCCCACAGCTTGTTGAAGCGTTCGGTGGCCGTGAACAGGCTCATCATGATAGCCTTGATGGTCTCCACCTTGGACATCGCGCCCACGCCGCCGGCCTTGGCACGACGGATGGCGGCCAGGGCCTCGATCTCCGAGACCGAGCCGATGTTGGCGTACTCGGGGAAGGCCATCTCGAACGCCTGCTCCACGCTGCGGCCCTCTTTGGCAACCAGCTTGGCGAATCGGTCGATGCCAGCCAGTGTCTTGCGCAGGCCACCGAACAGATACTTGCCCTCCACCACACTGCTGGTGGTCAACAGGTTTTGCATGATGTTCAGGGCCGCAGAGGGCACGTTCAACCCCAGCGTACTCAGGTAAAAGTAGGACGACAGCTTGGCCCCGGCCGTCTTCCACGACAAGTCCTGGATGCTGGGGCGGGCCAACTGCTTAAGTATCCAGTCCGCCTGCTTCTCGCCTATCGCCTTGCGGACGTGTGGGTTCTCGAAAAATTCGGCGGCGGTCTTCTTGAGGCCCGACCAGCCCAGGCTGTACATGGCTTCGGAAGGGGTCAGCTTGCCCATTGCGGCCGGCACAAAAGTCTCTACGGCCAGGCGGGTCTTGATGGGGTCGCCGGTTTCGGACATCCGGCGGACTTCCTCCTTGATGAGTGGACCCCAGCCCTCGATGGTCCAGGCCACGGTGCGGCCGACCGAGTGGGCGTAGTGCTCCATGACCGCTATCGGTCGCAAGCTGTACTCTCGGACCACGGGCACCACCACGCCGTCCACCACCTTGGTAGCCTTGGACAGGGCGGTGAGCACCTCTGAAGTTTCGGGCGTGAATTGGTCGGCGATTTCCAGGAAGGTACGGGCCTCGGGGATCATCCTGCCGAAGCGGCGTTTCAGCTGATCGGCCAGGGCAGGCGTGGCGTCTGAAAGCGTCTTGGCCTCGGTCTCACCCAACGCCTCGGAGACCAATTCACGCCACATCCGGACGTTCTTGCCGCTGGCCTCGCGGACTCCGACGTGCGGATAATACCCGTCCAGGATCATGGCCACGTTGGCTTTGGTGAGACGCTCCTTGCCCATCGCGGCGGCCTGCTGAAGCCGGCTGTAAACCTCTTCGCCATCCAAGCCCATCGCGTCCAACTGCTTGATGAACAGCGACCGCTGCTTGGGATCGGTAATAGCCTCGAATTTCCGGAGGATGATGTCGGAGGCTTCCCTCAGGGCATCGGTGAGCGACTCCTGGAAGCCGGCCGGCACCAGCGCCCGCAGCCCGGCCTCGTTGCCTATGCCCACCCGTTCGATCTTGGCGGCCCATTCGGGCCCCAAGTGTTTTCTGGCCAGCTCGCGCACCAAGCGCCAGGTGGGATGATTAGGATCGTACATGCCCTCCCGCACCATGACGGCAGCAGCTCCCTCACGGAAGGTCAGGGAACGCCCCAGGGTGGCCTCCACCTCCATGAGCCCGCCGGCCAGCTTGGTCAGCACCTTGGCCCTGAAGTTGTGAAACGAGTCCAGGACCCCGTGCAGGTACTTGAGGAAAGGCGTCCCCCTGAAGATGGACTCCGCGCTCTGGAGCCGCCAGATGATGGGGGCCAAGGCTTTCTCGTAGCCGGCCACCGCCTTCGAGAAGTTAAACATGTTCTTGGCCAGGGGCACCCGGTACTTGAAGGCCAGGACGGCACCGATCACCACCAGGGGATTGGCCACCGTCCTCAGCACACGGGAGAAGGGGTCGTCGCCTTTGGGCCTCCACCCCTCCTCGGTCATCCCCCGCTGGCTGGGGCTGAGCCGTTGAGGGTCGAAGAGGGCGGTAACCGCACCGCCGGGGTCCAGGCGGAGTACATTCTCGGCCGCCATTCCGAAACGGTCAAACCCCACCTCCGGCACGTAAGTCCAGTTGGCCATGCTCTCCCCTTACTGAAGTGCGGCCAGCGTACCCAAGACGGCGGGATCGGAGGCCATGTCATCCAGGTGGACGCTCTTGGCCGCTTCCATGTTAATTCGGCCACCAATCACGCCTTCCGACCGCGTGAGTTCCGGCAGCCCCATCAACATCATGCCCAGCCCCGGATCGTTCTTCATCACCAGGGCATGCCGCTTGGCCACCAGATCATTCAGGACCATCTCGGCACGAGCGTTCTGCATCTGTCCCGTGCGGGCGAGAATCTGGAGTTCACGCTGCCGGTTGAACTCACGGGCCTCCTTCTCCAGCTGACGCTGATAGTCCCGTCCGCTGGCCTTCTCGTAAGCCCCCCACGCCAGCGGGGCCAGGCCCACCACCTCCAACCCCAGCCACGGCACCCTGCGCAACGCCTTCCGCAGCAGCTTCGGCGCATCGGTGAGTATGCCCGCCGACTGCTCCGCTGCCGTCCCCGCCGCCGTCCACGCCGCCCGCGCCGCCTCCGCTGCCTTGTCGGCCTCAGACTTCAGGACAATGGCCCCACGCTCGGGGGGCATCTCGATCCGATAGACACCGCGGGGCGGGGGCGGGGGTCCCACGTAATCCTTACGGCCCTTGGCCGCCGCGTACTCAAGCTGCCGGCCTTCGGCAGTCTTCGCCTTCCAAGACGCCATCGCCTCGAGCGGAATAAACATACCGGACTGCACAGGCTTGCCTTTGGTGGCTACATTGCCCACGGTGCCAGCCATGCGGGCAGTTGCGGGACTCGCCGCACCAGCCGCGCCCCCCTCCAAGACAGCTCCGGCAGAAGGGCCGACAGACATGGTGGGGGTTTGGGCACGGGCGGCCCGAGCCGCCTCTTTAGCCAGCATGTCCAAATTGGCTTCAGCCTGTCTCGCACCCATCTGAATGACACCCTCCAGAGGCTCCAGCAGGTCGTCACTCATCAGGGCCTTAATGTTGAAGCTGTAGGTGGGCAACACCTTGTAGACAGGCAGCAGCTCGCCTGTTCGAGGTGAAAGTCGTGTCCCCACCTGGACTTTGCGTTTGCCCACACGCATCAACACGCCGTCGTCTACCAGCTGGTCCAGGTGTTCCGGTCTCACCCGGAGGGCGTCGGCTAAAGAGAACTCGTCCCACTCTTTGGTAAGGGCTCGGACAATGGGTTCGTCCCTCAAAGCCGGGTCGATGATCCCCTCCTTAGACAAGCCGGTCGTCCCCCGCTTGCGAAGGTCCTCTGTGGACATGCCGGTGAGCCGCTCCAACAGAGTGTCAGGGTCATCTGTGTAGCCCCCGAATTCGGTAGACAAGGACATGCCTTCGGCCGAACCATAACCGGAGGTGGATTGTTCCAGTAGAGTGTCGATTTCCCTTCGGAGTTTGCGGGCGACAGAAGGCTTCACCTTCTCAGTAGGCATCTTCAAGGCATCGTCGGGGATGTCTACGCCTAACTCCTTCTTGGCGACCGCACGCGCCCACTCCCAGCCACGAGCCATGTCATCAAGAGTGGCCGCCTCCCCTGGCCCATAGAGGTCAAGCGTTGTCCGCAGGAATAATTCATTCAGCTCTTGGGCCAAATCTTGCGGGGACAGCTCTTTCAACAGGGCCTTGTTGTCTCGAACAGCCGCATAGAACCGTAGCTTCAACTCCTTGTTCAGCTTGAGTGGTGCCGTGGGCATCGGCCTTCCCACCGTCAGCGGGGGGTCACTTTCCGCACTAGCCAGAATGGCGTCCGTGTGAGGATGAACACTGGCTTCAAGAATGCCTGCCCTGATCGTCGAAGTTCGCGGGTTGTAGGAGGTTCCGCGCGCACGGATCTCCTTGGCCGCATCCGAGTCAAGGTCCTGAAACCGGAGTCCCTGGTATTCCGCGTTGACTTTCCTCCACTCTTCGACAGGGAGAGACGACGCACTCCAGTCGCGGATGATGACTTCCGGCACCTTCTGATCGGTGTAATCCTGGATGATTCGGGCCACGTCCTCAGCACCCCAAGGGATTTCCTCGAGGGTGAGCAGTCCATTGGTAGATCGCACTACAATAGCATTAGCCAGCTCGAACAACTCGTCGGGTTTGGCCTTGCGATACTCGTAGTGCGTGATCCCGTCGATGATAGCGGCCCGCAACTTCCGAGGCAGTCCGGGAGCTTTTTCGACAGCTTCCGGAATCACGATCGGCCCGGTAATCTTGAGGCTGGAGGCGGCCTTTTCTGCCACCTCTTCCAAGTGGTCCTTACGAGCTTGCCTGGCGTACCAGTCCGAAATTTTCTGGTCTCGGGCCTTTCGCTCGGCAGGCGTCAGAGACTTCAAACGACTGAGAATCTTTTCTTTGCGGGCAATCTGGGACTCCAACCGAGCCAACTCTACCTGCTGGCTGACCGTGAGAGGTTTGAGTTTCTTAGGCTTGACCAGTTTTCCGGTTTTCTCGGATTGCCTGTATCCCAGGAGTTTCCGCCGTTGCCCTCTGAGGTCCTCCAGCTCCTCCCGTAACTTACGGATCCCCTTGTCGGTAGTGGTCTCCGGGGTCGCTGCGGTGATTACCGGCTGTGGTGAGACTGATTTCCCCCCTTTGTCCGTCTTCCGGCTGAACACCGGCATGGTGGGGGGGTTTTTCGGCAGAGGCAGCCCCCCCTTGCTTTCAGGCGTCAAGGTCGAGGTCGGGGTTGGGGTCGGGACACTAATAGGCGGAGCAGGGATGTCGGCGGGGTCTGGCTCGCTGGCCGCCATGCCCAGGGCTTGTGCAAACAGGTCGAGGGCCGCGTTCTCACGCTCCTCCAGGTCGATCTGGGCGGATCTCTTCTTCCTCTTCGCCATTGGCCTTTCCCCCGCGACTCCGAATCATGGTATCCCGGACAATGAACAGGGCCAGCAGAAGCACCCTGAAAGAAACATCACCAGGGCTCGATCTACCTCCGCCAGCATGAACCACCTCGCTACATGGCCAGAAGTTGGGCGAGGGTCATGGCCTCACCCGCTTTAGCCTCAGCATAGCGATTCATCAACTCCATTGCCATCTGTGCCCGTTGGGCGTGCCGCTGACTGGCATAGTTGATGGCCATCTCCAGCATCTTCTCTTTCTTCTCTCGCTTGTACTGCTTCCGCTGGAATTTAATCATGTCGTCCTGGAGTTTCTTCGCTGCCTTATGGTCTTCCTTAGCTGCCTCTAACTCGCGTTCATGCTGGGCAGCACGGGCTTTCTCGGCCCATTCTTCAGCAAGCGGCGGCTTCCCCCGCAGCCCCCTGACGATATCACCATACTCCCTGTAGGCCGTAGGAAAAGTCCAGAAGCCCAGGCCAGCCCAGGCCCACCAGGGGAGCATCTTGGCGACGCCCCCCAACATGGAAGAGGCCCCCGCGCCTGCAGCGGCGGCGTCTTTGGCTCTGAAGCCACCCCGCAGGACGCGGGCACCCTTTTTGAACATTCTGGTGGCGGCCTCCCGGGCGGCTCGTCTACGGCCTATGGCGGCTCCGACCTTGGCGGCTGCCCGTCCGGCCGCCCGGCCCACCATCCGCCCCCCTGCGGCCAGGTAGGGAGCTGCAAACCGTCCGGCCAGTGCCCCGCCCGGCAGCAGCGCGGCGGCTGTCAGCGCCAACTCGGGGAGGTTGTCGTGTATGCCTTCGGCAATTCTCTGCGCCGTGCTGGGTTCTCGCTCGCTCTCGAACGCCCGGAGTATCCTCTGCTGCTCAGGGTCTTCGGCAGCCAGCCATTCCCGTTTTGTGGGGTCCGCCAGGTCGGGGTCGTACCAGGGAGCCCCCCACAGTGCGGTTGCCAGGAAGTCATCGAGTCTCGACGCCATGTCTTACCTCCGTGTCTTACTTGTGGGCCGGCCGGCCGTTTTCTTGGGTTTCGGGGTCGGGAATTTCAGGTCGTACTTAGACAGGTCGCCCTCCGCCGCTGCCCAGTCCATCATCGCCTGGTCGACCGGCAGGGGGTTCACTGAGGCCGCCGGATTGAAGGCACCCGCCACCGCATCGGGGGACAGGTTGATCGGCGGAGCCCCCGGCGTCTTGGGCTGCGGACTCAGTCCCTGGTAGCCCTGGTTGAACCGTGACGCCGCGTTGGCCCACCGCTCCCGCATCAGGTTGACGTAGGCGTCGGTCGCGACCCAGTCGTCATCAGCGGCGGCGATCATCAACTGACGCATCAGGTCGGCATGATCCTGTTCATAGGCGGCCCGCTCCGGCCACATCCTGATGAGGTCGTCCGCCTGCTGCATCAGGTCGTTCTCGTAGGCGGACAGCACCTGCATGGCTTCGGGGAACCGTCCGGCCATCGCCAACTGCATCGCCTGGCCCCGCGGGTCGGCGGTCTTGACCAGGTACTCCACGGAAGTCTGCCCCTTGGCCGACTGGGCATATCCGGCCATCGCCTTGTAGAGCCGCATGGCCACCCCGCCGGCTGCCTCGTGGGCTTCGGGGCTGAGCTTGCCGGAGGCCCGTGCGGAGTCCAGGGCCGCCGCCAGCCGGGCCGCATAGGCATGCACCCCGTCCGCCACCTGGGGGGGCAGAACCCTGGGCAAATCCTTGGGACTGGTGGGAGGATTATCCACCGCGAAGGTGTCCCCGTAGTATTTGAGGGCATCAGCCAGCACCGGGTCTTTGGCACCCACCGCGTCGAGCACCCCGTTCCAGCCCTTGTTCAGGTCAATGGTGGTCACGAGGTCCTGGACAGGCACCCGCTCCTCGAAGTTGATCCGCTGCGTAACCTCGTCAATCCGTTTCTGCCAATCCATGAACCCCTGTCGCGTGGCAGGCGTCACCCCGCCCGAGACACCCCCACCGAAGGCACCTCCGCCGAACGCATAGTTGGCCGCAGGCATGGCCACCTCGCCGCGAAACGCCGCCCCCATATCGAGGCCGCCCCCACCCATGAAGGACATCCCGCCTGCCGGTTGAGTCGTGGGCATGCCACCCGCCGGCTGGGTGGTGGGTATACCCCCTGCCGGTTGAGTCGTGGGCATGCCACCCGCCGGCTGGGTGGTGGGTGATCTACCCGCGCCCGTGGCGTATTCCAGAGCCTTGCGCGCCCAGTGGTTCATGGGGTTGGTGGCATCATACTGGTTGAAAATCCCCATCATGGCCAGGATTTCTCGGAGTCGGCCGACGGCGCTGATCCGGGCTCCCAGCATGGCCCCGTGGGCACGGGCCATACTCTGGTCGTAGGGGTGGGCCATTGAATTGCCGAAATTGAGCAGCGCCCCAACCTTCTCGTTACGAGCCTGAGCCTTCCGCCGGACTTCCTCCAAATACTGGTCGCGTTCTCGTTGGAGTTTGGCCTCCTGGTCGATCCGGTCCCTCCAGGCGTCCCGGTCGGCTTGCCGCTGGGCGGCCTCGTGGGCCCGCTGCTTTTCGGCTTCGGCCGCCTCGAACTTCCGTTGACGGTTGGCTTCAGCGGTCCTGGCGAACGCGGCGCCCGTATTCTGGAAGGCTTGGGCAAAAGACGCAGAAGTGCGCGCTTGAGCGTCCGCCTTCATGGCAGCCTCCAGCTCGTTCTTCCGCTGAATCTGCTCAGAAATCCTCTGCAGGGTGTCAGACGCAGCCTGCGCAGCACCCGTGGGATTGATGATAATCTGAACCCCCGAGCTGCCGGTCGGTGCCGTGCCTACTGGATCGTACTTCGCCACAGCCTGCCTCCTCTCAACCTGCCGGCTCCAGCCGAGCTTTCAGTTCATCCACTTGGGCAGCCAGGGCCTTCAAAGCAGCCAGGGCTACACCTATCGCATCCACCATCGCAATCGTGCGGTCGCTGCTGCCCAACCCGAACAGCTCCTTGAAGTCCTGAGCCATCGGCCCCACATGGTCGGGGGTGCCGGGCTCATCTTTGTACTGCCACCGCTCGATGGGCAACTGCTTGACCTTCTCCAGAATCTGACCGGCATCCACCGGCTGGAACCCCTGCTTGAGGTTGCGATCCGAAAAGATGCCACCCACCGCAGCTCCCACACCCCCGGCCGCCCCGCCGATCCAGGATTTGTCCTTGGGGGTATCCGGCTCGCCGAGGCCACCCCAGCCCATGATGGTGCCAAACAACTCGAAGAAGTTGAGGCCGAAGTTGAGCCAGTTGAATAGGGTCTGCTCGTTCTTGGCCTCAAACGCCTGCTTGAGAGAAATCATCGTGTGCACAAAAGGGGCCTCGCCCACCCACTGGTTGGCGTTGAGGAACATCTCCGTGCCGGCAGTCTGACCCATGAGGTAAAGCTGGTCGGCCGCATTCTGGAGCATCGTATAGTTGTAGATGGTCTTCGTCTTTTCCTGCTGGCCCCACTGCTCAATGTCCTTCAGCAGCTTGCTGGTTTCGACATACGCGCCCGTGAGACTCTTGCCGGCCTCGGCCAACGCAATCGCTCCCTGGCCCTTCGCCGTGGCGATGGACTGTCGCAGGTTGGTGCCCAACTCCGCAAACTTGGAAGAGGTCTCCGCCCGCAGCCGGTTGTAGTCCGAGTAGAGCGTGCCGGTCAGATTACCAATCTGCTCCATGCCCTTCATCCAGGTCTTGCGCGCGGCGGACAGGGCCTGCGGGCTGTCCAGGTCGTAGCCGGCGGCCTGAAGCTCGGTGAGGGCCTGATTGGCTTGGGCCTTGATGTTGTCTCGAATCGCGCCCCGTACAGTGTCTAGCTGGTTGGCTACGTCGTCCCGGAGCCTGTTGAGGGTGTCGGCGGCTTTGCCCTCCAGCCAGTTCATGGATTCGGTGCCGAAGCGGTTGATGTCGTCCAGCCGCTTCATCACGTCGCCGTAGGTCCGCTCGGCCACGTCGCGCACGTTCTGGACGTCCGCTCTGGCCCTGGCCATCGAGGAGTCGATTTCGCCCAGGCGGGTCTGGAGACTGCCCCCGAACGCCTCGTCCAGCTTGCGCTGCGAGTTGGCGTACCACTGGTCGAGGTCCTGCATAAAGGCCGTGGCAACCCGCTTGTTCTCTTCGATAACGCGACGGTAGTTCTCCAGGTCTTCACGGACGGCCTGGCCGTAGTGCCCCAGCATGTCTGTCTGGGATTCGTAATTCTTGGGATGAAGACGGTCGCTCTCCTCCGACCAGGCCTCCGCCCCTCGCACGGTTCTGTACCATGCTAGGAGGGCATCCTCGTCGTTGATATCCCCCTCGAACCGGGGCGTCTTCGGCGCCTTGGGGGGCTTCCAGCCGAGGTCTATCAACGGCTTGCGGTCCCGGTCATATCTGGCCTTTTCGGCCTCATAGGCGGCCCAGGCGTCGTTGACCTCCCGAGCCTTGGCTTGGGCAGCGGTGAGGATCCGGCCCGGGGCACCAGGCGGCCCTTGCGTGACCGAGTTCATTGCATCGTAAACCGCGCTGCTCATTCGTCTTCCCCCCGGAAAACCCCTCTACCATCACCTTAACATGTTCTGTCGTCTGTTGCTACGCCCGTTCGTCCCCTCCCTGGCCCAGGTTGCCCCAGGCGGTCATGGCCACCAGGGTGAAGTCCACGTTCGAGGACAGCACCTTGATGCCGGGATAGACCACGTAGTCGGAGACCAGGGCCTTGCCGATGCAGGCGGCGGGCTCCTCCACCATCGCGATCTCCTGCGTTACCAGGGGCGTAGTGTCCATGCGTTTGAAGCCCTGGACGGTCAGTTTCAGGTTGGGGTTGGTAGCCGGATTGGTCTCCCCGCCGTGCAGGACCACGTTCGCACCCACACTCTTGAGGGTACGCCTCAGGTTGAGCACGCGGGGAGTCCTGGGGTCGTCATCCTGTGCACCCAGGGGCCAGCCCACCACCTCGAAGGGAATTGGAGAGATGGCGAAGCGGTCCCCCGGCTCCAAGGCCACCCCACTGGTAAGCGTCAACTCATGGGACGTATGCTCAGTGGCAGCCAACTTCCGCTTCTGTCCGGCGCTGTTTCCCGACAAGATATAAACATACGGCTGCACGTCGCTCGGAACCTCAAAAAACGAACTGGTCGAAACCAGCTTAGTGGTGTCCCCGGCATTGGAAGCCGTGACCACTCCGTTGCAGGTGCCCGCCAGCGGGAGCATGGTCTGGTGTCCATCGCGGGCCGTGTTCATACAGAAGATCGCCCCAGTCGCCGACAAAAACCAAACCCGATCCGGCCCTCCCTTCTCGGGATCAGGTCCGACAGTCATGAGCTTGAAGTTCATGTCTTTGAGCCGCGAAACACAATTCGTACTACTCCATATGGCCATCGCCTCTTCGCGGACAGGATTGAAAACAAACAACACCCCGGCCTTCGCGTCATACCCTACCGACAGGGAAGCATGATCGTTCGCCCACTCTTCCTGGATGACCCGGTCGAGAGCCCCCACCGTCGTCACCTGACCAGTTGCACCGTTGAGCATCACCAGCCCAGACGGGGTGATATAGACGACATCTGTCCCCACCGAGCAAGCGGCATAGCGGCCCACGATGCCATAGCCGACAGCGACCTCATGGATGGCCATCGACGGGCCCGACCGTGCAAAGCGATAGGCCCGCGACGGGGCCAGGCCGTACAGGACCGATCCGGCCTTCACAAATGTTTCGATGCGATCCGACAGGGTGGGCGGCCGGTACACGTTGTCGGCCGGGAAAGTCTCAGGCGCCATCTTGTCGGTGCGGGACCACCAGACCTCGCTCAGCTCCTCGCTGCCCGCGGACGGGTCGGGACGCATCACCGTCACCGCCCCCATCATGGCGATCCGGTCCCCCGTGGGACGGGGAGCGCCGGGGTCATCCCACTCCGGGTCGTACACCGGAGCCCCGAGGGTCAGGTAGGCATCGCTGGAAGTCCCCTTCCAGTCCGCCACAACGGAGTCCCCCGCGCCCAACGCGAATGTTCTGGTGCCCGTCCCCAGTCCCGGATCCACCGTCAACGCAAACTCCCGGTACAGAGTGCCCCCATTTCCGACCGTCCGGTAGATTTCCACCGTATCATAGGAGTGGCCGCTCGGAGGCAGGGTGATCTTACCAGTGATCGTCCCCACCCAGTCATCAGGAACCTTGTCCAAGTCGGTGCCGAAGTTCCACGTCCCCACATAACCCGTAACGGTGGCCAAGACCAGAGGCGTCCACACGTTGCGAATCGCGTTGCCCAGCCGTACCCCCACCATCCACGTCACATCATACTGGACCCTATAGCCCCCGAGCTCCTCATCCCAGAAGGCCTCCGATGGAACCTCGATCTTGCTGTCGTGGCCGAGACTCTTTCGGCCGACATGTTGGATCGCAGAGTCTACCGAGAGGGAAGGCAGCGACGTGTATCCAAAGGTGTGGGCCGTAAAAGCCCCCGCATTGTCCACCACATAGGTGAAGCAGCCCGAAGACCCGCACAGCACATACAGGAACCGACCCCGTGCGGCCACATCCTGGACGGTGCCCGGCACAATAGGAACGATCCCGCCGAGGTTGTGACCATCCCACGCTTTCAATTCGGTGTCATAAAATTGGAAATACGTGTAGGTTGAAGTCGCCAGCACAAAGCCCCGCATCAGGTGGGGGGTGGTGCCCTTCTGGACTTCGACGTACTTGAAGAAATAGGGATCTATCTGGCCCCAATAGATGGGCGCGGGGTCAAAAGGCTTGCGAAACCCGGGGAACCGCCGCAGGCCGCCCGTGTAACGGCCGTCCACGCCGGTCAGCTCGGGACAGAAGCCGGGCCGAACCAGGGCGCGTCCCGTGCGGAAGTCCCCGGCCGGCAGATCAAACGGATAGTTCCAGGCCCGATCCGACATCACGCTCCTCCCGGCTTACTCCTCCAGTGGCATCTCCAAGGGGGCGTCCAGATCGGCCTGCTCTTCGAGCGTCCAGGTCTGATCGAACTGGAAGGGCCGGCTGCGCATCAGAGGATCACCCCGCAGGCCGCCCGTCCAGCCCACCCGCACCCCGCCCCGAGGCAGATCAGGCAACCGGGGTGTAGTCGTGCTCTTCGCAGGAATGATCTCCATATGTCCCCCCTATGCGGGCAGCCTGGGAGACCCCCGAAGGAGCCCCCCAGTCCCCGCGTGTGTTAGGCCGGCACCTCGATGTACACGATCTGGTAGCCCGTGTTCGAACCCGCGCCCGTGGTCACGGTCAGGGCCTCGCCAGGCCCGGTCTCGAACCAGCCGGCCGGGTTGAAGTTGAGCACCGCTCCGCCGTTGGCCGCATTCACAAACCGGCACGAGATGGGCGTGCCCGCACCGGCCGGCTTGGTCAGGAAGACACTGGAGGTCGGGGCGTCATCACAGTTCATTGCCAGAGCCAGCACCCGGATTTTCTTGCCGGGCACAGCCGCGATCAGCGTTTTCGCCGTCTGATTGGGGTTCACGTTGTCCAGCGCCCGCTTGACCTGAGCCTTAAGACCACCGCCCAACGCGATGTATTCCCCATACGCAATCGTTCGCATGTCACTTTCTCCTTCTATAGAATGGTTCCAGAACCCCGAACAATCCGTTAAACCCCCACCCCCATCACCCCGGCACGCGGGGCCTCCTGAATCTGGAGGGTGATGTCTCGATCCGTGCTGGTGGGGTTGGCCGCATCGGTCACGTGTCCGGCCATACCAAGCTCCTCGTGTTAAGCTACCCAGCGGTCATCGTACATCGTCCGCGTGTCGAAGTGGTCCCCTGTGATATTCTGCATCTTGGACAGTTGCACCTGCACGGCCCGCTTCACCTTGGCATGCTGACGTTCGAGCAGGGCATGTTTCCTGGTCTGCCCCGCCGACGCTATGATCTGCTCCGCACAGTGCAACGCCACCTGGGCCTCGATGAGCCGTCCGTAAACCGGCACCACCTCATAGTTGACGGCCCCGTCCAGGGCCGGATCAAACGCCGGACTCACCGTGCAGGTCCGCGTGGTGCGATCATAAGCCGTGATGGTCCGCTCCTGGATGTAGGTGCCGAAGGTCCGCAGCACCGCCCCCACATAGGCATTCTCACGGGTGTCCAGCTCGCCGGCCGCAGGAGCCTCCGCCAGCACGAACGAAGTCGGTGTGGCCAGGGCCGCCGTCCCCGATCCATAGTGCAGGCGGAAGTCCCCGTTGGGAATATACTCCAGCTCCACATCGAACGCATCGCCTGTCCAGGGGGGGTCCAGCCGCAGCAGCCGGCCCTCCAGACGGAACGAACCGCCCCGCCAGCAGGACTCGGGGCGCTGCACCCACTGGCTGGAGGGGAGGCCCGTGCTGTTGTCCAGCTCGGCCAGCCTGACCACCTTCTCCACCGAGGGAGGCAGCAGATACACCTGGGTCCCGCTGACAATGCTGAGCGTCATGCGGGCCTTGATGGGGTTGTCCGCCAGGCAGTTGAGGTCCGCCAGCGCGACCTGGAAGTTCTGCTCGATCATCTCGATCAGAGCGTCCTGGTCGTACTTGGGATTCTCGGAGGGCTCATCCGCCCACCTGCGAATCGCCGAAATCATGCGGTCGATGAAATACCCCATACAATCCCCCGCCGTCAGTCATTATGCACGTACAGGCCCGGCTGTCGCCAGAACGGGTTGTACTGCTCCACGCCACCCAGCATCTTGCCGATGTGACGCTTGAGCCGCAGTTCCTCCTCGTTGTCCTCCTGCCACTTCAAGAGTTCGTACCGCTCGTTGCGCTCGGCATCCCGGATGATCTCCCTGGGGGTGGGCGTCCGCCAGTTACACCACTTCTCCAGGGCTCGCCGATCCTCCGCCGTGAAGTCGCCCAGGTTGTCCAGCACCAGCAGTTCCCGGCACCAGCGTTTGGCCTTGTCCAGCCAGATGGCCACCACCCAAACCTGCCGCTGGGCATGGAAGTATGTGAAAAACGGCCGCTTGAGCCGGCTCGCCAGGAAATTACTCAGTTCCGTGGTGCGAACCAGATGCCGCTCGGGATCAATAGCCAGCACCCCTGCTGGCAGTTCCGTACTCATGCCCCATCCCCTGGTCGAAATATGACTCTCCCCTGGAGCCTACGCAACCCCAGGGGAGATCAGTGAGGAGGGGGAGCACACTTGTTCAGGCATGCAGCGTCAGCCCCTCCGTCTGACAACTGCCAGCCAGGTCATCAGCTCGTGGCGATGACCTCGGTGATGCCGCCGATCTCCAGCGACTGCGGGATTTCGGGGGCGTACTCTTCGTGGAAGGTGAACGGTGCCTGCACGAAGTCGGTGATCTCGCCATCCGAGTTGCGCACGTGCGCCCAGATGCCGTTGATACCACCGACCGGGGCCACGAACTCCAGCTCGCCGCCCACCTGCCCGTTGCTGCCGGCGCCCGGCAGGGCCGGGGGCGTGTAGCGAATGATGTTGTTCTTGACCTTCAGGCCGTACAGGTAGCCGCTGTCGATCAGGGAGCTGACCCGGAACGACTTCCGGCGGCCGTCGTAGACGTAGCCGTAGTCGCTGAAGCCGCCCTGGTAGTTCAGCGGTGTCCCGTTCACGCTGAAGACGCGCAGGTCATCCAGCTCGCCGACGTAGCCGTTGACGACACCCTGCGTGGTCAGCAGGACGTCCGGCTCGGCTTCCGCGCCCATCGAGTCGCAGAACCCGCCGAAATACTTGTTCAAGGCCGCGTCCGTCAGCACCGAACCCAGGTTGTCGATGATCATGGACTTGAACTGCGGGACCTGTGAGAGTTGCAGCCCGAAGATGGAGCCGGTGTTCTTGATCCAGCTCTTGAGCCCTGACGGCCCCATAGCCTTGGAGTTCCGCAGAACGATGATGTCCCCGGTCATGTCGCCGTTGACCTGGCTGGCGAATTTGATGAAGTTGCCCGAGGTCTTCTGGGTGTGGTCCACCCGCACCGTCCCGGCCAGCACGTCCACACTGTGCACGACCAGCGGGCACCCGACGTTCCGTCTGGTAGTGCCGGCCGCGTTCCAGATGTCCACCAGCATACCCGGCTGGAACCGCCGGATGCGTCCCGCGGCCAGCGTGAAGGTGGCCGAGGTGTCGTTCGTGGTTCCACCGGACACGACCGTACCGACCGTCCCGATGGCCCGGTTGGTGGTGTCGCGGCTGAAGAACAGGTTCGCCCGGTGCTGGGCCAGGTTGCGGCTCACGCCCTGGATGGTTTTCTCGACCACCTTGCCGATGGCTGCGGTCAGGCGGTCGCTGCGCAGAATCTGGTGTGGCAGGAAGATGTTGCCCGTCCACTGCTTGAGCCCAATCGTCCGGTGCACGAAGTTGGGCGCGACGAACTCGGTGATGCCAGGGAACGCCCGAGGCGTATTGTCACTGTACGAGACGGCCGTGTGGTACAGGGGCGCATCCGGCGTCTCACCGTAGACGATGTTGCCGCCGTTGCTGTCGCCGTACACACGGAACGCGCCCGCATTGGACACGACGAAAGTGTGCAGGACTTCCCAGGAACGACCCTGAACGTCGCGAACAGCGCTCACGTTGTCCTGGACAAAATCCTTGAAGATGGGGTCGATCTTCAGCCGGGCATCCCTGATACCCGCCTGGAGACCTTCCCTGATGACTTTGGTTACTGCATCTGCAAGTGAAGCCATGCTGATTTCTCCTGACAACCTCCGCCCGGTAAGGACGGAGCTTCCCCAGTGTCAGGTCCCCGGCTGTCAGTTCGGACCCCGTGCCCGAACCGCCCATGCCCACCCGCGTTACTCGAAACGCATGATGTAGGCCATCTTGCTCAAGAGCCCCTTCCCGTACTCCGGGTCATCCAAGGGCTTGAGTTCTGGCGGTGTCGTGACTTGGGATTCGGCATGGCTTATGGACGGTCCCGGCCCCAGTCCTGGAACGGATATGGAGTCATCAGAACCCCAGGCACCCAGCGCCTCGACAAGCTCGCGTGACTCTTTGGTCACGGCTTGCAGGAGCTTCGGCCCGTATTCCTCCCCGTCTCGAATCCGGCCCTTCACCCTCTCCTTAACGAACTCCCTGAGCTTCTCCGCTCGGGGACCCCCCTTACTCATCAGTTTACCCAGAACGGGATCTTTTTCAAGAGCTTCAATCGCCTCTGCAAATACCTGGTTCCGGGTCTTCTCGTGCTTCTCCCCGATGACCGACCGGATCAGCTCCTGGAGGCTCGGGTCCAAGTCCTCGATGCCCACCGGCTTCTGGCGCGCCGGTGTCGGGGTCGAGATGTCGTCTTCCTCTCCCACGTCCTCGTCCTCCTCCTCAGCCGGACGATTCCGGTTCGCCCTGGCCTCGTCCCACAGTTGCTGATACACCCTCATCTTGCGGGCCGCCCGGTCGCCCGTGACGCCCTGAAGCTCCAGGAGACGGGCAAACGCCGTCGCGTCCCCCGCGTCGGCCGCCACCAGCCAGTCCCGAACCTGCTGCTGGAACTGGGCCACCTTGTTCTCGGCTTCCGCCCTCATGCGGGCGGCCTCCTCGAACTTCTGACTGGCCGCCACCCCCTTCTGCACTTCCGCCAGGAGCCGCTCAAACTCTTCGGGGCTGTACTTCTTCTCCTCCCCGTTGATCTTGGCGACCACGTTCCCCTCACTGTCCAACTGAAATGGCATCTATGCTCCCCTTTCCGGTTATAGCCGATTTCCTGTTATGGCCGATTTCCTGTTATGGCCGATTTCCTGCGCAGGAAAATTCACTCTTTTCCGCTCATTTAAGACTTTTAAGAAACCACGACTACCTCATTGGCGGGCCGGGCGGAGGTCCACCGCCCATGCCACCCGCCATACCATCCATCATACCACCTGCCATACCACCCATCATGCCGCCCATCATGCCGCCCATGCCCGGTGGACCCTGGCCCATCCCGGCCCTCATCATCTGGGCGGCCTCCTCGGGGTAGGGCAGCTGCTGCGGGTAGCCTATGCCCTTCATGCGCATGTAGGTCGTCTTGAGTTGCTCAAACGCATCCCGCACCTTGGCCCCCGCGAACTGGAACTCAGGCCGGGCCATGAACCCCGCGATCACCACCAGATGAATGTCCGGGTTGTCTGCCTCCGTGCTCCACACGACCTGGCCGGGCTCCTCGCCGTCGCCGAACAGCAGCACCACCTGCATGAGAGCCTTGCGGTAGGATTCCCGATCCGCCTCCCGACCCACCGGGAAGTCCAGGTTCTCCTTCCACACCGTAAAGCGGAAGTCGTCCGGCGTGATGAGCCCCAGCTTGAGGGACTCCTTGAGCTTCTCTTCGCGGACGGCGGGCAGCACGGGCAGCTTGTCCCGGATGTCCACGTCCACCTCAAAGGGCGCGGGGAAGTTCTTGGGGTCGAGCTGAATCTCCCCGCTGTTAGGCATCACCTTGAGGCCCACAATGCTGTCGTCCAGGCCCATCAGAGGCACCGAATTGCGGCCCTTCAACAGAACAGGAGCACGCGACAGCAGCACCCGGTAGACCTGGCTGAAGTCCCCCGCGATGCTGCCGGCCGGCACGCTCAGCGGAATCTGGCTGGTCTCCTGAAGGAAGGACAGCCCGGTCTGCGAATCCACCCGACCCGGCGCGTCCCCCCGCAGGAGGTCGCTCTGGTTGGCCAGCCGGTCCATGAGGCTGTTGGCGAAGGCCAGGGTCTTGCCGGGGGCGTCCCCCATGTTGGCCGGCTGAATCCGATCCGCCTTGGCCTCCGGCAGGGTCAGATCCGGCTGGTAGAACAGGACCTTCCGTTTGGTCCGCCGGTCCAGGAACTCCCGCTTGCTGATCCCCCACATCTGCGGCACCAGCAGCGCCCCGAACAGGTCCAGGTCCTCAATGTTCTGAAACAGGTTGGAGGCCATGCGTTCCATCGCCGCGTTCATGGGGATCAGAATCTCCACGAACGACCGACCATAGAACCCCCCAATCGGATGATACGTGCTGCGGCCGATGGGCATGTAGACGCCCGAGTCCGTATAATCCTCGTGCAGAGCCTCATGGTCCCCGATCTTGACCGTGTAGGAGCGGAGCTGCTCGGGCTCGTCCCTGAAGAGGAAAAACTCCTCCAGCAGCACATACTTGGTTTCCGTCTTGGTGACGCCCTTCCGTCCCTTGCTTCTCGACCCGCTGAAGTCGGTCTCCGGTCCCATCGGGTTGATGCTGGGCGACAACGGCCCCGCACTGATCCCGGTCACCCCGTTAGGCTTGAAGCCGTAGGCCGCCTCCCGCACGCGCATCTTCTCTTCATCGGAGGAGATGCTCAATTCACGACGGTCCTTGGCCCAGTCCAGGGGCACCCATCGCGCCCGGCGCACGCCCTCCACCTCGGTAGAACTGGTTGGATTGTGTGGAATGGGGTAGAGCTGCCAGGGGGGCACCACCTCCAGGGCCACCTTGGGGTCCAGGATGATGGTGTTCTCGCCCTCCTCGGCCGGGGGCAGGCCCGCCTGGGACAGCTTGGTCCACACGGAGGTCCCGCTCATCCCGAACATGCAGTTGTGATACACCTTGGCCAGCTTGAGCTGTTCCCAGTTCACCGCCGCCGTCAGGTAGTCCAGGATGGCTCGGCCCGCGCTGGCCTTCTGGAGAGCGCTCAGTCCGAAGCCCCGTCGATGAGTAGCCGGCCGGATGTCCATACGCAGCAGGCGGCCCATCTCACTCTGGAGCTTGACTACCGCATCCTCATACAAGACCTGAAGCTGACCGGAGCTGTCCTCTCGATTGGAGAGCCGGGCGTCCACCTGCCCGGTCGCATAGTTGATGCGGAGGTCCCGGTAGCCCATCATCCAATAGTGGTCGATGAGCCAGCGGCACTTGTGGATGTTGGCGTACTGCTCGGCAGCCGAAGCCATCCGATCCAGCACCGCCATCCGATCCGCGCTAGACTTCGGAAGCTGAATCACCCCGGTTCCCCCCTACACGCCCCCGTCCTATACGTCCCCGTCCTACACGTCCCCGTCCTACACGCCCCCATCCTACAGAACGCTGCTGACGGTCACGCCCGGCTCGACGCTGACAGCCTCGGGCGGTTCCCGCGGCTCCTCCTCGGTTTTCGGGGTCGGGATTTGATTCCACCCCTCCGCCAGGCTCTTGATGGCCAGCATCCGGCCCATCGGCAGGGCCTCCTTGGACAGCTCGATAGCCGCCAGCATTCCCGCCATCCGCGAGTTCTCCCTGCGAAGCCTGATGTTGTCGGCCATCGCTACGGAGAGCATCCAAGCCATCAACAAGGCGGCCCCCAAACACGCCAAACCACCGATCAATTCCACTGGTAAGCTCCCCCTCGAGTCAGCTCGTAGAAATCGTCGATCTCCTGCTGCTCGCTGTCGAAGCCGGCCTCCGCGTACTTGCGGCCCATCAACACGTTCAAGTCCTCGATGCTCAGCCGGTCAACACCGACCGCGTCCAGCACTGGAATCCCCAAGGCTTCGTCAAAGAGTTCCCCGGAACGCAGCATGTCCGTCGCATTCTTGAGTCGAGCCACCTTCCTGGTGCCGGCAGTCCCCTTCCGCCGGACCAGGTGCTGGTGCATGGCCACGGTGTCAATCGCATCGTCGTGGCGTAACAGGCTCAAGTCCATCGTAAATTGTTCTGTCTGAAAAAACAACTGGTAAACGGCGGGCTCGTGCTTGCGGTGCGCCGGATACTTAATGCGATAGGAGTTGAACCGCCACTCCAGCCCTGCGATCCTGTCCGACTTGCTGCGCTGGTTGGGTGCAACCGGCCGGCGGATGTCCGACCTGGCGTACTTGATGGGCACCACCTTGGGAATCCAGCCCGTGCCCGCCGCCATCTGGCTGAGCAGGGCGGCCATCTGGTTGGTGGTCTCCTCCTCGATGGAGATGGATTCCGAGCCGATCACCCGCACGCCCCAGCGCATGGCCATGTCGAACACCACCCGCGTGAGTGTCTCCCTGCTCACCTTGCCCAGAAAGATGTCCAGCACCCACAGGGTATCGTCCTGGTCGAAGCCCATGACTACCACGCAGGAGTCGTCGGCCGTTCTCTTCACCTTGCGGGCATGGTCCACACAGATAATCCGATACAGGTTGGAGGCCCATTCCCCGAAGGGCCTGCGCTGCTCGATGCACCGCACCTGGCCGTTCTCCTGTTTGTAGCCTTCCGCATACACCAGGGTGGCACTGGACTGAAGCGGATGATCCTCCTTCTCGGGGCTGCCCCCCTCCACCCGGTAGGTGCAGAGCTCCGGGTGAATCTTGAGGATGCGCTCAGCCCCCGAGCCGGGCATGTTCATGTATTCGCTGTTGAAGGCCGCCTCGCCCAGCATGGCCCGCAGCTCGTTGATTCGCTTGTCGTCCCACTTGGCTTCCCACGCCTTGGTGCCGTCCGGCATCACGATGCCGATGTTGCGCCGGTGGAAGAACTTGAACCGGGGATCATCCCCCTCCACGATGGCCCACAGGTACGAACGCCGTGAAATCATAGTCCCGATCCAGAAGAGAGCCGTGCCCTCCTCCAGCATGGGGATGATGGTCTGGAACAGCAGCGTCTCGAAGTCGTCCAGCAGGCCGCTCTGGTCCTGGTCCAGGTCCTCGTCGTACTCAGGATCGTCCACCAGGATCATGTCGGGCCGGTCGCCACGCAGCGCCCCCCGGATACTGCCACACGAAATCACGGACCCGTTGGGCAGCTCCAGTCCCTCGGTGCTCCACGGCCGGGCACCCCGAGGTGGCTTGAGCACCCCGAAGTCCTCCAGGATGCGGGGATTGCGTTCCAGGCAGCGCATTATGATCCGCAGGGAAGCCCGAGCCTTCCGATCCGTGGCCTGCACAATGGAGACCACGAAGTCCGGCCGGGTCAGCGCGTACATGATGGCAATCTCGCGCATGACGGTGGACTTAGCGAACCCGCGCGGGGCGGCCCAGGCGTTCAACTGGTGCCCGGCCAGGTCCTCGATCATCTTGTAGTGCAGCGGAGGTGATTCTTTGTAGCGTTTGTACCAGCGGCATTCCTTGGGTCGCAGATAGTGCCAGCGAAAAAAAGCCCATGCGATGACCACGTCCTCAGGGGTCTCCTGAAGCTCCAGGGCATTCAACCGTGCCGCCTTCTGCTCCTCGGGGCTCAACCGATGGTAGTTGGGCGGCAACGGATAGAGCGGATTACCTTCTCGTGGATACCGTATGGCCATGCTACCCCACTGCTTCGGACAGGGCCTCAAAGGCGAAGGCCAGCCGCAGAATCTTGCTGACCCGCTCGGTGCTCATGGGATAGTTCATCCCCTCCAGAAACTTGATCCACCGGCCCACCCGGTCGGCATCCCCCAGCCGCTGCACCGTCCCCTTGACCAGGGCCACCTGCACGTCGCCAGGCAGCGTGTGCCAGGGCATCAAGCCCCCCATGATGTACCGGAACACCCTCTCAGGCCGCCCACCCCGGAACGCGGCCTTCTGCACCGCATCCACCACGTTGGTGATCCCCGCCCCACCCAGCGAACCTGTTGGCTGGGTTTTCGGGGTCGGGAGTGTCCCCAAAACTGGGGTGTCACACTCAACCTCGAAGGCCGGCGGCTCAGGCCCAGACTCAGACTCAGCCTCAGGCTCGGGCTCGAACTCGGGCTTGAGCTCGAACGCGGGCTCGGGCTCAGGCTCGGGCGCGATGTCATTCAGCCGGTCCAGTTCCGCCTGCATCTCCGGGGTCAGGTCCGCAGTCGTCGGGTCCGGCTGCGGGGTCTGGGGTCGGGCTCGTCTCGTCTTGGCCATCAGGCTCCTCCTCCTCGTTAGCTTGTGTTTCCAGAACTTTGATTGCGGTATCCGCCTGGTCCAGGGCATGACGGGTCTGGTCGGCCAGTCCCCTCAAACCCATCTGTTCTACGGTTTCGACCACCTCGGCACCGCCCACGTTGCGCACCCGCCGGGCGCTCATCTGCTGAATGCCGCCCTCCAGGATCAGGCCCTCCTTGAGGTGGTCGCGGATCATCTTGACCGCCCCCATGCGGGTGGTGCTTTCCTCGTCCTTGTCCAGGGCGATCTCCGTCAACACCCTCAACTCCTGCTCGATGGTCCAGTTGGTGGCCTTGAGTCCCAGGTCCAGACCCTTGAGGGTGAAAAAGGACATGACGCTGTCGAACTCACCACCCACCTTCGCAGGCAGCTCCGGCGGGTTGTGCTTAACCAGTTGCCGTGGCACCACGGGCTCACGCAGGACCTGAATGTTGTTGTGGGTCGCGGCTTTGGGCATGGATAGAGTGTCCCCCTAACTACACCCTAAACGATTCTGCGCGTGCCCTGCAAGCGTTCCTTCGCTTTCTTGAGGGCGTGGCCCAGCTTCAGACACCGTTCCCGCATCCGCTGACGGTCCATGATGCCCCAGATGTCCGCCACCATGCGCATCTGTTGGGGCCAGTCCACCTGGAGGAGTTCCGACTTGAGCACCGCCCCGGCCCGCTCACCCGTCCATCCCTGACCCCCCGGCGACAACACCTTAAACAAGTTCACTTCCAGCGTGGCCAGGTTGAAGTACTCTTTCTTGCCTTCCTTCTCGAAGCGGACCACGGGCACCCCGAACACCCTCAAGGCCCGCAGCGCACTGAGCCGCGTAATCCCCAGCTCACGAGCCAACGCATCCACGGAGACCAGCCGCACCGAGCTTCCAATGGGGATATAGTCAGGTTGTCGCCGCTTCACAGTGCTTCCCTCCTATTGAACTTATACCGTAAACTGCCAGTCGAGTGGAGGCCCGTGCTGAGGAAGTCCCAAAAATTCAAAATTTAGCGCAGAACTTGCTTGACAATCCCCCGGCGGGTGTAAGAATGAAGAGGTCTACAAGGACTGCAGACCCAGCCGTACCGAGTTTCCTGGTGCATAGTGAAAGCCTGAAGGAAACAGACTATGAGGCGGGGGAGAGATACTCCCCCCTGACACTACCGTACTACACACCTCCTCAATGGCCTACACACCCATTGGGGGCTAGCCCCCATTTCTCAAGAAGTGGGGGTCGGTTTTTGGGGTGCCCCAATCTGACCACAAGCCCTGTCCCGCAACCCGGCGTCAATCCATAGCACTCCACCCAATCCAGGGGGTTCTTAATAATATCTACTCTCCTCCCTCTCGCTGCGTAAGAAACAATAGAAAACCCCTGGATTGTATGGAGTGGTCTGGATCGAGTGGATCAAAACGGCCTCAAACGTAGGGTATATACCCCACAAACAGGTCCCCGTTTTACGGCACCCCCTTTTTGTCTGCAGGCCACCCGCTCCAAAAACTGGATCACCCACCCCCAAACCTGGAGCAAACCTGGAGCGAAACTGGATCAACCCTCTCTCTATGTATATAAAGCCGGCCCTGAGTTATTAACCCAGGGCCGTGCTCCTATGAGGGTCCAATACCGTGTTCCCCGCGTCACCCACCACCCATGTCACCCACCACTCACGTCACCGCATCACCCCCACCCCCATCACTCCATCACCAGGCTGTGCAGAATCATCATGCACGGGCCTCCTCGTCGTAACCGTCGTCCCCGCCGGCCAGGGTGTCCAGGCAGTCGTCGCACAAGCCGGTGTTTCCGGTCAGCTGACCGCACCTCGGACAGGCCCACCAGTACGTCCAGCCCGTTGCCCCCTCCCACGCGCCGGCCCTGGCGTCGGTCGTCGCGCAGCCCCAGGCGTCCTCGGCCGGGAGGGCCGCCGTGATTTCTGGGGTTCGGGGTCGGGAACGCCACCCCCCGCAGGGTCGCCGTCCTCGCAGGTCTCTGATGATGGGCATGCGCCACCCCCCGTCTGGCCGTCCGTCTGGTCCCCCGGCTGCTCATCCGGCCGCTCGCCCGGCTGGTTACCCGAAATTGAAGCGGCCTCCCCCTCCGATTCTACCACACCGGGGTCCTGGTTGCCCTGGGCGTCCTGGGCGTCCTGGTCGTCCTGGGCGTCCTGGGGGTCGTGGTCGCCAGCGGCTGTGGGCGGGTACTGGGTCAGGAGCTTGTCGAGGATGTTGTTCCAGTGCAGCTCGGTCCTGGCTTGGAGGCCCGTGATGACGGGCTCGAGGGCGTTGGGACCCAGGAAGGGGCGGTCTTCGTGGAAAACGCTGGACAGGACGAGCCGTGACGGAAAACCGTAGCGCTGGAGCCAGGCTTTCACGCCGTCCAGGCCCTCCCCGTATTGCAGCCTGTCCGAGTAGATGGAGACGGCGTAGCCCTGTTCGACCAGGGCGATCACGAAGTCCCGCGCGCCGGGCACAGGGCGGCCTCTGGGTGCGGGG
>Ga0209608_1001032_pt1 | contig 24672 bp, 23 predicted proteins | sample AD_UKC130_MetaG_FD_184428 | JGI IMG/M metagenome (GOLD analysis project Ga0209608, IMG submission 184428) | Active sludge microbial communities of municipal wastewater-treating anaerobic digesters from Canada - AD_UKC130_MetaG (SPAdes) (version 2) | ecosystem: Engineered > Bioreactor > Anaerobic... | reverse complement strand
CCCACCACCTTTTTGCTGTCGAGCTTTCTGTATCGATACCTGCATACTCGTTCAGGTCTGCTTTGATATTTATCTTTTGAAAAAGAGCCGCACGAGCGGATGCCAGCGTGATTATGTTTGTCTGCCTATTTGTCCGGTATATCCTTATTCCTTCTGCAGTCTCAAACGAACAGGGCAAACTGCCTTTAGGTTTGCCAGGCAGGTTGCCGATAGGCATGACGTTTGCGGGCAGCCCAGCGTAGCGCACCTTCTTGTACCAGGGCAACAGCTCCAAGCATTTGTTGATAATGGTGTCGATCCTTGATTCAACCAGGACTAGTGGTAAGGTGGTCACGAAGTCTCCATCCCTTCCGCCTTAAAGCTGATTGTATACTTCAGTATACAATAAATTTAATGCTGTAATTAAACCTTCATCCACATTTGACATATGCTTTGACAGCTTATAGACAACGGAAAATATCTCGTCGGAATCCTGTTCCGTTATATCTCCACTGCCGTGCAGTTTTTTCGTCAGGCTCGTTATCTTTTGGGTTGCATTCATGACTGTCATCTCCACAGGTTGCCGTTAAGGTACTAGTTTATTTTATCATTTTACCTTGTATGACTCATTCTTCCAGTATCTCGATCTGCCTTTGTTTGAGCAAGACCTTCACCGTGATGTTCTTCTTTTCGTCGTCGCGGGCCATCTCGACTAAGACCCCCTTAAACGCCCCGGGCACTTCTGTCAAACTCGGCTGTCCGACTACCACGGGTTTGACATCTGTAATCTGTACGTGTAGGTTCGTTCGTGCCCGATACTACATGTCCGTTTAAAGTTGCCGCCTTTACAATGGTGGCCTTAACCGGAAGCTTTTCTTCGGCCGTCTTTCCAAGCTTGAAGTCATACTGGCCATATTTATCCCGGTCCCGACATTAAGCAGCGGGTAATTGACACATTTCTGTTTACAAAACAGTTACAAACATGTACACTTTGTGTAGAATTAGGATAGGAGATGATAGAAATGGCAAGCAGCACCGTGCGCATCGACTCTTCGACCCACAAGGTCCTGCAAAGCCTTTCGGCCCAAACTGGGCGCAAGATGCAGGAGATCATGAGCGAAGCGGTTGAACTGTATCGTCGCCAACTTTTTCTGGAAAAAGTTAATGCTGCTTTCGCCGCTCTGAAAACAGATCCACAGGCATGGAAAGAAGAGCAGGAAGAAAGAGCTGCCTGGGATGCTGCCCTTCTTGACGGGCTGAAGGACGATTAGGCCATGGCAGAACCATCCCGCGGAGAGATATGGCTGGTGGACTTAGACCCGACTCGCGGTCACGAACAGGCAGGCAGGCGGCCTGCTCTTGTTATTTCAGTGGATGGCTTCAATCACGGACCCGCTGAACTTGTAATCGTAATTCCCATTACCACGAAAGACAAAGGCATTCCGTCTCACGTCAACATTTGCCCGCCTGAAGGTGGTTTAAATGAGCCAAGCTTTATCAAATGCGAAGACATCCGCTCCGTTGCAAAAGAAAGGCTTACAAGATGCCTTGGAAGGGTAAAAGAAGAAACGCTGGCGGAAGTGGAAGACAGGCTGCGTATCCTTCTGGGGTTATAAACTAACTTTGCTGTCGGCACTCCGCCAAGAATCCGTCCGACTTTCTGAAATGAAGCGGTTTTTGCGCATCTCTTCGGGCATTTTAAAGTCTTCGGCATCTTCTAAGCGCTCAAGCATTTCCCTGTATTTATCTATACCTAAGATCACCGCTGCCGGCTTGCCGTTTCTGTATATAAACTCCGGTTCTTTTTTCCCTGTCATACCTGTCACCGTCATACCTGTCACCCCTGTATTTTGCATTATATGCAGACGCCTATATGTTGTTTTCGGATTGTCTGCAGCCCGTCTGAGACAGCGCAGAAAGCGGGTAACTTATCCCGGGCATATTTTACTTTAGGAAAAAGAAATGCAAAACAGGGCATTCCGGAAGCAGTTTTACGGCAGTAATAAGCAAAAAAACCACAGCACTTGAGATCGAGTTGATCTCAAGTTTGGGTTATAATTCGACAGCTAAAGAGATAGCCAAAGATACCCCGATTGAAATTCATATTTAACAAAATAATTCTTATCTTATAATATCCAACCACTCATCCCGCTCGTCTTCTGATGTTTTTCTGCGCTCTGACTTCAGCTCCAGCTCAAGTTTTAACATTTCTATTTCGTCTATTGCTTTATCTATGACGGACTTATCATAAAAACCGGGCGACAGATTATTACTAATATTAAAAGAAAGATAAGGTTTTATTTTTTCGTAAATCTTATTCTCAACGTATATTTTAGCCTCGCAGTTATATGTCTTAATAAATAATGGTTTTACTTCGAATCTTTCGGCTATTTTCATTATTGCATGAAGCCATAAATCATTGTAAGAAGACAAAAAAATCTTACTGCTAACCTGCCCGCTCTTCTCCTTGAAATAATGTTCCCACCACCTTTTTGCTGTCGAGCTTTCTGTATCGATACCTGCATACTCGTTCAGGTCTGCTTTGATATTTATCTTTTGAAAAAGAGCCGCACGAGCGGATGCCAGCGTGATTATGTTTGTCTGCCTGTTTATAGGAAACAGCGTTATTCCTTTCACCACTTCAAACGAATCCGACAGTCTGTCGACCGGTAAAATTACGGCAGGCAGTTCTGCGTAATTTGCTTTTTTATGCAAAGGCAGCAAGTTCAGGCACCTGTCAACAATAACGTTAATCCCAGGTTCTTCGATGGGGACTAGCGGCAGGGTGCTGACAAAGTTTCCGTCCTTTCCGTTTTTTAGTTGGCTGTAAACTTCGTCATACCATAATGCTAGTGCCGTGACAACACTTTTGTCGGGTTGTGATCTGTTTCCGTGTAAATCGTACAGATCGTACGGAGCGTAAGGAATTGCAAATATTTCATCTGCTTCCTGCTCGGCTATATCTCCAGCCTCGTGTAATTTCCATGTTAACACTCTCACCCTTTGAGATTCGTCCATCTTATTAATCATCTCCGTAATTACTGGTGTCAGGTTATAATTTATTGTACCATTCATTTTTTATCACTCCTTTTTCCAGTGTCTCAATCTGCCCTTGCTTGAGCAAGGCCTTTGTACACAATGTCTTTTTTGCTCGAGAAGGATAAAACAATAGAAGCAATAAGAGTACATACGGGAACTTAAATGTTATTCTAATGCTATGCCTGTCTTTTTCTTTCTCATAAAATATAGAGAAACAACGGATAAAGTTGGCGATAATCAGCTCCCCCTTAGCGCTTCCGTTCCCCACGTGACGACCCCGTGGTAGGCCACGGCGGCATCGTCCTTGACCCGGCAGCGCTTTCCCGGCGTCTTTTCTCTAAGCTCCCGTGCGGTCTGCAGCAGTTCCTTTCCCGTAAGCTTCTTGTCGAGCACGGCTTCGTTCTCGCGGGAAAGCTCGCGGTTGATGTACTTCGGCAGCGTCTTTCGCTCTCTCCGGTCTTGCCGCATCTGGAAGTCGAACTTCTTGGCATTCACGTACTCGATTCTCACGCTGACTGTCAGGCTCACGCTTCATCGCTCCTTTTTGCCCTTTTTACGGTTTTTGGGCCTGTACCGCTTATATATTTCCAGCTGACTCAAATAGTCCCGGGAAGAATCAAAAATCCACAGATCATCTTCCCCATCTCCCGCTACATTCGGCTCCGGAAGCGGCGGTCCCGGTATATCAGCGCTGTCCACTTCATTTATAACGGCGTGCTGTAAGATTTCTTTTCTCTCAAAAATAAGTGCACACCGCTCGTTAAACTCATTTTGCAGGGCTTTTATTCTTTCTTCGAACTCGTCTTCAAATATCCTGCACACCTGTTCCTGCAACTCGTGTATTTCCGCCTTAATGTCCCCAAACTTTTCTTCTTCCCAAACTTCCACCGCTCTTTCGGCTTCCCGGCGGGCTTCTTCGCAGGCATACTCAAGCTCTTTGTCGTAGTACTTCTCAAGCTCTCTGCGAAGAAGGCGCTCCAGCTCTCCGGGGTAGTTGGCTTCGAGTGCATCCAGCTCCGTGGCATCCCGTCCGTATCTCTCCTGAAAGGTCTCCCTTCTCGTGTCCGTCGATTTTATCGGGATCGAAGGGAGTTGGTATTTTTCGACCTGCTCCAGCGTGAGCGCAACCTGCTTCAGTTTTATGTCCCCTTCAAAGGAGTACATGTCCTTCCAGTACTCAATCTGTCTTGCAATGGAAAAAGGCATGAAAGAACCGGCAGGATCAAAATCAGAGACATAGAATATCCGGCAGGGCTTTCCTGTCTGTTCGATACGCCGGAACAGTCCCACCACGCTTGTAATGCTCAAGAAGCCCGCGCCTGCAACAAGATTTGCGCCGAACTCTCTGCATAAAGGCTCAAAAATGTCGTTCATGGTGGTCTTTTCCACCCAGATTTCCATGTGATAGGGCTGCATGCCCTTCGAGTATTCGTACCCTTCAATGTAGACTGCGGGCGTGTTCCAGTCTTCGCCGTGGAGTCCGGCGTCTATAAAGTGGTTTTCCCATGAAGGCACTTCTATCTGATACTGCGGATTTTGTCCTTCCGAAGCGGCAGCATATACGGAAGGAGCGGAGTTTCTTCTGTCTGACAGGTCGTTCGCATCTATCAAACCCAAATATCTGGCATACTCGGCGGCTTCCGAGAGATAGTTCCAGCTGGAGTCGTCGTTTTTGTACGGCGTGCCGTCAGCTTTCGTGGCACCTTCCCTGCTCACGATACGATAGTGAATCCTTCTCAGGTGGGTACCGCTTTCGAACCCTTCCCTTTCCCATATCTTGGCAAGCCACTCCGCCTTCTCGCGACTGCTTTTCCCGCCCGAATAAAACGGATCACGGTTGGGGTCGCTTGCCAGCAGATCGGTTACATTGCACCCCAGTTCCTTAGCCAGCCTTTTTATGTCTTCGTAACCGCGTGGAGTCTTCATAATTTCCATTCCTTACCACCCCCATAGCGCTCACCCCCTTCTTCGTGATTTTGGTTCGACTAACTTGATTAGCTGGGACTAAAAAGGGCTTAGTAGGTGAATTCGTGATTAGTGACATTCTCCCCACGAACGCCCAGCCTTGACTTCCGCTTCCACGGGAACGGGATCAATGAACTCCTTGCCCGCCCGGACCATGATATCGTTCAGTACTTCCTTTGCATGCGCCGCTTCTTCTTCCGGGACTTCGATCAGTATTTCGTCGTGGACGGGAAGAATGAGCCGATAGTCCGTCTCGTTATACAGAAGCGCCAGAGCCGTCTTGAGCATGTCGACGCCCGTGCCCTGATCCGGGTGGTTTACGGCCGTCGTGAACTGAATTTTGTTGTCGTCGTCTTTGTCATTTCTGACTATCCTGACCCGCCCCGACCGGCTTTGCACGAAGAAGACGGATTCCGGGCCTTCGGGGAAGTAGTAGGTTCGCCTAGGTGTACTGCTGATACTCGTGTGGTAGCGTCTCTGTATGTCCGGATAGGTCTTGAAGAACACCCGGCGGGCCGTCCCGGCTTCCTGCAACGTCATTTTCGTGCCAAAGTTGTCCCAAGCATACTCCTGAAGCCTTTCCGTTCCCATACCGTATATCAGCCCGAAGTTGACCGCCTTTGCCATGTTCCGCTCCGCACTCGTGACCTGGTCGGGCGCCTTTCCGGATATCTTCGACGCCGTGAGCCGGTGCAGGTCAATACCGTCGATAAACGCCCGAATCATTGTCTTGTCTCCGGAAAGCCTTGCCATGATCCGGAGTTCTATTGCGCTCCAGTCTGCCCCGACCAGCAGGTGTCCGTCGGAAGCAATGAAAAGCTTGCGGAACTCCTTGTCTCTCGGTATCTGCTGAAGGTTCGGGTTGGAGCAGGAAAACCGTCCTGTTGATGCGCCAAGCTGGAACAGGTCTGCATGAATACGTCCGTCATATTTTGCAAACTCCAGACAGTTCTCCAGCAGATCGCGGCTTTTCTTTATCCCGCGGTACTCGAGTATCCGGCGGGCCATGTCGTGGTTTACCGCCTTCAGCGTAGCTTCCTGCGTGTCCGAAAGTTCAATACCCTGCTTGGCAAAATAGTCCAGAATCTGTGGGGCGCTGTACGGGCTGAGTCCCGCCATATCCGGCAGGACAAGCTGATCGAGCAGTCGCCGAGCGCCTTCCGTGTCGAAGCGGAAACCATTGAGCTTCATTTCTGCCGTAGCGGGGACACAGCCGAACTCGATCTCTGCGGCTTTCGTAAGTCCGTTCTTCTCCAGCAGTTCTTTCTGTCTTTCGTACAGCTTCAGCGGGACTTGAATATCGTTGACGCAGTATTCTATATGGTATTTTGAAAGCGGTTTGCTCCAGTCGCACGTCTGAAGCGTCTTGTCCATTGTAATGCCGAGATATCTTTGTGCGACCCTTTTCAGCGTAAAGTAGGCTTTGGGGTCTTCTTTCTCCCTTCCGCACTCGATAAGCTGGGCGGCGATCATGGTGTCAAAGACGTTCACTTTCAGCCGGCAGCCGAGCACTCTGGACAGCATAGCAATATCGAAGGCAAGATTGTGGCCGATTATCAGCTTCGGGAGCGTTACGACGGTGCGGAGCAGGTCTTCGGAAGGGTTCTGCACGATCCAGTAGTCGTCCTTAGTTGCCACCGAAAGTACACAGATTCGATCTTTGCGGGGGTCGAGTCCGGTCGTTTCGAGATCAAGTGCAATCTCCCGGTCCGCAATACAACCTTCAAGCTCGCTGATCGGACGGGTGCAGGCGGGTATATAGTCCGTGCTTCCGACAGTCAGCTGATATGTGTCCTTTTGTGTCGGAACGGAAAAATTTACGTTTTGCGGGATCAAATTTTTCTCATTTTTGGTCTCACACACAGCGACAGCGGTATTTTTATCCTGAGCGCACGTTTCGGTCAACACGGGAAGAACCTTAGAGACAACCGGGTTTTCGACACTTTCTTCAACGTCTCCCGAAATTTGCGCAGCGGTCGAAGTGATTGTGAGTGATTCTCGTATAGTGTCTTTTGTAATTATATCTGGTGTTGTAGAAAAGGCACTATTCGAGAGTAACTCTCCGTCACTATTTTTCAAAGTATACCCTACCCAATACCTTACACCGCCGGTCCCGCGCTTCTTTTCAAAACCGTGTCCCGAGAGTCTTGTTTCAAAGTGTCTTTTTGTTAGCGGGGTGTAGCCCTGTAATTCGCACCATTCAACGTATGCTTCGTACATTCCCTTCATGGTTATGGTACCGTCGGGGTCTTTCTTGCAGCAGTCTTCTATGAACTCTATGACGGTGTCCTGCTCCGACTGATACTCCTGCGTGGCCACCGACACTTCTCTCGCTATCCAAGCCCGGTTGCTGTACCAGTCGGCAAGTCCGTCCAGCAGCCAGCGCAGGATAGCGGGAGCTTCTTCCAGCAGTCGTTTCACTATCATGTCCTGTGGCTCCTGCTCGTTTAACGGCCTGACAACCGTCCACGGGACAAGCCGGATACGCCGCCAGATACCGTGGTCATTTCCGATAATGGTAGGTTTCTGGTTGCAAAGCAGGAATATTGTCCATGTGCGCGAAAACTCAAAGAAGTTTTGACCCATGAAGCGGGCTTTGATCCGGTCTCCGCCTGTGAGCTGCTTCACCTTTACTTCGTCCAGCCGGTCGCTGTATCCTACTTCGGTGCTGAAAACCATTCTTTTGCCCTTCAGGTCGGCAAGTTCGGTCGGGTGTTGTGCAAAGCGTTTCTGTATCAGAAGGTTCGGTGCCGCTGTCCCGGCGTAGCTGCCGAGCACCGCCTGAAGTACCCTTGCGGTCGTGCTCTTTCCGTTTGCTCCCTGTCCGTACCATATCGGCAGTGCTTCCTGAAGGCTCCCGCCGACCAGAGACACGCCTAAATCGCGCTGCAGCTGTCTTCGTGTGTCTGCGTCCGGTATTGCGTATCTGATGTGTTCTTCCCATGCCGAACCTGACGCCATGCTGTCATAATCGACGGGGGCCAGGTGCGTGCACAGGTCTTCCGGATCGTGCGGCCGGAGCTTTCCGGTGCGAAGGTCTATCGTGCCGTTGTTGACGTTGAGAATGTACCCGTCGCTATCCCACTGCTCCGACAGGGTGAGAATTCCGGATGCACCCTGTACATAAGTGAGCATGGTTTTAACTTCCCGAATATTACATGCTTTGTCCATCAGGGAGACCAGTTTGGCGGCGAGCGTCTCGCTTGTCACGGTTTCCATCTGTCTTGCATAGTAGTCGCGGAGAGTCTTACTTGCTTCTCTGACGGCGACGCATTCGGAAACTTCCTGCCAGCACTTTCCCGTCCACTTCATCCACTTTCCCTTGTGGTCTGCCCAGCGGTACTTGCCCTGCCACAGCTTCTCCAGCATTTCCGCCTGTTCTGTTGCTCTATTTGTGCCGGGCAGGCCACCGTGTTTGTACTTGCTTATGCTTTTTGCTATTGAGCATACTTCGTCTTCCGGAAGTGGCGGGCAGCATCGCTCTCTGTTGGTTTTCAGCAGTACTTCGACAATATGTTCTTCGTTAAAGCCACGGCTTCGCAGCGTTCCGGCATACGACGTCAGTATGTTGTTCCGCTCGCCTTCTCTGATTACATCGGGAAGGATTTCCGCTTTCTTCTTTCGTGATGGCTGGTATTCCTTCGTGTCTTCCGCCAGCTTCAGGAGCGCTTCCTTCGTGCCGCCGTATCTTTCCTTCCAGTCGGTCACGTCTTCGTGCTCCTGCATGACGGGAAGACACACAATTTTTACGGTTTGCGCGACGCCATACAGGCTTTTCGCCGTTTTTTCGACATGCTTTCTGCCGGCTTCGTCGTTGTCCGGAAGGATTACCACATAGGCGCCCTTCAGATAGTGGTTGAAGTCTTCCCGCCACTTTCCCGCTCCCATCGGATTGGTCGTGGCGACAAGGTCCCATTCGGCAAGCGTCTCTGCGTCCTTCTCGCCTTCTACAATGAAGACGGTCTCGCCCTGCTGAACCGCTTTAATGACTTCCGGCAGACGGTACGGGACGATCTTTACGCCCTTTATGTTGTTTATCCACCCGCCTTTGCCGTCCGGCTGCCGCTGGTAGAACCTTTTGCCGTCCCGGTGCTGCTCTCTCACAACCTGAAAGAGCAGGTTTCTGTTCTCGTCCGTGTAGTCGTAGTAATCGTAGAAAAAAGTATCTGTAAGTTCTCCCGAACACTTCTGCTTCTGATATTGTTTTATCTCGGCTACCGTGATACCATCAACCACAGTTAAGATCTCCTTTCTGTTTTGTCAGTAAAGTTTTCTCCAAATTTGAAGGGCTGGTGACCGCCGGCCCTTTGTTTTATGATCTGCCTTTCTTCTCGCACACATCGCCTTTCCGGATAAAGCAGGCATTTCTTTTAACGGGGCCTTAGATTTGTTTTTTGATATCCCTGTCTGTGCATAAACATAGAAAACCGTTAAAAGTAAAGCCCACAAAAGCAAAACGGTTGCAGCTGTCTAGAGTGTTGTGTGTTATAAGATTTTCATGGCCTTCAGTTTTTCTTCGCCCCGAAGCCCGAAGACTGTGTCTGCAGCAATAACGACGTCATCATCAACATAAATTTGTGTATCCTGAAATTTCTCGTGGTGATAAATTGACTTGGTCATATCTTCAAATTTCATCACTCCTTTTTATGCGTACTTAGGATGTCAATTCCGTGTCTCGCATGTTATCAAAAAGCACATTCTTTGTCAACTATAAAGGTATATTATATATTAACTATAATGGATTATAACACAGTGGTTTTAAATTTGACATTGCCAGTCATCATATCCGTGCCGTCATCCAAGCATAAGCGGTCTTTGCAAAAACAGCTGTTTAATGAAGATTTGATATTCTCATTGCCGCACCCTGCTCCAATTTTGCGCCAGCCATAAAAATCAGTAATCCGTTTTTATTTATTTTGTATTGACAATTATAACCCGATATGGAATAATAAGTCGTACTTATAAAAATGGGGGTGAATGCTATGCCTGTGACATCCGTCTTCATCGGAGACGACATAGGGGAGCGCATCGGCTTCATATCCGACTGCCTTAAGTTCGAGCGGGACATCGGCAGGAAGACGATAATGATCGCCGACAGCCGCACGCTTGGACTTGTGAAAGACGCATACGTCCTGTCTTCTGGGTATGCGGAAGACTGTCCCGTCGATCTTGCCATGGAAGTCCTGTATGCCGTCGGGAACACGGAAAAGGGAGCAGAGACATTAAGCAGGCTGCTGGTCTCGGACGAAGACATAAGGAACGCCAAAGAGCCGTTCTGGGAAAGATGTGCAAGAAGGGTGCTTGTCTCGGTCGCAAAGACGGCGGCGCAGGCCGAAGTCTTCATGAGAAAGAGCACGCAGGTGCAAATGTCGCTGTCTTCCCGCATGGGCAAGGTGATGGCGGAAGCGGCGGAGAAGAAGTACTCCAAGTCCGCCGAAAAGCCGTGGTGGGAAAAGTACGACGACGGAACGATAAGGAACCTGATACTGGACAACGCCCCGAACACGGCAGCGGGCGTGATATCCGTCACGCAGTCCTACCTTGACCTGCTGTGCCGCATCTCCGCTTCCGAAAGGGTTCCGCTCCTTAAGGACGACAGGCCGATCGCCGTATACGCTCCCGCGTACAGCGAAGACGAACTGAGAGTCCTGCTGTCGGTCCTTGAGCTGAGATTCAGGGACGCCGTGCTTTTCGTGCCGGAAGCGCACGAACATGCCTGTCTTCTGTCCAAGACGAACTTCGAGACGGTGTGCTCTTCCGCCTGTCCGATGGAAGGAAGGACGATATTTTTCGGCAGGCAGAACGTCACCGCCTTCTTCAGGTCCAAGGCGTACGGGACGACGGGATTCGAAAAGCTCACCTTCCTTGAGTACGAGACTCCCGACGCCCTTCCGCCCGGACGCGCGCTGGTGCTGTCGGGCACAAGGTGGAGCACGACAGAAGTCTCCGTCGTGATGCCGAAGGAAGTCGTCCCGAAGCTTCACGCGGAAGAAAAGGACGACACGATCGCTGCCCTTCTGTCTCCCGCGCCCAAGGAAGCCAGGGAGCACAGGACGGAGCCGGAGCAGTTCGTGACGGAAGAAGATTACGAGAAGTTCGGGATACATCTGGTCACGGACGACTATGAGATCAATCTGGAAGATTTTCTGGAAGACGATGAAGATCAGTAATTTAAATTATTATGTTTTGTGAATTAAATATTTTAAGGGGTGAAAAACATGGGTAAGAGAGCTGTTGTAGTTCCGGCCGAAGTCATACAAAAAATACAAAAAGACTTTGAATTAGACAACTATCAGTTTGCCGACTTTTTCGGCATCAGCTTAAGCTCTGCGTTGGATTGGTTGAAATACGGTATCAAAAACCAACGGGGGCATAATATTGCCTTTGTAGACTCTATGTTAGCACTTCAATGGCTTACCGAAAAATATTCGGATCAAATTATTACTCCGGAAGAGTTAAAAATAATAGTGAATAAAATTGTCAAAACCCCCGGTCTGCTGTATCTGGATTTTTTACCTTACCAGAAGTATCTGGGCCCGAGCATGGTAGTTCTTAAGCACCAAAGACTTATAACAGCCATAATGGCAACCTTATATTCCATGCTCTTAAAAAATAACGGCATAAAAATTGATTTCAGTCGCGAAAAAACAGAAGAACAAGTAGAAAAATTTTATTAATAGCAGTGCTAATGCTATATAGCGGAACTGTATAAGGTCTGTAGCATTCAGATAGGGCTTTAGAGAATCGTAATAATTTCTTTCTTCTGAAAACTGTATAAAAGGGGGTTTACAAAGTGAAGCTCAGGACTCACGTGTCTTCCGCCCTTGCTGTCGCTCCCATTGTTGCGTTTACGACAGGCGGTTTTCATCTTCTTCTCATGGGGTCCGTCTTTCCCAATATCAACCTTACTGTAAGGAAAACGGGGCACAGGATGGGGCTGCTTCATATGGTTGAGATTCCTTTGGCGGGGTTTCTGCTGCTTCGTTTTGTAAAGATTCCGTACATGTTCGGATTTCCCGTCGGGTATCTCGCCCGCTGTTTCTTTGCCGGCTGGCTGGTTCACCTTCTAGGGGACTTCCTTCAGGGCGGGGTAAGGTCTCTGATCTTCGGCAAAAAGTCGGCTTCAGGAATTTCAACTGGGACAGGTACTGCGACACGCCTGCGGGACTGGCCACAGATCTGCTACTTACCGTCGCTGGCTTTTATGGGCTGTACCGCTACGTCGTAAGGTGGAAGGATCCTTTTGTCGTCGTCTCGACGCTGGTTGCATTTTCCGGCAGCGCTGTAACGGTATTCACCCTGCTTACGGCACTGATGGTCGGCGTACTTTATCTGGCGAAGGCTTTTTAGACGGGTCTGCACCTGAAGCCCGAAGACATCGAAAGGGACAGCTGTTTTCCCTGCGGCTTGTTTTTCACGGCGTACCGTTGTTTCTAGTCGTGCGTCCGGGTAAAGAAAAAGGCAGTAAGCACCTTTTGTTAAACAAGAAAGAAGGTGGAGCATGAATATTTATGATCTTGAAGATCTGACCGAAAAGCTCAAGAAAGAAGGAGACGTATCGCAGAAAGAAGCGGACAAGATCTTTTCTCTTTTTTCACGGAAAAACCTGAACACGAAGCTCAATCCGCGGTCACGAGACTTCGATCCGCTTCTTGGAGCCGTCGTCAACGAGTGGTTTGAAGCAGTTTACGCCCTGCTCGGCTCGGGCAAAAAGGGAAACTTCGTCACGACAATTCCGCTAGAAAAACTTGATTTCGAAAATCTTCTGACTGAAACGAATTTCGTCGACAGGTGCAGGAAATTCCTTTCGGACGAAGACTGCTTCACGCTCATGATGGTCGGCGAAAAGACCTTCGGATCCCTTCCGGAAAAGACGAAAAAGCTCTTTCGTGAAGAAACTTACGGATACGAAAAATATTACTGTTTTTACAATTACCGTGCCGGGATTTATCCGCGTTTGGGAGAGATGACGAAAGACCTTGAGCCGGTCCTGACGGGCAGCTGGCCCGATATCTGCGGGATCGGCTTCAAACTGGCCGTCGGAGCGCTGGTGCCCGACAGTTCGGAGTGGCTTGTGTGCAGGGAAGAAGCATATTTCATCGCAATAGCTTCTTTCATGAAGGCGTACGGAATATCGCCCGTATGCGTGCAGTTTTCGGACAGGAAGTCCTTTCTTGCCGTGGACAGAAAGGATTTGCCGGTCATGGAAGAAGTTTTGAAGTTCCCCTTTGAAGCGCTGGTGCAGAACGCCGTCGACGAAGGCATCATCTCGCAAAAAATGGCAAGGGCGCTTAAGAACAACAACCCGATACGTTCCTTTCCCGTTTCCAATTTCGCGGATATGTGCGCCAGAGTTCTCAAATTTGCCGCGGACACGTTCATGGAGATGAGACAGGAGACAGAAGAAGGAGAGTGGCTTGATATAACAAGATAAAACAATTAAAAATAAAAGAGCGGCGTCTTTAAACTTTAAATAGACGCAAGGTCAGGTTTGCTTTTGCGGTTTGTATAACTTCTTATTCAAGATACTGTCTTTAGACTTAGCAAATTTAGTAAATGTAGCTGTAATAAAAGTGATATTTGTACTTAAATAACATTTAAGTATACACTATTTATAAAGTTATTTGAATATAGTAACTAATTAGAAAGATTATTATAAAAGTTATTATTAAAATAACACTATTTTATGCATTTTTCCTATAAAGATAGAATATATACTTCCTAGATGTCTGAGATAAATTTGTCTATAATTTAATATATTAGATTTGACTGAAAGCATGGCTTTTATCACAAATATAATAATAATGGTAAGGTGGTGGCGTTCTTATGAAAAAGTTATTAGTGGTGGGGGTAGTTTTGACAGCAATATCTTTTTTTTAGCGGTATCTCCCTGTTTCGCTTTCTTCTTCGACCCGGTGAGCACCATACTCAATGCGGCAAGTCAGGCGGCGGTGGAAGAAGCAAAGGAGACTCCTTCTCCTGCGTTTGTAAAGCTCGTAGAAGTCTACAACATGATGTGCGAGAAGCAGATCGAGCCGAACCAGATCAAGGTCCTGTGGAAGGCAATAGGCGGGACCTTCGATACCATAGACGATGCCGGATGGACGTTCAAGAAGCTCATGAGCGCAAGGAAGGCGGAAGAAGACGTGTTGATAGCCTATTGCTGGAACGCCCAGCCGACGCTGTCTTCCGGCCTGCTTCTTGCTACGGCCGACGAGATAGCGGAAAACATAGATCAGGGATACGTCCTTTTTGCGCATCTCGACGAAGATAAGCTCAGCGCGCAGAGCGAAACCGTCTCTCAGCTGGCGTACAAGATGGCGTATCCGGTTCTCGGGTATGATGCAGGGGCCATTCGCAGAGCCGTAAGCCGGCAGATGGACTACGCCATAGTGGTCACGGAAAAGAAAGGTGACAGGGCTGTCGTCAGGACTCCGGAAGGAGAAAAGGAGATGTCCTTTGTCGAGCTGTCGGAGATATCCGACTACATAATGGTCTTCGACTCTCCGACGTGGCAGAAGCGCAGGCAGGCAGCCGCTCAGGAAGCGGTAGAGAAGAGCGAGACGGAAGCTTATCTGGAACAGCTCGAAAAGGAAGTAAAGGGAACTAAACCAGAAAAAGAGCAGTGATTCCTGTAAATACAGCTTTATCGAATGCAGGGTTGTTCACGGTTCTTTTCATACTTTTGTCTTGTTTAAAGATAAGGTAGTTGAAATACTCATGAAACCTGAACCTGCAATTAACGAGAATAACTTTTATGGGGTACCTATACAAGCATTACAAATCTGCGCTGGTGGGAAAACTGAATCTCGGGTTTTATTTCTAAGAAAGACTTAATATAAGTTTTCGATTTTTACAATGCCGCCCCTAGAATTCTGAAAGACAGAAAAGGCCACCTTCATCGATCGGGTGGCCTTTTCTGTCTTTCAATACGGCCTGATTTATATGTCTTTTTCTGACAGGATATAAATTTAACGAATCAAAACATACACTAACTGCAAAATAAATATTTACATACCAGCGACTTATTATATGATCCGTTTCCCCATTGCTTGCAAAGACCAGAAATCAGATTCGATGCGAAAGGGTTCGTCGTATTTCAAAGCGCACGAACAATTACCTTTCCCGAAAGCAATGCCGAAGCACCCGATTTTCTTGGGCGGGTAGATTTCGCGAAGGACAAAGTTCTGGCAGAAGCTCAGTTTGGGAAGTATACCTTCATGTTTTATGACCCGGTCAAGTTTCAATACTTTTCGAACGAAAAGAAGGCTGAAGTCGAGACAGTCCCCTACCGTACGGTGTGCGAACGGCTGTCGACAACGCCGTCCTGCGGAGAACGGTTGATAAGTGACAAGTTGATAAGTGACAAAATGTTGGAAGATTCCTTTCCCTTCGTGTCGATTAAGGACAGCCCTGCGCTCCCAGGATGTCTTATTTTGTGTCTCGTTTTGCCGACAGATACAAAAACACGATAAGATTTATTAGGCCTTTTCTGAGCCGTCCTGAGCACTATTTCGTGGGTCTTTTTAAGGTGAATTCATCTTTCGGATCTTTGGGCCGAAAAAATGAAGATCAAGTAAGCCAAAAAAGCAAAACCTGCCGCTATAGGGGTGGAAGCACTTTATAGGTGCTCATATAAGCCCTTATTTTAACCTGCCTGAGTGCAACAGGTGTAAACATACCACCCCGCACAACTTATGGGCTTTTTAGGGCATTCTGGCGCATTTTGATTATTTAGCAGACATTATAAAAGCGTATGGTGATCGTATTTTACGCCCTTTTATGCCCTGGCATCGAAAACCCTGATGGTTATGGGGTTTTAAGTTTTTATCAAAAAAGACCCATTCAAGGTGTGTTTCCTTTTTCAGTTCTTTCCGAAACGGGCAACGGATTTACGGAAAGGCGTTTTAAATCTCGCTCGGCTGACTGTTTAAATCAAGATAGACTTTATGCTTGTTCACTTTGATAATCTCTTAAAAACTCATCCGGTTCTCTGAAGTGCAACAGTTTTTTGTGCATCTCTTTCAACATGCTTAAGTCTTCCACACCTTCCAAGCGCTCCAACAATTCGCGGTATTTTTCAATATCTAAAATTACGGTTACAGATTTGCCGTCCGTCTCTGTATATAGGATCCAGTTCTTTCTTCTCCGCCGTTTCTGTCACCCGGCGTCTATTTTATCGTTACGTGTAAAGATACCGGGCAGAGCTATCAGTCGGCCTCGCGTGTAGATACCTTCCGGTCGTAGCGACGGATGCATGTCCTAGCGTCGCTTGGACAAGGTGTATCGGGCATCCCCGGTCCAACGCATGGCTTGCGTGTGCATGCCGCAGCCAATGGGGCGACACGTTCGGGTTTATGCCGGCACATTTAGCCGCAGCTTTCACTATGCGCCAAGCCTGCGAAGGACTGAGCGGGCCGCCTTTTTGAGATTTAAAAACGGGGTCATTTGCGCCGGCTTCACCTTTAAGTGTTAAAAGCTCGTCGTATATCTTTTTACCTATTAAGATTGTGCGGGTCTTATCTCCCTTACCGAAGACTGTTACATATCCCCCGTCGCTTGCAGGCTGTATATCCCGCCACGTAAGCGAACACGCCTCGGATACTCTCAAGCCGGCGATATATATTAGTCCAAGCAGGGCCTTGTTGCGTTTGTTGTCTTCCATACCAATTAACCTTTGAACGTCGGCTTCGGACAATATTCTTTCGCCTAAAGTCTCCTTTATTTTGGGCAACCTTATAGGCGCCGACACGTCAAAGCGAAGGTATCCTATGTGGTGAGCGAAGGCAAAAAGAGATTTCACGGCCGCCAAAGCGCGAGCCTTCGTAGTGGGGGCGTAAGCGTCAAGTGAGTCGGCGAAGGCTTGAATGTCGCTTATGGTAACTTCCTTAAAGGGCTTCTTGCCGGTGAAGTCCAAGAACTTCTTTATATCCTGTATATATGCATCCTGCGTGTTTTTGCTTTTTTCATGCAGCCACATAACTACCACTTGCTTATCGTTATCCGCCTGTCTTAGTGTTAAAGCTTCACTCAAAGTTGTCACCTTCCGGTAATGCAAAATAAGGTCTCTTATTTTGCATTTTTTTACCAATATGATTAATAATAGTTTAATAACATATTATAAAAATATTGTAATATTTGGTATATATGTCTACTAAATGATATATAGTTAAACCAATAATATTCAGGGGCTTACTAGATACAGTCATTGCGGGGCTTGCAAACAAGGACAAAGTAAAACTCGAAAGCTTGCCGCGAATGGCCGACTTTACGGACTGGATTACAGCTTGCGAGCCTGATTTACCTAGAGCAAAGTAAATAATTAAAAGGATGGCCGAAAATGGGGCGACATCGGCAAAAAGACTTAGAAGAGCGTCTAAGTCTTTTCGAGAGCAGGGGCATTGATATAGAGTTTAATATTAGAGAGATGTACAAGCGATATATCAGAATTACCAAGATTTCAGATCTCAGAAATACCAGCATCAGAGAAATTAAAAGTTGAATGGGGTAGGGATGCAGGATATAGGGGACCTTGAAAACTCTGAATATAGCCACAGTAATATCGATGACAGTAAGCACGACAGTGAAAATATCTGCTGTCATATTGTTATGTTTACTGTCATCATTTTTGCCTGCGACCCAGGACCGCCGGTTTCGATCCGCCAAAAGCTGCCATCGGCGGTCTTGCTCCTTCTCGTGCCCGGATTAATATACCAACACGAATACCATTGAGTCTGATAAAAACTGCAATTTACCCCGCCTTTATGGTATAGTTAGTCCAATATTCTAGCATCGCTTAAAAGGGGGCCTTGCCATGATAATCACGGTCGCAAACCACAAAGGCGGCGTCGCCAAGACCAGCACGGTGCTGGCAATAGCCGAGATAATCACCTACATGCAGGAAAATGACCCGGATCTTCTGCCCGAAGAGTACAGGCAGAAGCCGGTGCTGGTCATCGATATTGACCCGCAGGCAAACGCTACGGAAGCCTTGGGAACAGACCCTGCCGAAGTAAAAATTTCCGTGCAGGATTTTCTTGAGATGCCCGAAAAGACGCTTGAGATTGCCGATGTAAGGTACGGTATTTTAAAAACAAAGTTCGAGAACATTCACCTGATCCCTTCCTGCATCTCCATAGAACCTTTCGTGCACAGGCTGGCGGGGGAGATGGACGGGGCGATGAGACTGTCCGTGGTTACGAAGTACCTGAAAGACCGGTACTGCATGATACTCATAGATACGCCACCCAATCTGGGACTTTTCACGCAGAACGCCCTTGTGGCTGCCGACGGAGTGCTTGTTCCGATCTCTTTGAACAAACATGCCATCATGGGAATACAGAATCTCATGAGCATGATGTCCATGGCGCGTCGCTTCAGGACGTCCCACCTGCCCGTTTTAATCGGATATCTCGTCGTCGGGCTGGACAGGCGGTACAGCCTGCATCAGTCGCTTGAAGTCGTCGTCAGACAGAGCTTCGGGTCGGACGTCTTTGATACCGTTATCCCGACACAGGCTAAGGTCGCGGAGAACATCAGCAAAAAGAGAAATATATTTTTCGGTCTGACCCTGCAGCAGAAGGACGAATGGCTGAACTTCATCAGGGAGTTCTTCGAAAGGACGGAAAAACTGATACATCAGGGTTCTGCGAAGGTGTCGTAACATGGCCCGGAAGAGAAAAAGGGACAAGGAAGACGAAGAGCTTGCCAGAGAAATAGCGAAAGTGGCGGGCATAACCAGATACATGCAGCAGGTCACGGAAGAAGATATAAAGAAGCAGGGAGACCTGTACCTTAAATATGCCGCCGGAATGATGGGATTAAGTACTACTACGGGGTTTAATTTTAATACCGACGAAAAAAGTATCAACACGAAACTTATTCCGCCAAACGAAGATGGCGAACAAAAATTAAGTACCGTCTCTGCGTCTGTTCCCGAAGAAGAAAAAATCATCGTCGAGCCTGAAGACGAAAAAAGAAGTATCAATGCGGTACTTCTTCCTGAACCGGAAAAATCCGAAAAAGAAGGAATAAGTATCGCTGCAGAACTTATTCCTGAAGAAGAAGGTCAAAAAACAAGTATCACTACGGGGTTTAATTTATTAAGTTCCGGTGTGGTACTTTATCCGACACTTAAAAACGAAGAATTAAGTACTTATTGGGCACTTAATCGAAAAAACAAAAGTACCGCAGCAATACTTAATCGTTTTTTCTCAAGTACCGGTGCAATACTTAATCTTTATCCTGTGAAAGTGCATTTTGAACAGGAACACCTGATACGGTTTATTAATGGCGCCCATAGTATACTTTTCTGTCCGGGTATAGATCACAGGGTAAAGATTGTTTTGCTGGCGATCCTTCTCAAAGCGACATGCGAAAAGTCCGTATCCACGAAGGTCAAGACTAACGATCTCCTGCGGAGTCTCGGCATGTCAAAGTCGTTGCAGAAGGAGCTTCCCGAACTGGCAAAAAAGGCAGGGCTGGCTGAAATGGTGCCCCGGAAAAAGGCCGGTACGGAAGTTACCTTTAACGAAGAAATATTTAACCCGTACGGCAAAAACGGTTCAAACGAGATAGATAGATTGATAGATATATATAATCTATCTATCTATCTAAAAAATACTAATGAAGAAAAAATCGAAGAAAGAAAACGCATCCCGCTGTCGGAAATCGGGAAATACGTTTTGCTGGTCAGCCTTCATCTGGCGGGCTTTCCCTTAAGCGCAGTTACCGGGAGCCTGCTTGAAGCCGTTAGAAACAAAGACGCAGAAATAGTCACGGCGTTCTGGATATACGCCAAATCAAGCTCGGACAGGATCAAATCTCCGGGAGCATATCTGATAAAGGTCTTAAACAACAACGATACGGGAAGCCTTTCCGGAGAGATTATGGAAAAGGCAAAGATATGCGTAAAAGCGGCGCAGACGATCGTGTATGAAAACTATGACGAGCCGGAACTCGGATTCCTGAAAGGTCTTGCACAAAGGCTGTCGCTGACCGATGCATACTATAAAGACAGGACATCCCTTACGGCGGAGCTTAAAACAGCCGGAAGGAAGCTGATCGATGAGTGTGAAAAAATGCTGGATAAGCTACCTAAAAAGTAGAATCGAGTCCAGAAGACGGGTTTCGATAATAACTTGAAGAACATGATTTAAGTCATCTTAAACTGTTAGGTGGGATTATACCTGCATTAACCGCAAACAGAAGTGGTTGCATTTTATTAAGTGGCAGATATACGGAACGCTTGTTTTTTTATAGTCACCCTTATACATGCCTTGGTTGTTAAGCCTGATATTGAGAACATAAATCGAAGAAAGGCAAAATGGGCATAGAAAATGCCCTTTCTATGCCGAGTGAATACGAAACGAAGCCAAAGTTTGCCGTTACTGCAATAGGGAAATTCAGCCCCCCTAAGGAATAAAAACAGCGACTTGTATTTATGTTTATGTGTTGTAATTCAGCACTCTGTGTACTTACATTGTCTAAACTATTAATATATCGCATACATATTCATGCGGGGAACTTCGAAGACCAAAGAAGGTTTGTCCGAAGGGTAGTGCAGGGTTCTTGTGGCGAAACTGCACAGTTTTTTTGGAGAAATCCTGAAAGGGAAACCCTGAAGAGTGTGGAAGCTACGATATTATATGGTCAAGGTTATGTCGTGGGTAAGGTCAACTAGTTTTTATGCGGTTGATAGTTAAATATTAATCAATTAATTTTACATAAATTTAAAACCCAGTTTACCCAACTATAAACAGTTGAAGCTCGCCGCTCGTATGTACTTCTGGAATTAACTCGGTACAACTTTAATCTCTTCATTATGTTTACTATTTCGTCTTTTGATGGCATCTTTTGGTACTTTAGATAGGTTTTTAAAGTTTCATTGAAGACTTCGTGTTCCATAATACTTTTAACAAATCCTAATTGTCTTGCTTTATATTTTGATTTAGCAATTTCCATACCTTTTGGTGTTAAGGAAAATATTATCTGCCCGTCTTTTTTATATTTTTCTATTAAACTTAAATATCTACCAGCATCAGTATAATAATTTGTTTGCCTTGGGTCAAAAGCATATTTACAGGTAATTTCATCCTTAGTTAGTTCACTTTTTAATAAAAGCTCACATAAGTTGATAACACGTTCAAAGTTATCGGCTTGTGGGAAGGGTAGTTCCGGTTCTTGGATTACTTTTACTTGTAAAAGTATGTTATTTATATCATCAAACGTAATTTTTTCAATATCTATGCCATAATTTTCCTTTTTAATCAAGAATAAGGAATTGTAATCATTGATATTAGCAAAATCATACTCATATAAACTAAACTTACCATTAGAATAAATCATAAATACTGTTGCTACTTTTTTTGATACTTTGTCAATCCATGACCTGTAGGGATAATAGAGTTGTCTGATTATAAAGTCGTCTGGTATGAAATTCTTAGCCTCAATGAGAGCTAAAATTTTTTTCCCTTCATATCCGCCATCTATTTCTATTTGAGCGTTTGTTACATCTACTTTTACACTTGTATCTTTAGCTTTTATAAAATAAGAAAAGCAGCCAGACTTCATTCTTCCATTAACAGTAGGTAATAAGTCGTCGTCTTCAAGAAAGTTAGATAAGATGTTTGAAACGTACGCACAATTTAATGCGATGCTTTCGCTAGTAATGCTTTCGTAGTTAATACTTTCTAAGTATCCCGGAAAGGCAACTTTTGTCACTGGTCTATCAATTGGTTCAATCTCTTTATACGCATCAAATCGAGAGATGATGTAACTACCCCTAGTGATAGGTAATATGGCAAGGTTGTGTTTGGAAAACAACTCAGGTAGATTAGCTTTATGGTCAAATTTGGTCATAAGTCGTGCTTCTCTAAACTCATTTATTTGAGCTGCGTAAATTTGAAAGTATCCATCCCTGTCTATCGCGTCTAGGATATTATATTTATCGAACAAGCGTTTCCATGCTTTATCATTTTTAGTGACTTCATCATTCAAAATTCATCACCAACACTTCATCTATTTCTCCACGTTTGTCAGCCCGCGAGTTAAGTACTCTTTTGGCTTGAATAATTTCTATTCTATAATCCTTGTATAAATTTAGTATAAAATCAGTCGCGGAATTTGATAGTAAAAATTTAACCCCTTTTTTGTCAAGTTCATGACAAACCCGGTTTAATCTTATTTGCTCATTTTTATTAAACCCCCCTTTATCATACCCAGTAAAGCTAGCTGTGTCTGATACAGGATCGTAGGGCGGATCCATATATACAAAATCACCTTTCTTTGCGTATTTTAAAGCAGCTTCAAAGTCTCCACACAACAATTTAATATTCGCCTTATTAAGATATTCACTAACACTTATTAACGCTTTTTCATTAACAATATTAGGTTTTTTATAACGTCCAAACGGAGTATTAAATTGTCCAGCTCTATTTACCCTAAATAACCCATTATAACAAGTCTTATTCAAGAAAATAATACGAGAAGCCCTTTCTATGGCACTTAAGCTATTATAAGTTTCTTTATCTCTATCTAGTTCTCTAATTTTATAAAAGTAATTTTTGCTATCTTGTTCATATTCTTTACTATGATGACGCAGAGATTCAATTAACTTGTCAACATCATCTTTTATTACTCTGTAGACATTTATTAGTTCTTCATTGCTATCGTTTACAATAGCATTTTGGGGCTGAAGGTCTAATAATACTGCCCCACCGCCCAAAAATGGCTCGTGGTAAACTTTAAAATGCTCGGGAATATACTTTTTAATTTCTTTTAGTAATTGTCTTTTCCCGCCCGCCCACTTTAATATGGGATTTATTCCTTTGTTCATTATTATACCCCACCATGAGTTAGTAAAGGAATATAAGCCTTTAATAACTTGCTGAAAAACCTATATTATAACTACATTATTAACAATACAACTTACAAAACATACAAGCGCCACCTTAATTCTTCTTTGCTGTTTCTATACCAGGGCAGCAAATTCAGGCTTTTACTAATGATAACCTTAATTTCAGGTTCAGTACAGACTAACAGTAGGGTGCTGATAAAGTCCCATCTCTTCCGTTTCTGAGCCGGCTATAAAATTCGTTGTCCCATAGTTTCGGAGCCACAATTAAATTTTTGTCTGTAGTTGGATTATACCGAAGTGAGTCGCGAGTAGCCAAAAAATATTTCGTTGGGTTCTTGTTCGGTTATATCTCCGAACTTGTTTCCGATCACACTTTTTATCGTCTGTAATGCATTCAACCTGCTGTCATCTCCAGTAATACCGTTATATTGTGTTTATAAATTTTCTGCCTTAAAGATCATAGCAAAACCGCAATGGAGTATAAGCAGGTATCAGAATGTTCGCCATTATTTTCCCTTCAGGTCCTTTACTGCCTTGGTTAATTTACATATTTGTTCAGGCAACTTCTGCAGTTCATACATCGTCCTAGGTTCTTCGGTGTCGTAAAGCAATCCGAAGCGAAGGTTTGTTATGTCTATCAAAAATGGTATCCTATGTTCTTGCCCCCGGGAATCTTTGAAGTTTACATACCCCTTCCATTCGCTCCCTTCAGCTTTAGCTTGTTTGACAATATCCCCAAGTGGCCCCAATGCCTGGGATATGCTGTCATACGGCAAGAGCACCGCTATGGCGTTGTCTTTCCCACTTGCTAACAAGGGTTTATCATTACTAGGCAGGGTTATTTTTGGAATAGAAGCACCGGCCCATTCTAAGTAGACATTATGGGCGGCAGTTCCGCCAACATTTTTGATCCTGAGCTGAGCCAATTCGTATCTGCTGATGGTATCAATATAAGGGTAGGGATATGGTTTTAATCTTTCTTCGGTCAATTCCGCCGAGTGCATTGCTACAAAAGCTGAAATGACCGCCGTAATCACTGCAGCAGAGCCGGCAAATACATTAACAAACCCGATATCTTTTTCAACAAAGGCTTTCCAAACTGCCCAAAAAGCTGCTACCCCTGCAGCAACAGCCAGTATATACGATACAGCCTTGAAAACTCTAAATCTTGACATTGCTGCCCCCTTTCTCGCAGACCGCTAACGTGGTTTGGTAATTAGGCAATCTTACATGCTGCCGATGTTAAAGTTTATCAAAACGCACAGCTTTCTGTATAAACGATAGCCTTATTTTATCCTGTTTTCTTGTACAAAATTGGCTTATACGCTGTTTTAAATGCAAGTAAAGAGACATCTCTTGCCGTCATGGAGTGGACTTTACACTAAATACACCGGGTTTAAAAGTGGGCATTCCGTGAGCTTTCTCCCCTTTGCGTATATATTTCAGAAATTAGAAGATAATTTCACTCCACTTATCATCTTCTACTTCTTTTATAATATCTAACTTGATTTGTGATAGTTCTTTTAATTCTTTTACAGCTTCATCTATTATGGATTTATCATACATATGAGCAGATATTTTGTATTTGTTCATGTCAAGCAAGATATCCAAGTCAAAGTACGGTTTTAATTTTTGATAATCGTCGTCATTTACATAGATTTTAGCCCCGCCGTCGCATGTGTATATAAATAGCGGTTTTATTCTCATCTGTTCAGCTATTTTCATTATTGCATGAAGCCATAAATCATTGTAAGAAGACAAAAAAATCTTACTGCTAACCTGCCCGCTCTTCTCCTTGAAATAATGTTCCCACCACCTTTTTGCTGTCGAGC
>Ga0209608_1001029_pt1 | contig 24688 bp, 26 predicted proteins | sample AD_UKC130_MetaG_FD_184428 | JGI IMG/M metagenome (GOLD analysis project Ga0209608, IMG submission 184428) | Active sludge microbial communities of municipal wastewater-treating anaerobic digesters from Canada - AD_UKC130_MetaG (SPAdes) (version 2) | ecosystem: Engineered > Bioreactor > Anaerobic... | reverse complement strand
ATCAGTGGTTAAATACAACTCGAGAAAAAGCATCTTTAATTCCTTTGCGTTAGCAGGATTTTGTCCCTTGATGCTTTTAAAATCCATCAACGGAGGTGTTGGGGATGTCTTTACGAGAGGATCGTGCGGTACAAGTTATTTTGGGCAGAAGAAGTATAAGAAAGTTTCAGAAGGACAAAAAAATTGAGCCAGAAAAACTGGATATTATATTAGAATGTGCTCAAGCAGCTCCTACGGCTGGAGGCACAAGGCCGTGGCATTTTGTGGTAGTTGACGATAGGCACCTACTTGATGCCCTGGCGGAAGCACATCCTTACGGTAAAATGCTTCGCGAAGCTTCATTGGCGATTGTTGTATGCGGAGATCCAACTCTGAGCGACCACGCGCGATACTGGGAAGAGGACTGCTCGGCAGCTATGCAGAATATCTTGCTGGCGTCTTATGCATTGGGATTGGGTTCGGTATGGCTCGGTGTTCATAACTCTCCAGGTCGTCCCGAGGCGATAAGACAAGTTTTAGGAATACCAGATTGTATTAATGTACTGAGCATAGCCGCAATTGGCTACCCGGCCGAAGTTAAAGAGCCTCACAGGGGTTACGATAGCAACAAGGTTCATCATAACAAGTGGTGAGAAAAGATCCCAATAACTTGAATATGTGTGTTAAAATAGTTAGTGTAAGCGACGGGCTCCTAGCGACACCGTCGCTTATTTATTGCTAGTTATTATTGAAAAATCGCATTGGTTGATTTTGGCGGAGGTATTAAGATGCTAGAAAATAACAATATAGGCAAGGTAATAAGATTACCCATTGAGGAGGAAGTAAAGCATAGTTATTTAGACTATGCAATGAGTGTAATAGTAGGCCGAGCTTTGCCTGATGCTCGAGATGGGTTAAAGCCCGTGCAGCGCAGGATACTTTATGCCATGATGGAATTGGGCTTGAGATCCAATCAACCCTATAGGAAGTCTGCCAGGATAGTTGGGGAAACGATGGGAAAATATCACCCTCATGGTGATGCAGCCATATATGATGCCATGGTGCGAATGGCCCAAGATTTCTCCATGCGATATCCGCTGGTGGATGGTCAAGGCAACTTTGGCTCGATAGACGGAGATCCACCCGCAGCCATGCGTTATACCGAGGCCAGACTTTCTCCTTTGGGAGAAGAAATGTTAAGGGATATAAATGAGGACACGGTGGATTGGGGTCCTAACTTCGACGAAACCTTGCAGGAACCTCTCGTCTTGCCCTCGCTGCTGCCAAATCTTTTGGTCAACGGTAGCTCAGGAATTGCCGTGGGCATGGCAACTAACATCCCACCTCACAATTTATCTGAAGTGGTTGATGCTATTTGTTTACTCATCGAAAGAGGAGAAGACCTGGAACTTGGGGATATAATTGAAGTCTTGCCAGGCCCGGATTTTCCCACTGGTGGATCCATAGCGGGAAGGGAAGGGATAATAAACGCCTATACAACTGGCCGGGGAAAAATCATTCTTCGAGGTAAGGTCTCCATTGAGCAGATGAAACGCGGCAAAGCTAACATCGTGATAACAGAAATTCCCTATATGGTCAACAAAGCATCGTTGTTAGAGGCTATAGCCAAGGGTGTGCAGCAAGAGCACTTATCGGGAATTGCTGATCTAAGGGATGAGTCCGACAGGGACGGTATCAGGATTGTGATTGAATTACAGCGAGACGCAGACCCTCATTTAGTGTTGAGACAGCTTTATAACAGGACGCCTCTTCAAACCACCTTCGGTGTAATAAATCTTGCCCTAGTGGATGGAATACCGAAGGAATTAAACCTCATTGATATGCTTGAGATATTTCTTGATCACCGAAGAAATGTTGTTCGTCGCAGGACAAATTATCGACTTAAAAGAGCGGAGGAAAGAGCCCATATAGTCGAAGGCTTGGTAAAGGCTTTAGATGTAATAGACGAGATCATAGCCCTTATAAAAAAGTCAGCAGATGTTCAAGAAGCAAGAGAGGGCCTTGTGGAACATTTTGGTTTCACGGAACTGCAGGCACAAGCTATTCTGGACATGAGGTTGCAGCGACTTACGAATTTGGAAAGAAATAAACTTGAGGAAGAGCTAAAACAACTCCTACAGGACATAGAAAGGTATCGTTCCATCCTTGACAATCCTTCTGTGTTGGATTCGGTTGTCCGCGAAGAGTTAATCGAGCTAAAAAGGCGATATGGCGATTCCAGAAAGACGGAAATATTGGACGAAATTACTGAAGTATCGGAGCATGATCTTATACCTGAAGAGGATATCGTGGTGGTTTTGACCAGGGACGGATATTTGAGGCGAGCTCCCCTGGGAGATTATCAACTGCAAGCCAGGGGAGGCAAGGGAATAAAAGGGCTTAAACAAAAAGACGACGAAATAGAGATGTTTTCTGCCACAACGACGCATCATGACATATTTTTGTTCACCAATATGGGCCGTGTATTTGCCATAAAAGGGTATTTGCTTCCTGAGCCAAAAAATGGTAAGGGCAAACATGTCAGTGCCTTTTTCACGTTAGAAGAAAACGAACGCGTCGTGGCAATAAAGGATGATACGATGCGGGGTGCGAAATATGTGTTCTTTGCAACCAGGATGGGCATTGCTAAGCGGCTTGATGTAGGAGAGCTGGCAAATTTGACTCGCGCAGGGAGGCGCGTCATAAGCCTGGATGAAGGAAACACCATCGCCAGGGTAAGGTTTACCTCTGGTGATGACGAACTTTTATTTGTCTCTGCGAAGGGGAAAGCCTTGAGAACCAAGGAAGATGAGTTTCGACCTTTGGGTCGTCAGGCTAGGGGAGTCCGTGCTATGCGCCTCTCGCGGGGTGATGTCTTGGTCGGTTGCGAACCCCTATGTGAGGGAACGTCAATTTTGCTCATAAGCGAAAAAGGTGTGGGCAAACGGACCCGCTTTGACGAGTTTCCTTTATACCACCGGGGTAGCTCTGGAGTAAGGGCAATGAGATTATCGAACCGTACGGGATTGTTGGTAGGGGCGTGGAATGTAATCGAGGACGATGAGGTGATAATTGTAACGAGCAAGGGACGAGTAGTGCGCATAGCTGTAAAAGATGTGCCTATATTGTCTAGAAATGCGATGGGCAATATTTTAGTCAGGCTTGATCGGGGTGACAGCGTAGCTGATGTAACGATTATTCGCGAAGACGTCATGGAGGAGGTCTAACGGGGGTGGCCTTGGCTCGCGAGGGAGTGGTGCCGGTAGCAACCGCAGCTTTTATGACGTGCGGGGCTTGGTTTGCCTCTTCCCTTTTAGGAGTTATTTTGGGCACCTGTACAATTTTTTTGGCCTGGTTTTACAGGGAACCCCGCGTAAGCATACCAAGGGATCCCTTGGTATTTGTCAGCCCGGCGAGCGGTAAGGTCGTTGAAATAATGGATGTTGACGATCCCTTCGCGGGGAGATCTGTTAAAATAGGCATATTTATGTCTGTTGCCGACGTGCACGTTAATCTGATTCCTAGTGATGGCAAAATATCATTTTTAAAATATAAGCAGGGCAAGCATTTGGTAGCCTTTGCGCCCAAATCTTCCGAGGTTAATGAAAGGTTATATGCGGGACTAGAGACAAAATATGGCAACGTCTTGTTAGTGCAAATCGCTGGGTTGGTAGCCAGGCGAATAGCATGCAGAGTCAAAACTGGACAACTCGTGTCCAAGGGAGAAGCTTACGGTATGATCAAGTTTGGTTCCAGGGTGGATGTATATTTACCGCCTATAGTGAAACCCGTGGTGAAAGTTGGAGATAAAGTCAAAGCGGGATCCAGCGTCATAGGTCATGTTTTTAAAAACGAAGGGAAGTGATCTAGGTGTACGAAAAGTTTTCTAGGAAGCGAATGATCAAAAAACCGATTCCTTTTCGCAGATTAGCCCCTAATATGATTACTAGCGGTAGCATTTTATGCGGAGTAATGTCTTTAGTATTGGCCTTTCATCGGCATGTAGTACCGGCTGTATGGTTAATTTTTGTGGCTGCCTTTTTTGATTTGATGGACGGAAAAGTCGCTAGATCTTTAGGAGGAGATAGCGCCTTTGGGATGGAATTCGATAGCCTCGCTGATGTAGTCAGCTTTGGAGTTGTGCCTGGCTTGATTTTTTATGTGTCCTATTTATATGCCTTCGGTGGAGTTTTAGGGGCTTTGGTTATATCGTTTTACGTTTTATGCGGGGCGTTGAGACTAGCTCGTTTTAACGTAGTCCATTCCAGCGGTAACTTTCAGGGTCTTCCGATACCTGCCGCGGGGTTGTTTTTAGTATCCTTTGTCATGTCAGGTATTGCTTTGCCTTCATCGGTAGCTGCGATAATGGCAACTACGATAGGGGCGTTAATGATTTCCAGTATCTCCTACGGAAATATAAAACAGCTCAATAAAAACAACATCAACGTCTTAAGACTTTTGTTTCTGATTAGTTGCGTCGTCACCATTTCGGTATTTTTAAGGGAAAAATCCGCATTAGCTTACACGATGATATACGTCTTAAGCGGTCCTATTGGAATCGATTGGGGAAAGTGGCTTTCCTTGAAAGGTAACGAGGTTACGGACAATCGATGATAATAATAAAGAGGGGGAAATTTCCCCCTCTTTATTATTATGCCCATTTAGAGATGTCCAGCTCCCCTTCGGTCTTGGTCACGATAGCCGTCCCTACAAGATCACCGGTAACGTTTATGCAGGTTCTTCCCATATCGAATATTGCGTCAACTCCCAATATCATCGCATAAGCTGCGGCGACAGGAGTGCCTGGATCAACGGATAGCCCGACCGAATCCAAGACTAAAAGGAGCATGATTGCACCTGCACCCGGTACGCCGGCAGTTCCTATCGAGGCGAGCAAGGCAGTTACTATAATGATAAGTTGATCCGAAAGTGGCATGTGACGACCTACGGCGAAACCAATGAAAAGAGCGCAAACCCCTTGATAAATTGCCGTTCCATCCATGTTGATCGTAGCCCCAAGGGGAAGCGTGAAGGAATAAATTCCCTTAGGTATACCCATGTTTTCGGCGCACGCCATCGTCACTGGTAAGGTCCCGCTACTGCTCCTGGTAACAAAGGCAGTTATCATGGCTTCCTTTGCGTGTGCTAGAAACTTGGTTAAACGTAGACCATAAAGCCTCAATACTAACCCGTAAACTAGTGCTACGTGAACGACTATGGCCAGATATTCCGTTCCGACTGCTGTTGCAAGCGGTCCGATTACCCTGGGGCCTTCTTTTGCCAGGACAACAGCCACTAATGCAAAAACTCCAATGGGGGCGTATTCCATTATTCCTCCTACAATTTTGTACATAACTTCGGCTGCGCCATTGGAAAAATTATAGACCGTTTTTGCGGATGCCCTTAATTCTTCGTTGTCGCTTTCTAATAAAAATGAAAGTCCTATTCCAAAAAGAAGCGCAAAGAAGATAATTGGCAAAACGTCGCCTTTGGACAAAGCCTCGACGGGGTTTGTCGGGACTATATTTAAAAACGTTGTTACCAATGAAGGTTTTTTAAGCTCAAATCCTGCAACTTCGCCTACGGCGAGCTCCAATCCCAACCCCGGTTTGAATAAATTAGCAAAAATCAAGCCTATAGCGACGGCAAGGACAGTAGTGAGTAAATAATAAACTATTATTTTTACGCCAACCTTGCCCAAACGATAGGGACTGATGCTCGCCGTTCCAACGATAAGACTAAACAGTATCACTGGAACGACTATCATTTTTAGGAGCCTGATGAATAAATCCCCGAAGGGTTGGACCCAAAGTATCTTGTCCTTAAACAAAAGCCCAGCCACGATGCCAAGTATAAGTCCAATCAATATGCGCATCAACAAGTTTGACCCGAAATACCAACTCATGAAACCTCTTTTTTTCTCTCCCTCCGACATTACTTCACCCTCCTTTTATTTTATAGTAATTTTGATGGGCTATATTGCGATGTTATATTAATTATAACTTATTATGCTAGGGTTTTTATGGTTTTAATTTAAAGACAACTGGAACTAAGATCTCTCTTTCCTCCGTGCTTTTGAAGACCCATTGTTTGACGGCTTTTAGCGCACTTTCGTCTAACAAGTCATATCCACTTGATTTATAAACGCTGGCCTCAATAACGGTGCCGTCAGATGAAACTCGCACGTATATTGTTGCGGTTCCTTCTTCGCCGTGCCTCCTTGAGATCAGAGGATATGCGGGTTTTACGCTTCTAAGGATATCAAGTTCGCTAGCCATTCGTAGCGACTTTTGTGGCCAGCTAGAGGAGTTGTTTGAAATATCATTGCTTAAGTTATCAGCACCGACCTGGCCGTTATTTTTTTCATGCTGTATCCCTTTCGTTTGAGAGAGATCGGTTTTTTGTCCTGACTCGCCAGAGTCGCGATTTAGCGTTTCTTCCTGAACGTCTTTTCCGTTTCTACTTAAATGAGTAACTTGCGCATCGATGGAAGAGGGTTTTTTCGTGGGAATTTCTTTTTTAGTTTTGCTCGAAGATTTGATAGTTGCAGATTCTTTTTTTTGCACTGTTGGTTCCTTTTTTTCGTTGAGGGTCTCTGTGGGAGAAATTTTTTTTGGCATCACTTCAGAGGTAAGGAGGTTTTTGACTTCATCTTTAGAGTTTTTAGCGCTGCTTGCAACTTTGATCGTTTCGGCTGGCTCAAATCTTGCCAGCTTGACATTAAGGGGCTTACTCACACTTGGCGTCTTGACTCGAGCGTGAGGAATCTCGAAGTTCCAAATTATTACAGTGTGTATTAGTAAACTTAATAACAGAGGGGCCATCCACTTTCCGATATTGTCTCTCATGGAATCGCTTTTTCGCCTCCACCCACTGCCAACGAGACTTCTTCAACTCCAGCTTGCTTTAATGCGTCTAATACACGAATTATTGCTTCATAGGGGGCTTTCTTATCTCCGGCTAAAAGTATCGATTGGCCTTGCGATCTTTCTTGTCGAGCAAGCACGACCGCTTCGTCAATGTCAACCGTTTTCTCGTTAATTATAACAGCACCATGGCGATCGACGTTTATCACAAAAGGTGCCCGTGATAAGGAGTCTCCAGTGCCTTCCGGAAGCATAACTGTAATGCTTCCTTGGACAAAGGTTGCAGTTAAGACGAAAAAGATGATCAATTGAAAGACGACATCTACTAAAGAGGTTAATTCAATTTCCGGAGAAGTCCTTCTTTTTGATCTCATCAGAGGGAACATTCCTCCTTAGAGGCCCTGTTCAAGGCTTTAATTAACATATCCGCACTTTCAAGCACTCTGGGTCCAGGGTGAAGGAGCACTTCTGCTTCGAAGGAGACAATTCCTCCATTTTTTGCCTTAATTGGCAGATCCCCCATTATGCTTATGAAATCCCTTGCCGTAATGGACATGCCCTTGCTTGCTTGCACCAAAAATATTACATCAGGGTTGAAGGACAGCAATTCTTCCTTGCTCATCACGGGAAAGGAAAACCTCTTGCTTCCCGCGGTATTTCTAATGCCCACTGCTTCCATGATATCGCTGATGTAACTCCACCCTCCGGCAACTATTAACGGGTCATGCCATACTACCACCAGCATCGACACGGGTTTTTTCAGATTTTTTGACGTCAAAAGCTTTCTTTCCTCTAGTCCTTTTTCAATTTTTTCCCATACTTCCCCTGCTTCCCTCGTCTTGTCAATTTTAGCTGCTATCGCAAAGAAGGCTTCCTTTACGTCATTTAACCTGTGGTGCAGCGTCAATTCTAGGGTGTCAATGTTGAAGGTTCGGAGGCGCTCTAGCAGGTCGTGATGAAAAATCTTTTCGCCTATGACGAGATCGGGTTTTAAGTTAAGTATTTTTTCAAGCGAAGGATTTATATTGCCGCCAACACTTTGTATTTTTGATACTTCAGGAGGAAAGGTATCATAATCCGTTACTCCCACTACGAAATCAATGCAATCCAAAAAATATAACGACTCGGTGATACTTGGTGCTAGTGAAACAATTCTTTCGTACTTTTGGTTTGCCGCTGCCGAGGGTAAAAAAACCCAACTTAGGATTGCCCACAAAAGATAGGCCCAACATGCCAGTTTCTTAAAATTATTCATGCTCCATTTTCCCTCGTAATAGCTTTTCCCTCAAGATGAAATCAGTCCCTCTCCAAAGGGATTCCTCCGCAGCGTCGATTTTCGATGAAAACCATGAATAACATAATACCGCAGGTATTGCGACGGACAGTCCGGCAACGGTGGTTAGCAAAGCTTCCCAAATGCCTGAAGCAAGCAAAGCCATATTAGCTGCTCCTTCGGACTCTGCAACAGCTCGAAAGACATTGACAATCCCCAAAACAGTGCCCAAAAGTCCCAGCAAAGGTTCAACGCGAGCAATCGTGGAAAGAAGAGATAGCCCCTTCTCCCACCTGTAAACTTCATGTCGGACTTCTTGCTCTAATAACATTTTTAGCGCCTCAGATGGCGCCTGCCAATGATCTACCGCTGCCCGAAACAGGCGATGTAGTGAGGTCTCTTTTTCACGAACCAAGGAAGACGCACCTTCGGCATCTCCTTTGTATAGCAATTCACCCAGTTTGCGCTCCAGCGGTTCCGGGTTTGTCCATGACTTCGTGTAAAACCAAAAGCGTTCGATGACAACTGCCAATCCGATTATGGAAACCAGCAATATTGCGTACATACACGGACCGCCCATTTCCATCAAGCGCATGAAATTCAAAGATTATCACCCCTACGTTTTTATATAAAAAAGAATAGCATCATACGCTCGATCTGCCAATGTTTTTCTGAAACCAGCCGGCCTTGCTAAAAGCGAGGAGTAGTGCAAACCCGAGAAAAGAGCCAGGAACGCTACTTAAAAGAAAGGCTGACATTATTAACCACAGAGCTGTCTCCTTGCCGATTGCCGGAGCCAGGATATAAACGCTTATAATAGCTCCTATTATTCCCGTGCCCAGAGGTTCCGTTAAGGCGGCGTAGTGTCTCTTGTTTTTAAGGAGTCTAGCTGTGATGCCCACAACTAAAGCTCCTGGTATGCTACCTGGAAAGGCAAATAACGTTCCTGTGCCTAAAGCATTTCTGATTATACTCGCAGTTAAAGCTGCACCTGCCGCCCACCATGGTCCAAGCAATACCCCAGATATCGCGTTAATAGCATGTTGAAAAGGGAAACAACGAGTTGGGCCTACAGGGATGCTAAATCCCGAAAGAAGAACTGCCATTGCAGCAAAAAGAGCCGCTAGAATAAGGTTTTTCAACGTGGTCTTCATAACTTTTATGTGCCTCCTTTGACCCGTTTTTGGGTTTTAGTCCTTCCACAAAAGCTGTTTTACGTCAACATGGTGTTTTATCAGCCCTACTTGAAGCGCAAAGTCTGCGAAGGCTTGCCATCGTTCAGCCTCAAGGTTTTGGTTTTCGGGGTAAAAAGGCAAAGTCTTTTCGAAAGCGCGTTTTTCAAGTTCTTTGTCCGATTCGGGTACGGCCTTGAAGTAATGGTCAAGAGCTTCTTCGGAAGTATCCTTACTTATTTCTATTGCCTTAGATAAAGCTCTTCTGAAGGAGGAGATCGCTTTCTTGTTTTCTTTGGCAAATTTCGGATTAGCAATTACTACAAGTTCATCGTAATCGGGGAAGCCATATTCCTCCAGTGCAAAGTAACCAGGCGCATATCCTTCAAGCTCTAGTTCCACTACTTCATAATTTCTAAAACCGCCCATCACGGAATCTACCCTTCCCGATACCAAAGAGGGTACGATCGCAAATTCCACATGTATTAGGGTGTAATCTTTAATTTCGTTTAGTTCGCAAAAAGCCCTGGCCAGCACATCTTCCATTCCAGCGACGGTATATCCCATTGACTTCCCATCTAGGTCTTGGGGTTTTTCTATACCGCGATCTTTGATGTACAAAACAGTTGATAGAGGATGGCCTATAAGCCTACCTATGACTAATACTGGAACACCCTCGGACGCCGCAACTAGAGCTTGTGGCTCGTAACTGATGCCTAATTCCGCTCTGCCCGCTGCAACCAGTTTCAACGCGTCAGCGCTTTCTGAGGGTGACGTTATGTTTACCTTTAGACCTTCCTCTGCAAAAAAACCCTTTTCTTGTGCCACATAAAGCGGCAAGTGGTCAACGTTTGGAAACCAGTCCAATACTAACGTCAAATTCTCTCCTCTCGCCGGAATCGCAAAAAGGAGAAAAATCAATACCGCCAAACCTATGCGTTTCACTCTAAAATCGCCTCCTGTTTAAATATCGTTTAATTAGCTAACCTAACATTTAATAACGATAAATTAATTCTTTGTATCGTTCAGCCAAAATAAAAAATGTTTTTCCAACTTGCTTACCAGCAACCATAGTCCCATGCCCATGACGCTTAGCCAAACCAGAGCCGCAAAAAGCATGTCAGTTCTCAATCTGGCGTTCATTTGAATCATCAAGTACCCTAAGCCCTTTTGAGCGCCTACCCATTCCCCAAGTACTGCCCCGATTGTAGCGACGGCGACGGCCATCTTAAGCCCGGCAAAAAATGAGGGCAGGGCGGCAGGCCAATAGAGAAGGCGCATCTTTTTCCAAAAAGATGCATCGAGGAGGTCGAAAAGCACCTCATAATCCGGGTCAACTTGTTTAAAACCAGAGTGCAATGAAACGGTCAAAGGAAAAAATATTACTATAGTGGCCATGATGATTTTGCTCAAAAGTCCGTATCCAAACCACACGACAAGCAAAGGGGCCAAAGCGAAGATTGGTATGGCCTGCGATATGACGAGAAAGGGCGTTACTGCGGCATCGATGCTTGGAAAATTAAACATGACCATTGCAAGGGGTATGGATATGGCAAGGCTAATCAGTAAACCGAGTAAAATCTCGACCGCGGTAACTAGCGTGTTTTCTAAAAGCAAAGGTGCTTGAGAAAAACACGTATATAAAATAAGACTTGGAGCAGGAAGTATGAATTTAGGAATGTGCAAAAAGTTTACCGAAATTTCCCATATCACAAGGATAAATGTTAAGACTAAAAAGGATGTTCGCCTATACATTGACGAGCTCTCCTTTTAGCGTGGAAAATATATTTTCTGCCATCTCCGTTAACTCGAAGTCCAAATGATACCTGGGCTTTGGCAAATTGCTTAAGTCGATCTCCTTTATTATGCGCATGGGTAAGTGTGAAAGTAAAAATATCTTATCCGCAAGCATTAAAGCCTCCATTACGTCGTGGGTGATCATCAATACGGTTTTGTCGAATTCCAACTGGATGCGCAAAATTTCGTTTTGAAGCAATCGCCGGGTAAGTGCGTCAAGAGCTGAAAGAGGTTCGTCTAGCAAGAATATTTCTCTGTCAAAAAGCAAGGTGCGGACCAAAGCGGCTCTTTGGCGCATGCCTCCGGATATTTGATATGGAAAGTAATGCTCGAATCCTGATAAGCCAAATCGGGATAAAAGACGTTTTGCCTTGACTTCTCCGGCCTTTAAATCTCTCTTTAAAGTTTTTATCGGGATCAAAACGTTGTCCAAAATGTCGAACCACGGAAGCAGCAAATCTTTTTGGAGCATCATTGCGGTATTTTCTTTCAAGTTTAGTGCCTTTAGCCCCTCCCACTCTATGTGACCACCATTAGAGGGTTCTATCCCGGCAATGACGCGAAATAAAGTACTTTTACCGCATCCAGAGGGTCCTAAGAAGGCGGCAAAACCTCCCTTTTCTACCATGAAGCTTATATTTGTAAATACCGTGAGATCTGAGTAAATTTTGCTGATGTCGCAAACCCTTAACAAACTAAAGCCGACCTCCTTATTTAAGGATCAGTCGGCATATTGGGGAAGGAATTATTTTTTGAAGGCCTAAAAATTTACACCTTCCCTACGCCGGCATGACCCGGATCAGGTTCTAAGGGTCGAAGCTTTTTAGCTTCCTCTCAGTCGGCAAACCGACTCCCCCAGGACACATTTATAATTTTAACACAAAGTTTTACCGCCTGTTAAATAAACATCTTTAAGTTTATGTTTTGGCAAGCTTATTTGGGTGGATCACATTCTTCAGTGAGTACGTATATCATTGACGGCTTTACGCTGAATGAAACGTTTTGGCCTTCGTTCAGGTTTAAAGTGGAATAAGAATCTTTGGGATGCTCCGTGTGCCATTCTATTCCGGCACTATGAATGTAAAGCCGTACTAAGTGGTTCATCTCAATTCTTTCTATTATCTTTCCCTCCATGGCATTGGGCTTTAATTCCGGGTCAACGGGAAGATCTGGGTAAAGCAATTTGATGTGCTCGGGAGGTATAAAAACGGTGGCCTTTCCTCTTGCCGGACTCGTGGGTTGTAATAGCTTTAGTTTTCCCTCAGGCCACCTGAACCAATGGTTTCCTTCTTCCATTATGATTTCGCCCTGTATCAGTGTTCCCCAACCCAAGGAATGCCAAACATTTTCCTGGCTTTGAGGGTCCCAAAGTTTGTTTGCATCGATGGTGGCGGTTATAGACCCGTCGCGGATTAAAAACACCTTGGTTGCCAGTGAGCACACGTCTTCTACGTCATGAGTGACATATAAAGTCGGGATCTTTATTTCAAGAAATAAGTTTTTTAACTCTCTCCTTAAGGCCCGACGCATGGGTCCTTCCAGCGCGCTAAAGGGCTCATCAAGTAGCAAAAGATCGGGCTTGGGTGCAAGTGCTCGAGCTAAGGCAACGCGTTGCTTTTGACCACCTGACAGCTGATGAGGCATTCTCTCGTAAAGTCCGCTCAGTCTCATCTTGTCAAGCCACTCCTTGGCAAGCTGCCACTTATTTGGTTCCTTTAATCCGTATGCAACATTTTCTATCGCAGATAAGTGAGGAAATAGGGCCAATTCCTGAAAGACTAACCCGATCTTCCTTGCAGCCGGCTTCAGAAATACAGAAGAGGCGGAGTCGTACAAGATACGTCCCCTAAGGGTTATTTTACCGCGATCAGGTTTGACGAGGCCGGCTAAGACATTCAAAGTTAGACTTTTTCCGGCGCCGCTTGGACCAAAGAGCACACCTATTTCCTCTCCCAGATAGAGCGAAACATTTAAATGGAAATTTCCAAGGGTTTTAGAGAAATTTGCCTCAAGACAACTCTGCATGCTTTCCCTCCAACTTTTTAACAATTGATAGACTGGCTATTCCAAGAATAGTCAATAAAAGGGCCGCTAAGTTTGCCTCGAAAAACTTCATGGCCTCAACTCTGCTGTAAATATAAAGCGGTAATGTCTGAGTTCTTCCGGGTATGTTTCCCGCTATCATAAGCGTAACACCGAAATCCCCGAGGGCCCTCATGGAAGCCAGGGCAAGGCCAGCCATCAAGGAAGACCTTGTCAAAGGGAAGGTGACTCTACAAAATACTTTAAGTTCATTATCTCCTAAGGTGCGAGCGGCTTGTTCGAGCCTCTCGTCTACAGAGCAAAAGCCCGACTTCGCAGCTTGTATCATTATTGGCAAGGAAGGAAAAAGAGGCGCTAAAGCGGCTGCCGGAAAAGAAAAAAGTATCCTGGATTCCCTTATAAAAGGAATATGAGACAACGTCATAAGGAGGTACAATCCTAAAACGGAAGGCGGAAGGACGATTGGCAGCACCACTAGAGTATCGACTATTGCCCTACCCTTGAATTGCTTCTTAGCTAATGTCCAACCCATTAAAGTGCCGATGAAAAAAAGTATAGGAACATCTACTGCCAGCACCTTTAGGCTTATAATGAAAGATGGCCTCATCTTTATCGCACCGGCTCAAAACCCCATTTAATCCAAATGTCATAGCTAGCTTCGGACCTGATGTAATGCCAGAAAGCCTCGATATTTTTGGTGGCCTTGCTCTTTACAAGTCCACCGCTATTTTCTAGTGGGTCTACGGGTAAGATAACGTAACTTCCTTCATTTAATTTTTTTGCGACAGATAGCGAAAACATCCCGATATCGGCCCCGCCTGTTTTAGCTGCCAAGGCGGCTTGCTCTACATTGCCCATTATCACCAACCTTTTTTCTTTTAAAAGCTCGTCATAAATTCCTATTGCATTCAGATATTCTGCAGCGGCTTTGCCAAAGGGAGCTGCTTCCGGATCTGCAATGGCGATGCGAACGTCTTTTCTTTCTATCGTTTCCAAAGTGATGGTTTCATCTTTTGGCCACCATGCCACGACCGGGGACGTTGCCATTGGGAACACCTCATAAAGCAGTCCCTCGCTTTCAAGTTTTTTGGTCCATTCGGGGCTTGCCGATAAAAATAGCCCAAAAGGGGCTCCGGCTATTATTTGGGATGCTAGTTTGCCCGATGCTCCGGAAACGATTTTTGGGGAGGTTCCCAGACCATGGCTTTCAAATTCAGTAGCCAATTCGTTTATGCATTCGTGCATGCTCGAAGCGACAGCTACCACATCATCTGCTGAGTCAGCAAGGGCAAAAGAGGGGAACAAAAATGATACTATCACCACCATAACTGCTAAACCTTTACTTAACCGGGACAACACGAAAGGACGCCTCCTTTAATTGTATTTAGATGCTTTAAGTGATGCAATTTTGCAGGTCTCGTCGTCAGCATCTAAACTTAAATATAAGCTACAGAAAGAGGAAATGCAACTATGTTGCAAATAATTAATTTCGTTCCGGTCATCCTTGCCAAATTGATTACCATTCTGATGTGTAATCGTCAAAGTAGCCCTGCACATGCACAATGGGAGTGCCTTTGTCTCCGCTTCCGCTTACAAGGTCGCATAAACTTCCTATAAGGTTGGTGTACATGCGTGGGGTGGTACCTAATGTTTCATTGGCATCCAAATTTGGAGCTTTTTTCTTTAGGATGCGGTCCTTGATCACCTCATCGACACTACCTTCTTGCGCCTCAAGTTCTTTGTCGATGACGTATTTTAATTTGATCTCGCGGGGCGTCCCGATCAAGCCTTTGGTAAAACCGGGTGAGACCACTGGATCTGCAAATTCCCAAATTCCCGTCTTTGGATCCTTGAAGGCGCCGTCCCCGTACACCATGACTTCCACCTCAACTTGACAGGTATCTTTGATTAGGGACTGTATTTTCTCGCATATTTCTTGGCTGTTGCGGGGAAAAAGTTTCAACCTGTCTTCCGATGCCGTATTGGATCCCAGCAAGCCGTATTCCGGGTTATAACCACTGTCATTCACAGGTTCGGTGAGCAGGTCGTCCAAGCCGAGCACCACGGAAGCCCCAGCCTGTTTTGCGATCTTTTTTGTCCAATCCCTTTCATGAATGTTGGCTACCAGAATTTCCTTTGAGTATTTTAAGGCGATTTTCGGATCGTTTGAAAAATATATGCGCATTTTGCCCTCAGGCGCAACGCTTTTATATAGATCGACGTAATCAACGTTTGTGAATGGATGTCTTAGCGAAAGTCCTTTTATGGACCTATAATCTTTTTCTTCGAGCGTGTCAACGTAAGGGTTTATGCCCTTCTCGTACATTACATCTCTGTTCATTAGTGGGTTGCCAACCTCGTCGTTAGGATAGTTTAGAAAAAGATGAACGGTTTTGCCTGTCGCAATGATGCCTTTAAGGATTAGAAAAAACCTATTTCGGCTTAAGATCGGAAAAAGGACCGCGATTTCATCTGCCTTCATTTTTCGGGATAAATCATTAGCTACGTCGTGTATTGTTGCATAGTTGCCCTGAGCTCTGGCGACAAGCGATTCAGTGATCCCTATTACGTCTTTGTCTCGCAAAGAAAAACCTTCTTCTTTGCATGCTCTTTTGATGGAGTCTACGACCACCGAAACTATGTCATCGCCTGTCTTTATCAAAGGTGCCCTGATGCCTCGCGCTACTGTTCCGACCCTTCGCGTCATGGCAATCACTTCCTTTCGATTCGATCGATGTCTGAACCCTTCATGACCGATGGATAATATAGCATAATTCGTTGTTTTTTATTTAATTTAACCCAATATTTCTGAAGTTGCGACGTCTTTTTTGTGTATATTGCATTTGCGTGGTACTTGGGCTACGAAAAAAAATATTAAGTTGGCAACGAAAGCCTAGATATCCCCTGAGAGGAAGAATGTAAAAAATACTGATATGATATGTCAAGTCCTTTATGATAATTTATATTAATATTGCTGCTATTCATGATTTGTTAAAAAATTTTTATAATGTTCTTTCGAGCTTGAAGGACATCTAAGGCGGTGATTTATGGTTCATGACTAAAGATCTGATATGGTTTGGCATACAATATCTTAGCGTTCAATCGCGCATGTTGCCTCATTCTGCTGCTTTGTCCCTGGGTGGAACTTTGGGGCGTATCGTGTGTGCGTTAAGTAAAAAGAGGGTCTCAAGAGCTGTCCGCAGATGCTCAAAGATCTTGGGTTGCAATTTAGCGGTAGCAAGAGATATTGTTACTAAATCTTACATCAATTTGGGTCGCAGTGTCGTGGAATTTCTCAGCCTGCCTAAATTAAGTAGCAGAATTGACGAAATAGTTACTGCACATGGCATAGAAAATCTCAATGATGCCCTTGCATGCGGTAGAGGGGTGATATTGCTTACGGCTCACCTCGGCAATTGGGAGCTGGCGGCGGCCTACTTGGGTATTAAAAGATATCCTATAAAGGCGATAGGCGCGGAACAAAGGGATCCCCGCATTACTGACTTAATTTCCGATCTTAGAGCTTCATGCGGTGTCGAAAGCATTGGGAAGGGCTTTGATTTAAGGAGTGCCATTCGTTGTCTTCAGGAGGGAAATATCTTGGGGGTGTTGCTAGACCAAGACGCGCGTGACAAAGGAATAATCGCTCCTTTCTTGGGGCATCCGGCGAGTACGCCCTACGGGCCTATAAAGATGGCACAAAAGAGGCGGTCCCCCATCGTCCCACTGTTCATAATTCGCAGGAAGGATGGCATCCGGCATGATTTATACTTTTTGCCTACTTTGGAAGAAACCATCAAGGATTTTTACGACAAACCCATTGAAGAAAACGTGCGCATATGCAATGATATCTTGTCTGACTGGATTTTGCGACATCCTGAACAGTGGCTGTGGCTATATCCCAGATGGGCATCTACGTTAGGTGATAGGTAATGTATCTAGGTTTGGACCCTGGCAGAGATAAGGTTGGTTTTGCCTTCGTAAATGAAGAGGGCGAACTCCTTTGTTCTGGCATATTTCAGGCGGAATCTTTTGAAGCATTCTTATCGGCTTTGATAGGGGAAAATTGGGATTACATAAGATCATACAAACTCGAGGGCAGTATTTCTGCACTTTTCGGCCAAAAACTTGAGGTTGTATTGCTTGGTGGAGGGACTACATTTAAGGATTTCGAACGGCTCTTGCGAAGATATGGAATTAGGTACGAAATTGTGGACGAGTCTTTCACAACGCTCAGGGCGAGGAAGGCCTACTTCCAGATTCACCCTCCAAAGGGGTTACGTAGATGCATACCGTTGTCTCTTTTAATTCCAAAACGAGATGTGGACGATTTGGCGGCTTGGGAGCTTGTCAAAAAATGGTTGCAGAATAAAGATATCCACGGAGGCGTATCATATGGATGCTGAACTTTTCGCAAAGATTGTCAATAGTTTTGCAGGGGCGCTTGTATCTGTTTGCAAAAGCATGGGCGTTGATATCACATTGGATAAATTGGCCATTACTTCCGACGTGAGCGTTGCTGGAAGCAGGGTTGCCGCGCTAATAGGCTTTGTAACGACAGCGGTTAAGGGAACAGTTGCTGTTATGGCAGACGAGACAAGCTTTAATCGAATTGTAATCGCAATGTCAGGAGGAAATATTACGCCCAAATTGGGTGATCCTCTTTCCATGAGCGTGTTGGGAGAGCTGGCGAACATGACTAGTGGACAGGCCTTCATTAAGCTCAGCGAAGTGGAGGGTCTAAACTTGACTCCCCCTCAGTTGTTGGTTGGCGAACATATTAAATCCATTCCTCCCAAAGAAAGATCTACACAAAGTTTTACTCTGCCCTTTAAACTAGACGGAGGAGGGATTTTATATATGGTCTTAACAGTGAGTTGAGGAACTTTATCATATGTTGCTTGTTAATTCAAATTTCTTTTTTCGATATAAAGCAAAGCATAAAGCAAACTTGTGGTTTATCGGCAAATTATATTAGCGAAAAATGCCGTGAGCGCGGCTAGCAAGCCACAAGTTATAATTACCAGGGGAGGGCGCTTATTTATCCGCGTATTTAGCAACAGGAAAAATGCCAAGGGTGCCAACAAAAGATAAATCGGCCTGTTCAAGGTTGACGAAAATAACCTTAGAGTACTTGTCGTTAGAAGTGCTGCTACCCCAGGACGAAGCGAGAGCTTTGCATTTTGCTTGGCTGTTTCGCCGATTGGAAGGATTTTGATGATTAATAGCAATATCAACAATAATATGAGGGGAGTTGCAACTATAGCAGCAGTTGCGATTATGGCTCCGGGAAATCCTCCCAGTTTTTTGCCCACATAGGTAGCAGCGTTGACGGCGATTGGGCCTGGAGACATTTGCGCTAAACTTATCATTTGCTCAAATTCACCGGAAGTGAGCCATTGGTAATTTAGCACAATCTCATGATATATTAAAGCTATGGAGGATAACCCGCCCGCAAAGCTCCCCAAAGATATTCTCGCAAAGGCCAAGGCAAGGAAGAAAAGTTCACGCATCTTTGTTCTTCCTTGCAAGAAGCATGTTCATCGAAAAGCCCACAAAAAGAGCAATGAGCGGGTGAACTTTGGCCAGCATCAAAATTGTCATCAAGATAAAACTTGCAAAGCTCACAAAGCCATATTCAAAGGCTTCCTTTATCCATCGCAAAGCTGTCAAAAAGACAAACACTGCTACACCAACTAGGCCGCCGTAAAAAAAAGATTCTATGAATAAACGAGTGGCTTCTTGATTCAAATTTAACAGGAGTGGCGCTAAGAAATATATTATTATAAATGGTGGCAAGATTGACCCTGTCACAGCTGCAAGACCACCTGTTATTCCAGCAAGTTTTTTGCCGATAAGATATGATAGGTTCGTAATTATTGGGCCAGGAAGGGATGTAGTGATTGCGATTAAGGAGTCGATATCGCATAATGAGTCCCAGGATTTCTTTTTGATTTCGGCATCGATGACTCCGATGAATACGAAACCTCCTCCCAAGGCCCACAGACTTGCTTTGAAAAAAAGTAAAAATATATCTTTTATCACAATTATTACCCGCTTTCATAAATATCTCTTTCTTCATCGGATTTTCAAGTAAAATTTTATATGGACACGTTGCTTAACTTGGGATTTTTGATTTAAGCTTAATAGAAGCAGCTCTTTAGGTAAAGGCTTTAAATTAAATGACTGACGATGAGGAAGATGAAAATGTCTGAATGGTATACAAAGGGCTTGTTGGCATATATGTTGGGTCTTGGCGAGGAAGAAATAGAAGAATTGATGAATAAGTATCTCGAAGAAGTAGGTGTCGAAGACCCGAGAACTTTATTTGCCTATTTAATGAGGAAGTGCAAAGAATATGTAGCATTGTGGGCTTTACTATCATTTTCTAGTCAGGTTACCTTGCTACAGGTAGCTGTAATAGGTCCTGATGGCCAAATTATATGGACATCTCAATCCACCCTGCCCTACACAGCGAAAAATCTTTCTTTAAACAAGTGGTCTACCGTAGCTAATATCCTTACCAAGGGGTCAGAATTTTTGCCTTCATCAGTAAATGATGCCGAATTTATAGCTGCACAACATGCAAATCTGCAATTGAGAAAGGTGTGGCCTGATGTTGTAGATGAGGCATACATAGAATTTTTGCAAAGAGAACATGCAGATGCTTCGGTAGATGAGGAATTTTCGCCCAGAGAAAAGTTAATGGAGTTTGAAAAAAAGTTTCGCGAGGCCACCGGAAGGACCATCCCCATCGTAGCATTTAAATTTGACAAGCTGTCTTTGCCGGAGCTCAGGGAAAAGAGCATCAATTTGTTGTCTCTGGATTCTGCAATAACTAGATATCTTAAACAAGTAGTAAAAAAAGAAGAAATCGGCTCATATATTATAAATGAGCCGATGGATGGCGGTGCTTCGTTAATCGAGATAGATCCGCAACTAGATCCTATCAGGGGAATACCTCTATCCGAACTTCATCCTGGGGATGTTATTTTCCTTGCAAATTGTGATGAAGAGATAGCTGCGAAGGTCTTTATGATACGACTATTAAAAGATGGCCGATATGAAGTCCACGGTACGATAGAGGAAGAAGACAAAGAGGTTTACTTCAGATTTGTAGCGCCAGGAGATATAAAGGTTAAGGCTCTGCAATCAGGCGTAAAAAGCGGTTTGGATGCCGGGTTAATATTGTCTTTATTGTTTGTAATTCTAGTGTTTATAATTGTTTTGTTTTTGCCTTTTTAAAAGGGCTGCCAAAATAACATCCGAAATGGCTGCTATGTTAGTTAATTATCCTTGGTTAATATGGCAAAAATACTTTTTTAGATAAATCTAACCTAGAACGCATCGTTGTAAATGATCGAAATGCACTTTGATGCTAGGGCCTCCAAGCTAGAGATCATTGAATCAGCATCTTGATTAGTAGCCTTAAAGGCCAAGGGAATCTCCGTACAAGCTGCGATGAATGGAAGATCTCTTTTCTCTTGCAACGAGGATAAAACCCTGGACAGCATGGATGCTGCTCCCGGCAAATCGTTTTTCTTCACTAGCTCGATGCTTCCATGAACTTCCTCTTGTTCTTTTGGATCGGGCAAAAAAAGCTCAACTTCCATTTGCTTGGCGTACTTTTGATAAAGTTCGGTCTTTATGGTTCCATTGCTAGCGAGAAGCCATGCGCCAGAAGGTGACTTTTGCTTTGTTTGTTCCAAGGTCGAATGAACTATGTGGACCAGGGGTCTAGGTAGTTGGTTTTTCATTTTATCAATGAAGTAGTGAGCGGTATTGCAAGGCACTGCCAGCAAATCAGCCCCCCAAGAAGCAAGTTTATTGAGGCCTTCCAGCAGGTAGGGCGAAGGATCTTTCCCGCCGTATAATATCGCCTCTGTTCTGTCCGGAATTTGTGGCCATGAAAGCAAAATTACCCGAGGGTGTTCCTGGTCACGACTTGCGGGCGCTAGTTTGGCCAATAAAACCATGAATTCTGCTGAGGCAGCAGGGCCCATGCCCCCCAATACACCGAGTGTCTTTTGAGGCACCATGTTTTAAACCTCCCTTAATTTTTAGTTAATCCATATAGCAGCCAGCGTTAACGTCTAATACCTCGCCGTTTACGTAATCGTTTTCAATTAAGAATCTCACCGCATGAGCTATTTCTTCGGGTCTGGCCAACCGGCCGTTGGGAGAAAGACTGGCGAGTCTTGATTTATCTTCCGGAGTCAGAAGATCTGTGTCTACCGGTCCCGGAGCTACCGCGTTGACCCCTATGTTATGTTCTAATAGTTCTCTGGCCAGGTGGAAAGTCATGCCAACTAGACCTGCTTTGCTTGCCGCGTAATGAACCCCCATGATGCCCCCGTCTTTTCCTGCTAAGCAGCTTACGTTGACAATTTTCCCCCCTTCGTTCCCTATCATATATGGCAAAACGCACTGGGTTAATATGAAGGCGCCTTTTAGGTTGACGTTTAAAACTTTGTCCCAGTCTGCTTCGTCTATTTCAAGCAAAATTGTGTTTTCCCCAAGAATGCCCGCATTATTGACGAGTATATCGATGGTATCAAAATCTTCCACTATTGCTTGGACACACTTACTGATTTCAACTTTATCAGTAAGAGCCATCTTATAACATTGTGCCTTTCTGCCTAGTTCTTCGATTTTCCTGGCTGTTTCAAGGGCATAAGCCTCGTTTTCGTTGTATGTAAAGGCAACGTGAGCCCCATGAGATGCCAATTCAAGGCAGATGGCCTTGCCTATACCTCTGCTTCCGCCAGTTATCAAAGCTACCTTATCCTCAAGCTTCACAGCGTTTCCTCCTTATATTCTATTTTAATTTTAATCAAAGAGATATGAATTACAATCCCAAGTATAATAAACCAAAGAGTTAATTTTTTTGGTCGGAGGTCAGCGTCATGTTTAGGAAGGTCAAAAAAGTCATGATCCTCATCGTGTTTATTTTTTTTGCCTTGTTTTTTGTGACTTCAAGTGCATTTGCTGACAGGGGAATTGTTTTAGCCCTTTCGGGAGGGGGCGCCAAGGGTTTGGCACATATAGGAGTCATTAAAGCTCTCGAGGAAGAGGGAGTGAAGATAGTCGGGATAGTGGGAACAAGCATGGGTGCTATTGTTGGCGGTTTGTCTGCTAGTGGGTATGACGGCGCTGAGATAGAGCGGATATTTCGGGATCTGGATTTGTATGAACTGTTTTGGGATGGCAGAGATGGCAATTCACCTTCCTCGGCAGAGCGGCCAATTATTAGGCTAAGTTACGATGAGGAAAGTCGGATAATGGGCAGGATGGGGATAATCGAGGGAAGGGATTTGTACGGGGAGATGTTGAAATATGCATCTCACATCAAAACTTATGACTTCATGAAGTTGCCCGTTCCCTTTGCTGCCGTAGCCACCGATCTTGAGACGGGCGAAATGGTTGTTATCACAAAGGGGAACCTTGCCTCCGCCATGAGAGCTTCCATGGCATTGCCGGGTATTTTCTCTCCTTGGCTATATGATGGCAAATTGCTCATCGATGGTGGTTTGGTGGCAAATTTACCTGTTAGGGTGGCAAAAAATATATTTCCCGGTTATCCAGTTTTAGCAATAGACGTAACCGGTAAATTGGTCAAAAAAGAAGAGATCCGCTCAATGATTGATGTATTAGGCCAAACGGTGGGGATAATGACTGCCAAAAACGTTGAAGAAGATTTGCAATACGCCGATGCTGTCGTAAGACCCGCTGTGGATGATATATCTTTGATGGATTTCAGTAATATAGACGAGTTGATCGAGCGTGGAGCCAGAGCCACATTTGAGCAAATGGATCAGATAAAAGCACTCGTCGTAAAGGTTGTTGACGATGAGCAACCCCTTAAAAACCCGATTGTAAAGGATATCAGACTGACTGGCATTCCCGACATACAAAAATCGTTCACAAGAGAAAGAAGATCGTGGATAGGTCGACCTTTGGACATGAAAGAAGTTAACAATACCCTTCTTGAGCTTCTAAAGCATGATCGCGTCGCTATGGCTGATTATAAACTCATAGAAGAAGATGAAAAGGTGATTGTGGAGTACGTGGTGAAAAGAAAACCTCAAAAAGAATATGCCTTTTCTGGCTATAGCACTAATATCTCTTCAGATAACAGATGGGCGACATTGGAATACATGCAAAGGGATTTATGGGATTCGGGCGATGAGGCTCGTTTGCAGTTTTGGCTTGGGGAAAATTTCTTTGCAAGAGCCAGTTACGTTGGAAGCGAGGGAAGTAACTGGCGCTTCGAGTCAAGTTTGGCCTTTCAAGATTGGGAGATAACTCCAGAAAATTACGGCAAGGTCAGCTGGAAAAGGTATTTTGCTTACCTAGGGTTTGATAACGTCGGTGAAGACTACATATCTTTTAGCGGTGGCATTGCCTTTGATCACGTGGATGACGGCAAAGATGAACACCACTGGGGACCTATGATTAAATTCTCGTATAAAAACAAAAAAGACGACAAATCCGCTGGTTATTTCGAAACTGAAGGGCTTTTTTGGTATCCAGAGGGAGAAACATTGCTAGGTCGCGTTGTCTTTGCGTCCTCTTTACCGTTAGGCGATGAGTGGAGTGCAGCCATTTCTGGAGGGGTAGAAAAGGGAGATGCGAGCACGCCCGCGTGGGCTGCTTATTTGGGAGGTTACGGAGAAATGCTTGGCCGATTGGGGCACCCCGTTATGGCAGAAAATGCTGCTTGGGTAAGGGTGAGCTTGCAAAATGCTTTGGCTAGAGGTTGGTGGGGTAAACTGGAACCCGAAATTTTTGGTGCTATCGGCTATGCCTTGGACGATGACTGGCGTAGGATCCAAGAGCTATGGGAAGTCGGGATAGGAGTGAATATCCCCAATAGGATTATTGACTTAAGCGTATTTGCTTTATATGATGATCGTAGCGATTGGACCTTTGGCTTTTCAGTGGGGACGCCGCCTGTTTCTTATGGACCGGTGATGCCATAGTCCTACTTTAAATCTTGGAAGGATTCTTTGAAGTTGACAAACTGCTAAGTCCTTGTATAATCATTCTCACAAGCCGGTGTACAAGGTCGGTTGCGGGGGGATAGCCAAGCGGTCAAAGGCAGCAGACTGTAAATCTGCCGGCGTCTGCCTTCGCAGGTTCAAATCCTGCTCCCCCCACCATTAGGCCGACTTAGCTCAGCAGGCAGAGCACTTCCATGGTAAGGAAGGGGTCGCCGGTTCGATTCCGGCAGTCGGCTCCAGGAAGTTAGAGGTCCGAGACGTTGGATATGTTTCGGATCTCTTTTAGTATGTTGCCGTGAATTAGGACTATTGAGGACTTACTTGCAGCTATGATTGAATGAGGGGAAAATTCTGTTAGTATTTGGATAATGTTACAGGCGAATGGATCATTTAAGTGTCGTTATCGGTTGCAATCTACGATTAGGATAAGGGAGGCTGACAAGCATGGCAAAGGCAAAGTTTGAGAGGGTAAAACCACATTTAAACATAGGAACCATAGGGCACATAGACCACGGCAAGACTACCTTGACCGCTGCCATAACGAGGGTGCTGTCC
>Ga0209608_1001027_pt1 | contig 24709 bp, 21 predicted proteins | sample AD_UKC130_MetaG_FD_184428 | JGI IMG/M metagenome (GOLD analysis project Ga0209608, IMG submission 184428) | Active sludge microbial communities of municipal wastewater-treating anaerobic digesters from Canada - AD_UKC130_MetaG (SPAdes) (version 2) | ecosystem: Engineered > Bioreactor > Anaerobic... | reverse complement strand
TTGTCGATGGAGTGGTTTCGGAATCGCGTCGAAGCGAAAACCGTCATTGATCAATGGCGGCACCACTACAATTACATCCGGCCTCATTCGAGTCTGGGCAACCAGACGCCGATGGCCTTCAAGAAGTTGTGTCTTTCAACCACGAAACCGGAAGCCATTTTCCAGGAATGAGTGGTCCGAAAAAATCCGGCAGGTCAGTGCCGCATCGGGTGCGGGTGCTGGTCGACTATCTGGCCGAGCGGATTGGTGCCCGGCCGTAATGGAAAGTGCCTGAGCATCGCCGCCTCCACGAATGACGGCGAAGAGGCGTTTGCGTTGGGCATTCGTCGCTTAAAATGCGGTTGGTGCCACCGCGCCATGCGGCGCAAGACGTTCGGGTGCGGGCACCTATCGGCCGGGGCGATTGGCACCGGACTAAAAAGTCGGGTGTCCAAGCCATGGCGTTTTGCCATGGCGAATGAGCAAGGAGAAGTGGATGCGTGTCGGTGTCTGGTGGTTGCTTCTTTCATGTTGGACGGGTGGGGCGCTGGCCGAGGAACCGCCACAACCGCTGACGAGGAAGCCGGAAACGATGGAGGAAGCAAAGGTGGTGCGGGCGCAGGCGGAGAGCATGCGCGCCGAGGCCGAGCGCGTACTGACGGCGGAGCAGGCGCAGTGCTACCGGAAATTCCTGGTGAGTTCCTGTTTGGTCGATGCCAACAAACGCTACACGGCGGTGATCGTCCAGGCGCGGAAAGTCGATCAGGTGGCGCGCGATTTCGAGCAGGAGGAACGGCGGCGGGATCTCGCGGAAAAGGAGGCCACGCGCGCGGAGGATCTGGCGACGCGGGCCAGCGAAGACAAGGCCAATGCCGAGGCGTATCGCGCCGAGGAAGCGGCGAAAGCCGCGGAGCGCGAAAGAAAACTGGCCGAGAAAGCGCAACAGGCGGAGGCCGGACGCCAGAAGCTGGCGGCCGAACAAGCCAAGCGGCAGGCAAAAATGGAGAAGCGGGCGCGCAAGGACGCCGCGCGTGCGGCAAAGAAAGCGTCCCGCGAGCAGAAAGCGTCGCCGGCGACCCAGCCGGCGGGCTGACGCCGCCTGGCGCGCCCGTTCAGGCGAGTCCCTGGCTGGCGAGGTATTCCTCGTAGGTGCCGGGGTAATTGACCACCTTGCCGTCGGGGCGGATTTCGAGAATGCGGGTGGCCAGCGACGAGACGAATTCGCGGTCGTGCGAGACGAAGATCAGCGTGCCCTTGAATTTCTCCAGCGCCGTGTTGAGCGACTCGATCGATTCCATGTCCAGGTGGTTGGTCGGCTCGTCCATGATCAGCACGTTCGGCTTCATCAGCATCAGCTTGCCGAAAATCATTCGGCCCTGTTCACCGCCGGAAATGACCTTCACCGCTTTCTGCACTTCGTTACCCGAAAACAGCAGGCGGCCGAGAGTGCCGCGAATCAGCGTCGCCAGATCGTCGCCTTCGCCGGCATTGCTGCGCGCGTAGCCGGAGATCCAGTCGGTCAGGCTGATGTCGCTGTTGAAGTCGCTGGCATGATCTTGCGCGTAATAACCCGGCCGTGCTTTCTCCGCCCATTTGATGGTGCCGCGTTTCGCTTGTAGTTCGCCCATCAGCAGCTTCAGCACGGTGGTCTTGCCGACGCCGTTTTCACCGATGATCGCCAGACGGTCGCCGCCGTTGAGGCTGAGGCTGAAGTCGTTGAGAATCTTCCGCGTGCTGTCGGCGTAGGCAAAACTAAGATTCTCGATTTCAACCGCTTGGCGATGGAGTTTTTCCTTGTCGTCGAATTCGAAGCGAATCCAGGGATACTGCCGCGACGAGGGCTTGACGTCTTCCGGTTTCAGCTTGTCGATCAATTTCAGCCGTGACGTGGCTTGTTTGGCCTTCGAGGCGTTGGCCGAGAAGCGGCGGACGAAGTTTTGCAATTCGGCGATTCGTTCCTTGGCCTTGGTGTTGGCGGCTTGCTGGCGTTCGCGCGCTTGCGTCGACGCTTCCATGAAGTCGTCGTAGTTACCCGGATAGACGGTGATCTTGCCGTAATCCAGATCGGCCATGTGCGTGCACACCTGATTCAGGAAGTGGCGGTCGTGCGAGATGATGACCATCGTGCTGTTGCGCTCGTTGATCACGTTCTCCAACCAGCGGATGGTCGAGATGTCGAGGTTGTTGGTCGGTTCGTCAAGCAGCAGGATGTCCGGATCGGCGAACAGCGCCTGGATCAGCAGCACGCGCAGTTTCCAGCCTGGCGCGACGTCGCGCATCGGCCCGAAATGCTGTTCTGTGGGGATGCCGACACCAAGCAGCAGTTCCCCGGCGCGCGCCTCGGCGGTGTAGCCGCCGTATTCCGCGAAACGGGCTTCCAGATCGGCGGCGTGCAGATAATCGTCCTCGGTCGATTCCGGGTTGGCGTAGATCGCGTCCTTCTCGACCATGCACGCCCACATTTCTTCGTGGCCCATCATCACCACGTCGATCACGCGCTGATCCTCGTAGGCAAACTGATCCTGGCGCAGATAGGCCATGCGCTCGTGGGCATCCTTGGCGACATTGCCGGCGGTCGGCTCGAGTTCGCCGGCGAGAATCTTCATGAATGTGGACTTGCCGGACCCGTTGGCGCCGATCAGGCCGTAGCGGTAGCCCTCGCCGAACTTGAGGGAGACGTTTTCGAAAAGGGGCTTGGCCCCGAACTGGATGGTGATGTTATTGGCGACGAGCACGAATAAACCTCGGGAAAATCATCGGGTTGCGAAAAGGGCGTTATTGTACCCCAGCGGCGCGCGCGCCACCTAACCGTGGGCGAAGAGTCGGGAGAAATGCCGGAATCGCAGGCTTATTTCTTTGTCGGAACTCCTGGGTGCGTTCTCCAGGATAACTCCGCCAACGCGTTTAGCGACACAGGCCCGTCACACGATCCTGAGGACTGCATCCGCTGGGCTTCGCCACCGTCGCCGCACCGGTGGAAGCGCAAGTCGTCAGCTTCTGCTTGACCTTGTCCGAATACTGCCACCCCGCCGCCAGCGGCGGCAGGTTCGACCCCGGTCGCCAGTTCAGCGACGTCCATTTGGCGTGACCACGTTCCTGCAGCGTTCCGAAATTCGTACAGAACCGGTCGGCAAAATCCTTGATGAACTGGTTTCGTTGCGGGTCGGCAAAATTGGCGGTAATCAAATAAGAATCCACGCTGAGCGAGGGCATTTCGTTACCAACGATATTGAGTAGCGGGTAGCTGCTTTTATTGATCATTGCTTTTTGATAATCCTGCAGCACCTTGGCGGATCCCGGTTGGGTCGGATCGAATTTCAACAGTTTGAGGTTGGGCGAAATGTTTTTCTCCAACAGGTTTAGTGGCTGCCCACCCACCAGTACCAAAACGTCAATCCGGGGGTAAGCCTTGTAATACGCCGGGTCGCCGAGGGCCATCAAGGCCGAGCGGCGACGCCTGGTACCTTCGTCGTCTCCCGTGGCCGCTGGGTTGATGAAGGGTTCCACAATATTCGGCCGCTCCTGGAACAGCTTGCTGTAGATGTTCAGCGCGGTAAGATAGGTTCCGCTTTTCTCGACATCCATCCACAACGGCTTGCCCTTGATCTGGTGGATGAACTCGATGGGTTCGTCCTTGCGCACCAGGAAGTGGATTTCCTCCTTGTACAGCGGCATGAACACGCGCAGGTTGGCGAGAAGTTGCGCGTATTCGCGCCGCGTTGCTTCCGGAACGTCTTTTGAATCGCGGAGTTGGACGAAAGAGGAATAGACATCGGACTGCACGATGGCCAGCGTCACACCCTTGGTTCGACTCATGTCTTCCACATTGGCCCAGGACCCGCGCGAATCCTTGACCTCCAGCGCCGGGTTGACGAAGTCGCGCAGGTTGGTGCCGATGGCGTAATACGTGCCGGTTTTGCCGCCCGTGACGATGCTTTCGGCGCTGGCGTCGAGAGAAATAGCGGTGGCGCAGATGACGGCCAGAACGCGCCGGCAGCACGTTGATTTCTTCGATGACTGGTTCATCGTTCTTTATCCCCTGGAGAAAAATAGACGAATTTAATTTGCCGGACGACGGCACAAACCAACGCGTTCATCGGCTTCCGAGCAGTTGCCGGTGGTCGGCGGCAGTGGAGTTGCCGGCTTGGTCACGGCCGGTGGCTCCGGCTCCGGCCCCGGGGATGCCGGCTTTTTGCCCGCTATCAGTGGCCAGCCGATGCTGACCGCGGCTAACAGAAGCAACACCAGCAGCGCACCGACGACCAGCGTTTTTTTATTGCCGGGGCCTGGCCCGGAGTCTGTCAGTAGTAGCGGCTTGTTGCATTCGGTGCATACAAAGTCTTGCCCACCGGGAACTTCGATCATGCTGCGGGCGTCGGCCAGGGAACAATTGCCAAAGTTCGAACATTTGCCTGATTTTCCGCTTAGCGATGCCATCGGGACGTTCCTCCTGTTGTTGAGAAAGATTCAAGAAAGCAAGCCGAAGCGCGGCGAATTAGCCGGCCTCGCCTTTCAGGATCGCCACGGCGCGCCGCCCGGCGTCCAGGAATCGACGATAGGTTTCGTCCTGGATATTGCCACCGCGCGCGGACTTGACTGCCTCGACTTCACTCAGGATGGCGCGCCGCACCTCGTCGCGACGGTCCTGGTGGATATGGCCGGGGCTGGACAGCGTCTCGGTGCACACGGACTTGATATTGTGCAATGTTTCAAGGTTGATGCTGTCGGCGCTGGCCGTGAAGCTTTTGCCTAGCGCGACCGGATCGTTGTCGAAGCCGTCGGCATCCTTCGTCACCAGCAGCACTTCGTCCGCACCGGTCGCCGGGTTTTTGCCTTCATGGATGAAGCCCAGCACCTTGGCCAGTAACAGGTAAGGGAGTGCCTGCTCCCTGATCTCAGCGCTGGAGGCAACGAAAAGACGGGGCCAGGCCGTGCCGTCACCCTCGGTGTGCAGTTCGAGTAGGGCGCGTGCGCCGCCCGTGTCGATGCGGCGCCGGAATTTTTCTTCAAGAAACTTCAATGGTTGCAGATAACGCAAGGGCAGGAGATTGGTAATCGACACCAGCGTGATTTCATTTGGCCGTCCATCGGACTCGATGATCTCCACATCGCCGGTCCTGGCTTCGCGAATAGCTTCCTTCAGCACTTTGGAAAAATCGGCCTGTTCCGGCGCTCGCGGCAGAATGACGGTGAACTTGCCAATTGCCGTCGGCACGCCCACCGGAATGCCGGGAGCGGCGCGGTGGATTTCCAGCGGTTCCAGTGCGACGAAGTTGCCGGCACGGCTGACCAGTTCGCTCACATAGCTCTTGAGCTCCTGCGTATCGGCGCCGTAGCGGTCGCGCAGCTTGTCGATGATCGACATGCCCAGCAGCCGCTCCTTTGGGTTTTGCACCAGGTTCTGGTGTGCGATGCGCGCATTGTCCTCGCATACCGTTTCCAGCACATCCAGAAAGGTCGATTCCGGCACGCGCTGGTTGAATTGCGCAAAGCCACCGTCCGTTCCCATTTTTTCGACCAGCGCGGCGCGCACTCGCCCGGTCTGCGTTTTTTGCTCGGCCTCGTCGAGCACCAGCCGGCGGTTGACGGCCTTGACTTGCAACGGGTCGTAAAAGCGGATCAGATGCTGGCGCAAGTCGCTCGAACCACCGTCGTTGAGCCGCGCCTGAATGCCAATCTCGAATTTTTTCAGCGCTTGCTGCAAGGTATTCGCTGTACGATCGACTTCGCCTTTCAAGTCGGTGATCTCGGCGATCGCTTCTGTCAGCAACGCCTTGGCGAAGCTCCAGCTTTCGGCGCGGGTGCGGTACACGTACAGTTCCTGCAGGTACACGCCATGCGCATCGAGAAGGCTGTCGGGCGTGCTCAACAAGTGCTTGGACAGCAGGCCCATGCCCGACCACTTCTGGAGATTGCCGAGTACGCGCGACTGTGCCTGCTCCTCGGCGTTACGCGCGCGCACGACATTTTCGTCGCAGGCCCTGAGGCGTTCGTCCAATGTTTCGATCAGGGCAATTAAAAGGCGCGACACGTCCCAGGCGGACTTGGCGCCGACTTTCCATTCGTTCATCAGTTCCTGCTCGATGCGCCCGCGAATCTCGCGTGCCATGTCTTTTCGCGCCTTGAGCTTGGTCCGGTAAAAACCAGGAACACCGAGCGTGCGGTAGTCTTCCTGGAAACGTTTTTCACAAAGCTTCGTTAATTCGTCGAGCCAGACAGCGCGTTCGCGCTCGCGCACCAGCGACTTGAAGTTGGGGATCACCGCTTCCCACTCGCCGGTGAAGGATTTCCAGCGTTTATTCGCCACGTCTTCGGGCAGGATACCCAGCGCCAAGGTCAGGTGGTCATCCGATAGCAGCCATCGTTGTTGCGTTTCCTTTTGCTGTACGAACTCATGGAAATCCTGCTTACGTGGCTCGTCGATGAAGCCCGATGAGGGTTGCCAGTGGTTGAAACGCAGTTGCAACGCCGCCTGCTGGGCAAAGTTATAGGTCAGGTATTCGCCGATCTCCTCCTCGGGGATCGCCAGCCGCTTGATGCCGAAGGTTAAAAAGCGCTTGGAGCGTTCCGGTATCCGGCCTTGCGGTGAGGTTTCCGGTGAGCCGTCGCCGTTTTCGGCATTTTCCATGCGGCCCAAAGACGCCCAATTGACGTTATTGACGGCGACGATCTTCTGATACAGAAAATCGGCGACGATACCGGGCAGATCGCGGTCCACATCGACCGTCAGCCCGTTTTCATTCTCGTTGCTAAAGACGAAGCAGCCGTTGAACGGATCGTTCAGCGTCAACCGTTCCTTCACGCCCGTCACGTCGTAGGGACGGTAGCTACCAACCGACATCGCATTGAGTTCGGTCAGCGCCGCGAAGCCGTTGGCGTGGTAGTTGCCCGTGTCCCAGTTGGGCTGTGGGTAGGTGTCGGGAAGGAGCGCATACACCAGGATGCGAAAGCGACGCGAATCGGGGTAGAGGTCGCGCAGTTGCGCCACGGCGTCGATCACGCTACCGCTGCCTGTGCCGCCGGCAAGTCCCAACACCACGTGAAAAGTGACGTCCGTCTCGCCGTTCTGTTGCAACAGTTTGACCTGCGTTTGCACCTGTTCGCGGTAGGCGCTCGCCTTGCAAGCGAACAAGAAACGCCCCAGCCGCCGCTTTTGACCACCCAGGGTGGCGCCGACGATGCTATTGAGGATATCCCGCCACGCGGCGGGGCTGCCCAGCCAGTGCTTGAGTCCGGGGTAACTGTCGAGATTCTCGAGCCGCGAGCTTAAGTTGGCGTCAGTGATCAGGAGCTGACTGGCCTTGGACAGTTGAACGGAAGTACCCAACGTCTTCCAGCTCGGATCGTCCATGGACATCATTTCGCTGGACGAATCGACATACAGGTAGCCGATAGCGACCTCGGGCGTCTGGCAGCCGCGGAATTCCTGATATGAATTCTTGCGCAGTGCCCGGATGATCTTGCCTCCCGTGCCGCCCAGTCCGATGATGAAGTGATTCATGCTCCTCCCAATTGCGCATTGATTTATCTGTAAAATTTAAAACTATAACTTGGTCGATCATCGTGTTTCGCGTGGCGATCAAAATAGTCGGCGCGATTTTAACGCGCATGGCCACCAAGCCATTTGATAGTCAAAGGTTCCCGTGCCTCTTTCTTCTTTTAGGACTGAGAGTCAAGTATTTGCCGCAAGAGAGTAAAAAAGTAAAAAAACTTGCGTGGGCTAAACCACAAATCAAACCAGGGCTCCGATTAAATAAATAATGCGCAAAGGTAAATCGGGCAATCGGATATCGGGACGGAGCGAGGCGCAACGGATAGTCTAACCAGTTCTCGAATTTAATTCGAGCCTGGCGCTTTCGGATAAGTGTTCAGAGGATAAAACGGGTTGAAAATCGGTTCAGGAGGTTCGAGGAATGCTGCTCGAAGACTCGTCTCGCGCATGTCCTTCAGCGCGTGTGCTGCCATGGGCGGGCGCGAATTTTCCTCGATGGGCGATCCGCGGTCTAAAGCGACGGCGCTACTTTGGGATTCGCGGCGTGGCGGGTGTCGTTGTGGTCGCCGTCAGGAAGTCGAAGGCCGTGCTGCCGGCATGCCATTCGAGGTTGATGCCGTCGACGACGATCTTGATCGGTATGTCGTGCTTTTTGCCGGCGTGCGAGACCGTGGCGATGGCGTCGTGGGTCTTGTCGGCGCTACCGACGACGCGCACCGCGATCACCTCGATTCCCGTGCCGCTGTATCGCGGATCGCTGCGAAAGCGTTGCTGCATCGAGGTCTTGGTCAGTTCGCCGATTTTTTCCGGCGACGGGAAACAGCCGGCGAGCAGCAGCGCCAGGGTCGTTAGCCAGACCTTGCCTCGCATCGTCCAGCCGTTGTTCATCGATTGTCGAGGGCCAGTTTGACCCCGAAACCGATCAAGGCCGTGCCAGCGAGGCGGGTGGCCAACTTGCGAGCGAATGGGAAGGTCGCCAGTTGGCGGGCGATAAAATTGCCGATCAATACCAAACCGAGCTGATAAGCAAAACTGAGAACGGTGACGTGCGCCATCATTGCGGCCAGTGTGATCGCCGACGCGTCGGCGCGCAGAAAGAGCGGGAAAAAGGCGACGAAGAACAGGATCACTTTCGGGTTGGTCAGGCTCACCGCCAATGCCTGCCGAAAATAGACCCAGCCGTGTTGCCGACGCGGTGTCTGCCGCTCATCGTCGGTGAGCGGTTTTGTCAGCAGTCGCAGGCCCATCCAGCCGAGGTAGGCGGCGCCAAACCACTGAAAAAAATTGAAAACAAGCGGGTAGGTGTGCATCACCGCCGCCAGTCCGAGGACGGCGGCGATCATGTAAAGCATGTCGCCGACCAGCGTGCCGACGACGGCGCCCAGTCCGGCGGCGATGCCGTCGCGGGCGGTGGCGTTGAGTATGGCCAGGGTGCCGGGTCCGGGAATCAACTGGAAGACGAGAATCGCGACGACGAAGCTGGCGTGATTTTGAATGTCAAACATTGGCCAGCGTTCCGGAATCGACGCGGTTTTCGACCGATTCGGCCTCGGTTGGCGGCGACATTTCCAGCAATACTTCCAGTTCTTCCCACAAGGGGTCGCAGAGTCCGGGTCGGTAAGCGGCTTTTTTGAAGGTCGGTTGTTCCTTGCGGTACACTTCCCACAGGCGGCTTTTACCGTCGGCGACGCAGGTTCTGACGTTGGCCAGCCTGTCGGCGACCTTGACCAGCAGGGCCAATTCGGTCGGGCCGGCGACATTCGCCATCCGGGCGTAGGTGCCCGCCTTGCGCTCGGCGCGGTTGGCGCCGGGGGCGTCGGTCAGCACGGCAACGCAGTCGGCCACCAACGGCCCGAAGCGCTGGCGGATATCTTCGACGGTGATCATGGTGTCTTCGACCACGTCATGCAGATAGCCGATGGCCTGAGCATCTTGTCCGTAAGGCTTGAGCAATTCGGCAACCGCGTCGAGATGAAAAGCGTAGGGCCAGTCGCCATACCTCTGGTTGCCGTGCGCGAGCACGGCAAAAGCGCGGACTTTATCGAGCATGCGTACTCCCGGATGGGCCGTCGTCCTCGCGGCTGTTTGCCGACGGAGGATAGTGGGTTGAAAACGCGTTGCTATCGTGGGAAGCGAGCGGCAGCGCCGGCGAGTGTACCCGATGCGCTGTCACCGTGCGACGATTTCCGTGATTCCGAAGAGCGGCGAGCAAGCCTTGCAGCCCTTCTTTCTGTTGTCGCCAAAAGCCGCTCCGGGCGGATGTTCCAGCCGATCCGTCATCGGCAATGCCGGTTGGCGGCAGCGTTGCGCCGAAATACTGCGTGCCGAAGAGGCGATCCCATAGCGGAAAAAGAATGGCGAAGTTGCTGCCGTTGCGGTAGCGCCGACCGGCGGGCAGTTCGAGAGCGTGGTGCCAGCGGTGATAGCGTGGATCGACCAGCAGGTGTTTGCCGAGCGGGCCGAACGACAAGCGAACGTTGGCGTGCGACAGATTTTCGATCGTTTTCACGACCATCAGCAGGCCGATGAAGTGTCCAGGCGGCACGCCGACCAGCAGCGCGATCACCGCGAACCAGACGCCGCTGATCAGATCGTCGAGCAAATGATTGCGGCTATCGGTCCACATCGACATCTGGCGCTGGCTGTGGTGAATGGCGTGCAACGCCCACCACCAGCGCGCGGTGTGCGAAAGGCGGTGCCGCCAGTATTCGGCGAAATCCAGAATCGCCAGATAAATCAGGAAGCCGAGCAGCGGCCGGGTTTCGAGGGCGGGAAAGAAATCTTCCAACTGCGGTGGAATGATGTCGTTGAGTCGCAACCAGCCGTCGATGAGCAGGAATAACGGTGCCAGCAGCGCGAAGACGGCAAGCGGGATGACGCCCAGACGGTCGAGAAAGGTATACAGCACGTCGACGCGCACCGCCTTGCGGTCCGGCCAGACCTCGGCGGGCCACAGCGCTTCCAGCGGCCGGAGCAGCAGGTAGGCGGTACCGATCTGCAACACGCCCCACAGAAAAAATTCGATACCGTTGAACGCCATTTCCAGGTAACTGCCCAGGCCCAGCGCCAGCAATGGCGCTTGCAACACCCGATCGAGCAGCCAGCCCTGGAGGGTAACCACGGTATCGAGCAGCCCGTCGAACGGGTTCATGGCGCCGTTCGCCGGGTGGCAAAACAGAAGCCTTTTTCCTTTAGCCCGACCAGCAGCGGTTCAAGCATCGGCGCGAAAGGATCCTTGCGCGACCAGATGCCGAGATGCGCCATCACGATGTCGCCATCGCGCAAGCGGGTCAAGGCGCGCTGCAGAAGCGCCGTGTTCGGATGGGTTTCGGACGGGAGCTCGTCACCGAGAAAACCGGCGGGCGCCCAGGCGACATGCCGATAGCCACAGGCGTTCGCCGCCGCCAGCGCGTTTGGCGTCGTGCGTCCGCCCGGCGCGCGCCAAAGCGGGTCCAGCCGGTGGCCGGTGAGTTCCTGGAAGCGTGTGTCAGGGCGCCGGATTTCCTCACAAACGCCCTGCGCGTCCAGCAGCTCGCTACGCCCGTCCGACAAGCGGTAACGGACGTGACGACCCGTGTCGTCGCGAAAACTGCCGTGCCGCCACGTATGGCTGCCGAAGGCGTGCCCCTCCGCGACGCGTGCCCGCCAGTACGGCGCCCAAGTGTCGTCGAGGGCCTGGTCGCCTCGCACGGTTTTTTCCTGGGCGACAAAGAAAGTGGCCTTGACGCCGTGTCGGGCCAGAATGTCGGCAATCAGTTCGGCATGACGCATGTTGCCGGTATCGAAGGTCAGATAAAGCGTGCCCTTGCAGGCGACCGGCACGGTGGCCATCGCGCCGGTCCCGGTTGTCAGCAGTAGCAGCAGCCCGCCGGCAAAGCCACCGACGCGTTGGCGAATACGACGCATCGCTATCGCAGACCGGCGTGGTTGAGAAAAAAGACGCCGTGCGGCGAACTGCCGACCGGGATCGACAACTTGAGTTTCTTGGTTGTCAGGTCGACCACTTGCACTCGGCGGGCAAAACGTGCGGTGGCCCACAATTCCTTGCCATCGCCACGCACGATCATGTCGTCCGGTCCGCCGGGAACCTCGTATTTTTCGATCACCGTCAGGGTTTTGCTGTCGAACAGCGCAATGCTGCCATCGATGGCGCGGTTGGAGACATAAAAATGGCGTTTGTCTCCCTTCGGCTGCAGGTTGTGGGTGGCGGTGCCGACCGGCACCGTTTTGACACTTTTCTGTCCACGCCAGTCGATGACCTCGACGACGCCGTCTCCCATGCAGGCGACCAGCAGATAGCGGTTGTCGGGCGACATGACGATGCCGGCCGGCGTCGTGGCCACCGGCATCACCCAGGCGATTTTTTGCGTCGCCAAGTGGATGGCCATCACCTGACTGGAGTCCTGAAGGGTGATGAAAACGAATTCGCTGGCGTCGTCGAAAGCCATGTGCGATGGCGTTTTCGGCGCTGGCAGGCGCGCCCTGAGCCGAAAATCGACCGGGTCGTAGAGGTCGACCCGGTCGAGGCGTAGCGAGGTGGCGACGAACCACTTTTTATCCGGGGAGTAGCCGAGTTGATAGGGGTCGGAGATGTCGCGGATCCGTTTTTGCTCGCGGCCGGTGACCGGATCGAAAAAAACCAGTTGATTGGCGGCGGCGCAGGCGACGATCAGCGACTTTTCGTCCAGCGTCGGCATCAGGTGATGCGGCTCCTTGCAGACCGCCGCCTTGCCGGTCACGGTGTAGGTTTCAGTGTCGATCAGGCTGATCGTGCCGTCCGCCGAATTGAGGGCAATCGCCAGACCGGCATGCCCTACTGGCGGCAGGACGCTGAGGAGTAAAACGGCGAGGCGCGAGAGAATCTTCCAGGGGAGGGCGGTCGGCACGGCGAAACCTGATGGCGAATGATCGGTAAAGGCCGATCCGGCGCGCGCGCCGGACCGGGACGTCGCACGCGATTCTGCCACAGTGGGACGAACAATGCGGTGGCGGTGCGGCGGTTTTCACGCCGCTTGCACCGTGTTGGCGAAATGTCCGCTGCCGAACGGCTGAGTCGCAATCGGTTTGATATCCCCATCTTTCGCAACTACTCTTCATAGAGCGTTCCATCCAATCATCCGAGGGCGCTTCGCCTTTTTCCGATTGGTTTTCAATTCAAAACTCACGAGGGTTCCACCATGTCGCTCACGATCAAGCTGAAGCTACTACTGCTTGTGGTGTTTTTGATAGCCATCGCCGCGGTCGACGGTCTTCTGGGGCTGCATGGCATGAAAAACGGCGTCGATGGGCTGGAAACGGTCTACAACGACCGGGTGGTTCCCCTACGTGACCTGCGGGAGGTGGTCGACGCCTATGCGGTCAATATCGTCGACACCAATCACAAGGTGCGCAACGGCAACCTCACGCCCGCCGATGGCGTCAAATCCATCGAGGCGGCGGAGAAAGTGATTCGCGAGAAGTGGAAGGATTATCTGGCGACTTCTCTGAACGATGACGAAAAGCGTGTCATCGGACAGATCGAACCGCTGATGAAACGAGGCGACGCGGCGACCGCCAAGCTCAAGAGCCTGATGTCGGCGGGCGACACGGAAGGAATCGCCAATTTTTCCGCGAACGAGCTGTATCCGGCGATCGATCCGATCACGAACGAGTTCGGCAAGCTGATCGAGATCCAGTTGACCGTGGCCAAGCAAGTTTTTGACACCAATGCGAGCCAGTACGCCAAGCTCCGGCTGGTGGTCGTGGTTGTCCTACTGGTCGGTTCCGGGCTGGGGGTGGCCGTTTCCTGGCATTTGATCGTGCACTCGGTGGTTCGGCCGTTGACGCAGGCGAGCGACGCGGTCGAGGCGATTTCCCAGGGCGATTTGACTCGACCCTTGCCGGCGGCCCGTGCCGATGAGGTCGGCGCGATCATTGCCAAGCTTGCCCGGATGCAGACCGGTTTGCGGGATCTGATTTCGGGTTTGCGGTCGAGCGTCGAGGTCGTCGGGTCCTCGGCCAACCAATTGGCCAGTTCGGCGTCGGCCAGCGCCAAGGTCAGCCAAAGCCAGTCGGACGCCGCCGCCGGGATGGCGGCCGGCATCGAGGAGCTTTCGGTTTCCATTGACCAGGTCGACGTGCACGCCCGTGAAGCAAAAAATGTCACCGTGGCTTCGGGCACCATGCTTGACGAAAGCGGCCACATCATTCACGCCGCCGCCACCGGCATTCGCAGCATCGCCGACGCGGTCAATGCCACTGCCGGAAGTATTCAAGAACTCGAAGCGCTTTCCGGACAAATTTCGTCGATCGTCAGTGTCATCCGGGAGATCGCCGACCAAACCAACTTGCTGGCGCTGAATGCCGCCATCGAAGCGGCACGCGCCGGCGAACAAGGGCGCGGCTTCGCCGTCGTCGCGGACGAGGTGCGAAAACTTGCCGAACGCACGACGAGTTCGACGCTGGAAATCGCTTCCATGATCGACAAAATCCAGCAGGGTGCCCGACGCGCCGTCACCGAAATGGAATCCGGGGTGGTCAAGGTCAATCAGGGTGTGGATCTGGCCCAGAAAGCCGGCGATTCGGTCGGCAGCATCCGCACGGCGAGCGAGCAAGTGACCCATGTCGTGGACGATATCGGCCAGGCCATTCGGGAGCAGGCCGCCGCGGCTCGCGACATCGCCAAACGGGTCGAACATATCGCTCAAGCGGCGGAGGAAAACAGTGCCACCGTCGCGCAGACCGCCGCCTCGGCACACAATCTGGAAAGTCTGGCGCGAGACCTCGATCGAATGGCCAGTCGTTTCAAGGTGTGAGCCGTTCGTTGTCAGAGGCGCTTCCCGGGTCGCCTCCAGGGAATTGGCGCCCATCGGTGCCTTGGCGACCACCGCAAACCTCAGGAGTCTGAAATCATGGACGTTGCGGCGATTGCCAGTCTGGCGACGGAGATGACTCAAAGCAGGATTGCCAACGCGGTGCAGTTGACGGCGATGAAAAAAAGCCTCGACATTCAGGCGCAAAACGCCATGCGGCTCGTCGCCGCTGCCGCGCAAGCGATTCCGACCGCAACGGACAACCCCGCCAACCTCGGCGCAACGGTCGATACGTTCGCTTAGCGATTCGGCGGCGTCGATCGCCGGACACGTCGATGTGTTTTTCAAACAACGCGCGACCGTCTGCGCAGGGTATTCGCCCGTATCGTTTCTTGGGGTGCCGGCGCTCAGCGCAGCCGGGTGGCGCGCCATGCCATTCCCGGGCAAAGTGTTCCTTGCCGTCGTCGACGCCGTAGAAAAGAAGTTCCTGTTCGGCGGGTAATATGGTCATATAATCGACCACTTGGCAGAGCAACCTGAAGAAGTGCCGGAAGTTGGCGACAATGCCTTTGGCCGGTGAGAAAACATAACCCGATTCGCAAGGATCATGAGAGCGCTTGCCGACCATGTCGCGACAGGATTGGAAATCACGCTACCGGCGTTTTGACGCCCGCTTTGCCGTAAGCGTGGCATCGTGTACGTTCGGTGGGACAAGCGTTCCGTGCGACTTGCTGCGGTGGCCACGTCGGCGCACCGTGTGCGGCGAGGCATGGCGTGGGCGTTTGATGCGTGGCCTGCTACTGGTGCTGTTGGCGACGACGGTGCTGTCGGCGTGGGCCGAGGCGCCGCTGGTTCTCGGCGTGCTGGCCGTCCGGTCGAGAGCGCAAACCTATACGCAGTGGCAGCCGCTGGCGTCCTATATCGAGCGAACGCTCGGCCGGCGTGTGGAACTGAAAGCTTTCGACTACACCGATCTTGACGAGGCGGTGGCGCAAAAAACAGTCGACGTGGTGCTGACCAACCCTGGGCATTTCATTGGCCTGAAACAGCGGAATGCGTTCTCGGTGCCGCTGGCGACCCAGATTACCCAGTACGGTGAGCATCGACTGGCCGTCTTCGGCGGCGTGATTTTCACGCGTGCCGAAAATTCGTCGATCAACTCCCTTGCCGATCTGGCCGACAAACGTATCGCCGCCAACGGTACCACCTCGCTCGGCGATTACGCGATGGCCGCGTTCGAGATGATGGAGGCGGATGTTCCCTTGCCGAGTAATGATCGATTGCTGGTCACCGGCCTGCCCCATGATCGCGCCATCGAGGCGGTGCTCGCCGGCCGCGCCGATGCCGGGTTCGCCCGTACCGGGGTGATCGAAGCCATGGCGCGCGAGGGGAAACTTGATCCTAATCGGCTGAAAATCATCAATCGGCAGCCTATTTCCTCCTTTCCGTATCTCAGTTCGACCCGCTTGTACCCGGAATGGCCGGTGGCGATGATGGCGGATAGCGACCCGCAGCTGGCGCGTCGTCTGGCCATCGCCTTGCTGGCATTGCCGAGCGATAGCGTCGCCGCGCGGGCCGCCGGTATCGCCGGGTTCACGATTCCAGCCGATTACAGCGTCGTCGAGCAGATTCTGCGCCGTTTGCGCATGCCGCCATTCGACGCGCCGGCCGATTTCACACTGTTCGATCTTTGGCGTCGGCACGCGGGGTGGATCGTTACCCTGTTGACCTTGTTGGTGCTTCTGACGCTGATGGGTTTTGGTCTGCTGGTGCAGAATCGCCGGGTGCGGCAGGGGCGGGAACGCTTTGCGACGCTGTTCGAATCGTCGCCGGAACCGATGTGGACACTCGCCGAAGGCCGTTTCGTCGATTGCAATACCGCAACCGCGCAGGCGTTTGGCTGTGCCGACAAGTCCGCCTTGCTCGCGCGCAGTCCGCTCGAATTTTCGCCGGATCTTCAGCCCGATGGCAACGCGTCGGCGGACAAGGCGACCACGTTGTTGGCCGATGCCGCCTCGGGGCGGCCGCGACGTTTCGAATGGCGTTATCGCCGGACCGATGGCAGCGAATTCGACGCCGCCGTCAGCCTGACGCCGATCAAGCTCGACGGACGCGACGTGGTTCTGGTGGTGTGTTATGACATCACCGAACGCAAGCGCGTCGAAGCGCAACTGCGCAAGCTCTCCCTGGCTGTCGAACAGAGTCCGGAAAGCATCATCATCACCAATCTGGCGGCCGATATCGAATATGTGAACGAGGCTTTCGTGCGGGCCACCGGTTTCGGTCGCGAGGAGGTGCTGGGACAAAATCCGCGCATGCTGCATTCGGGCGGCACGCCGCGCTGGGTTTTCGATTCGTTATGGGAGACCTTGCTGCGTGGGGAAACGTGGCGCGGCGAGTTTCGTAACCGACGCAAGGACGGCGCCGAATACGTCGAATTCGCCATCATCAGCCCGTTGCGCCAGGCCGACGGCCTGATCAGCCACTATGTGGCGGTCAAAGCCGACGTGACGGAACAAAAACGCATGCGCGCCGAACTTGACCGTCATCGCGACCATCTCGAGGATCTGGTCGCCCAGCGGACTCGCGAACTGGTGGTGGCGCGTCAGCAATCGGAAACCGCCAATCATGCCAAGAGCGCGTTTCTCGCCAACATGAGCCATGAGATTCGCACGCCGATGAATGCCATCGTCGGCCTGACTTATCTGTTGCGGCGCGACGGTGTCAGCCCGCAGCAGGCGGAGCGTCTCAACCGGATCGACAGCGCCAGTCAGCATCTGTTGGCCTTGATCAACGACGTACTCGACCTGTCGAAAATCGAAGCCGGGCAACTCGGGCTGGAAATCGCCGATTTTCACGTGGCCGCGATTTTCGACAACGTCAGCTCGGTGATCGCGGTTGCGGCGCAAAGCAAGGGCTTGCGCGTCGAAATCGACCCTGACGGCGTACCGTTCTGGTTGCGGGGCGACCCAGCGCGCTTGAGTCAGGCGCTGCTCAATTACGCGCTTAATGCCGTGAAGTTCACCCAGGCGGGATCAATCGCACTGCGCGCGCGGGTGCTGGAAGACGACGGTAGTACCTTGCTGATCCGGTTCGAAGTCGAGGATACCGGCATCGGCATCGCGCCCGAAGACCAGCATCGCCTGTTCCAGGTCTTCGAGCAGGTCGACCCGTCGATCACCAGGCAGTATGGCGGTACCGGGCTTGGTCTGGCGATTACCCGTCGTCTGGTGCGGTTGATGGGTGGCGAAACCGGTGTCGAAAGCATTTTGGGGAAAGGCAGCACGTTCTGGTTTACCACTCGCCTGGAACGGGGCCAGCGGGGCACCCTGCCGGAGCCAGCCGCGCCGGGCGGCGACGCCGAGCAGGAGTTGCGACGCTGCTGCGCCGGCGCGCGCGTGCTGCTGGTCGAGGACAACGAAATCAACATGGAAGTGGCGGTCGACCTGTTGCGAGCCGCCGATCTGCGGGTGGACACGGCGAACGACGGCGTGGAAGCCGTGGCCAAGGCGAAAGAGACGCTCTACGATGCCGTTTTGATGGATGTGCAAATGCCGAACATGGGGGGGAGGGAAGCCACCCGCGCGATCCACAAATTGCCGGGCAGGGAAGCGCTGCCGATTCTGGCCATGACCGCCAATGCCTTCGACGGCGACCGGCGCGCCTGTATTGCCGCGGGGATGAGCGATTTCGTCGGCAAGCCGGCCAAGCCCGCCGATCTCTATGCCACGCTGCTGCGTTGGCTACCTCACCGGGCACCCGATCGGTCAACATAGTCGCAATCGCCGCTCAGTAAATCCCTCCGCTCGTTGGCTGGCGCTGGGAGTCGCCGCGTTCGCCGGACATCACCGATTGCTTCCGGTGCCGAGCGGGGCTACAGTCCAATTAGCGCCTTGTCGATTGTCGGGGCCTTTGCCGAAAAAGACGTATGAGTCCGCTCGAAAGCACCTTGGTCATCGTGCTGCTGATTCTTGCCAGCGCGTTTTTCTCCATTTCTGAAATTTCCCTTGCCGCCGCCCGCAAAATAAAACTCGAGCGGATGCGCGACAGTGGCGACTGGCGGGCGGCGAGAGTGCTGGCCTTGCAGGGACAGCCCGGCCACTTTTTCACCGCCGTCCAGATTGGCTTGAACGCCGTGGCGATTCTGGCGGGCGTGCTGGGAGAGGGGGCTTATGCGCCGGTATTTTCCGTGTGGCTTGCCCCGTTCGTCGACGCCGAACGCGCGGCGGTTCTCGGTTCGCTGGCCTCCTTTCTGCTCGTTACCGCGGCCTTCGTTCTCGTTGCCGATCTGATTCCAAAGCGCATTGCCATCGTGGCGCCGGAAACCATTGCCTTGCGCATCGCCGGCCCGATGCTGTTTTGCCTCAAGTTCATGACGCCGCCGATATGGGCGCTCAACGGGATCGCCAATCGGGTGCTGGCGCTGCTGGGCTTGCCGGGAACCCGTCCTGAAGATGTCACGCCGGAAGACATCGTCGCGCTGACCCATGCCGCCGCCGAAGCCGGGCTGGTCGCCCCGCAAGAGCAACAACTGATTGAAAACGTTTTCGAACTCGAGGTGCGCACCGCGCCGTCGACGATGACGGCGCGTAAAAGCATTGTTTGGCTCGACCGCGACGAAAGTGACGAAAGCATCCGCGCCAAGATTTGCGCCGATCCGCACGCCAAATTTCCGGTCGGCGACGGCAGTCTCGACCGCGTTGTCGGCTACGTTGATTCAAAGGACATTCTCACCCGTCTGCTGCACGGTGAGACGCTGTCGCTGCGCGACGACGGCCTGCTGCGCACGGCGTTGATTCTGCCCGAAACCCTGACCCTGGCGGACATCATCGACCGGTTCAAGATCCACCGCGAGGATTTCGCGCTGATCATCAACGAATACGCACTGATCGTCGGCCTGATCACCTTCAGCGATGTCTCCAACAGCTTGATGGGACACTCGCGGGTGTCCGCGGCGGCGGAACGGATCATTCAGCGCGATGCCGGTTCGTGGCTGGTGGACGGCATGACGCCGGTTGGCGATCTGGAACGGGCGCTCGACATCGAACCGTTTCCCGACGACGAGCACTACGAAACGGTTGCCGGCTTTTTGATGTACACCCTGCGTAAAGTGCCGCGTCCGACCGAAAGCGTCAGTCATGCCGGTTTCACGTTCGAGGTGATGGACGTGGACGACAACAAGATCGATCTGCTGTTGGTGACCCGGGAGCGTTCCTGACGGCCGGCACCGGCGCCGGTAGCGAATAAGCGTCCCACGGCGCGTCCCCGCGCCATCCGGCGGTCGAACGAAACCGCCAATGTTTCCCCGTTGGTCGGCGAGTTTTGCGACTAATTTTTAAGTAATGATAATTGTTCTCATATAAAATGCTCCGCATTGATGCATGCCAGCGCCTGTCGGGTCGGAAGGCAATGGCGACGCGGCGGTCGATTTAAAACCGCTGGTCCGCAAATCGCCAACAGCCCGCGAGCGCTGGCGTGCTGGTGAAAGATGAAAGGAGCCGAGTGCAATGAATTCCATCCCGTTGATTACCTTGTTCGATCTTCCCGTTGGCCAGTCAGGTGTCGTCGGTGGCGGGCCGCTGGTCGCCGAGGGCAATGCCGGCGATCGGGAACTGGCCTTGCGTTTATTCGAGATTGGCTTCATCGAGGGCGAGAAAGTGCGTGTCGTCGCGCGAGGTCGTCCGGGAGGGGAACCGGTGGCCGTGCGGGTCGGCAACACGATGTTCGCCTTGCGCCGGTTCGAGGCCGAGCAGGTGTTGGTGGTGCCGGCGTGTGGGGTGGTGGCATGAGCGCGGGGAGTGGTGAACCGCGCGGCGAACCGCGGCTGGCGCTGCTCGGCAACCCAAACTGCGGTAAAACGGCGCTGTTTAACCTTCTGACCGGTAGCCGGCAAAAAGTCGCCAACTATCCGGGGGTGACGGTCGACCGCAAGGAAGGGTTGTTGACCATGCCGTCGGGCAAACAGCTGCGGATTCTCGATCTGCCGGGAGCCTATAGCCTGAACGCGCTCAGTCTAGACGAGGAAGTGACGCGCGACGCGGTACTGGGCAGGCTCGCCGGTGAACCGCGTCCCGACATGCTGGTCTGCGTCAGCGACGCCACCAATCTCAAACTCAATCTGCGCCTCGTGCTGGAAGTTCGGCGCCTGGGGTTGCCGATGGTTCTGGCGCTCAACATGACCGATTTGGCTAGGAAGCGCGGCATCGAAATCGATGTGCCGGCGTTGGCGCGCGAGTTGGCGATGCCGGTCGTCCGCACCGTTGCCGTTAAACGCGGCGGTGCCGCCGAGTTGCTCGCCGAACTCGAATCTTCCTTGCCGAAGGATGTTGCGCCGGCGCTGGCCTGGCTGCCGCCCTGCGTGGCCGATGTCACCGCCACCCAGCGCGAAGTGCGGCGCATTCTGGCGGCAACGGTACGCGAACCGGTGGTCGACACCCGCCTCGACGAGCGTATCGACCGCGTTGTTCTCCATCCATTCTGGGGAATGGTGGTTCTGGCGTCGACGCTATTCCTGATGTTCCAGGCGGTGTTCAGTTGGGCCAGCTTGCCGATGGAGTGGATCAAGAGCGGCGTCGAGGCGCTGGGCGCCCTGCTTACCGCACAGTTGCCGGACTCCATTCTGCGCAGCCTGCTGGTCGACGGTATCGTCGCCGGTGCCGGCGGTGTGCTGGTGTTTCTGCCGCAGATCCTGATTTTGTTTCTGTTCATTCTCGCCCTCGAGGATTCGGGCTATCTGCCGCGCGCGGCATTCCTGCTCGACCGCGTGATGGGCACCGTCGGGCTGTCGGGCCGCTCGTTCATTCCCTTGCTGTCGAGCTTCGCCTGTGCGATCCCCGGCATCATGGCCGCGCGTACCGTCGCCAATTGGCGCGACCGGCTGGCGACGATCATGATCGCGCCGTTGATGACCTGTTCGGCGCGCTTGCCGGTGTACGCGCTGATCATCGGCGCCTTCATTCCCGCGTCCACGGTGGCGGGTCTGTTCAATTTGCAAGGACTGGTCCTGTTCGGCCTCTATGTGGCTGGCGTGGTCAGCGCCATGGCGGTTGCCGGCGTGCTCAAGTTGGCCGCGGCCAAGGACGCGCGGCATCCGCTGCTGCTCGAATTGCCTGCTTATCGTTTGCCGCATGGCCGCAATCTGCTGCTGGGGTTGTTCGAGCGTGCCAAGATTTTTCTCCTGCGTGTCGGCAACATCATCCTGGCGTTGACCATCGTGCTGTGGTTTCTGTCGTCGTTTCCGGCGCCGCCCGACGGTGCTGCCGGTCCGGCGATTCAATACAGCTACGCCGGTATGCTGGGGCGGGCGCTGGAAACGATTTTCGCGCCGATCGGTTTCAACTGGCAGATTTCGATCGCGCTGGTACCTGGGATGGCGGCGCGGGAAGTCGCCGTCGGGGCGCTTGGTACCGTATATGCGCTGTCGGCCACCGGTAACGATGTGGCGGAACAACTGGCGCCGATGCTGGCGGCAGGCTGGTCGCTGCCGACGGCCTTCGCGCTGCTGGCGTGGTATGTCTTCTCGCCGCAATGCTTGTCCACGCTGGCGGTGGTCAAGCGCGAAACCAATTCCTGGCGCTACCCGCTGTTGATGGCCGCCTATCTGTTTGCCTTGGCGTATCTGGCGGCGTTTGTCACTTATCGCGTGGCGCTTCACTTCACGGGGGCTTGAAATGGCCGAGGAACTGTTCACCTACGGCATCGTGGTCGTCGCCACGGTCTATTCGGGTTGGCGACTGATGCCGGCGGTATTGCGGGCGGGGTTGATGGAGTGGTGGGCGATTTTTGTGCCTGGGCGTGCCGATCGCGAAACCGTTCGTCGCCAAACCGGCGCAAGCGGTCGCGGCGCCTGCGGTTCCTGCGCCGGATGCGCCAACAACCCAGCATCAAACCGGGTGGCGGTCGTCACCGTCAGAAAGGCGAAGGAGTGATGAGATGCGGCTCCCGCCGCTTATCGATGTCGTTCATCGTGCGACGCAAACCATCACCGAACGCCTGACAAGTGGGTGCGCCGCGAACGAAAGAGATCCCGTCACCTGCTTTCTGCAGGCGACGGAACCTGGAACCAGACGTGGCGTCCCGTCATTCCCAAACGGCGGATTTGTTGATGCCGCGGGTCAGTGCCGTGCCGATTGTTGGCCGCGTGTCGTCAAGCCGATCCCCAGCAAACCGAGCGCCATCAATGCCAGTGCCGTCGGTTCCGGCGTCTGGAAAGGCGGTTCGAAGGTGCCGAACGGTTGCAGCCATGCCGTTTCGCCTCCGCCATTGATGTAGGCCAGTTGCCAGTCGATTTGCATCACGTCGTAGATGCTGTTCGCGTTATGCACTTCGGCATCGAGTTCGGCGTTATAGATGGCGAAGGCGGCATTGTCTTGTCCAAGAGTGCTTTGCGATGTCGGCGACGTCCCGGCCGGGCAACCATTGACGGGGTCGGGGTAACCGGCAAAAACGGCGTTCTGCCCGCTGCCGGTGGTGCAGATCGTGCCATGAACATACGCCCACGGACCGGTGTCGCCATTTCCGGTAACGGTATTGGCCGGCAGTGGATCGGCCAGTGGGTTGTTGTTTAGCGTGCTGCCGCCCGGTTGCAGATAAAACGTTCTGGTTGCGATGACGTTGCCATTGGCGTCAACGTCTTTCAGCGTGACTTTTGCCCAAGTCAATAAATCCGGGCCGCCGTCGAGCAAGGTGGTCCCGGTGCTTCCACCACCTGTTTCATTGAAGGCAAAGAAACCGTAGAACTTGCCGTTGCCGAATTGAGTGCGCAGGGCCGACATGCTTGCTTGCCAACTAAGGCCATCGCCGGTCGTCGGACCGTTGGTGGTGTCGCTGGTCATGGTTGTGAACGTGCTGGTGATATTGGCCGATGGCGTGTTGTATGGATTGTCGATGCCGCTGACGTTGGTCGACGGATTGTTGATACCGACAACGACAAAATCCTTGATCGCGCCAGACGTCGATTTGACCTCGTAAGCGTTGTTGGACTGCAAATTCAACAGGGCCAGTGAATAGACCTGGAAATCGGTGAACTGGCTGCAGTTGGTGACACCGTCGCATGCTCCACCTGGTAGTTCGATGGCGGACCCCCCGAAAGAAGCCGAGGCCAAGGCCGAAGCAATGATCAAGTGACGAAATGTAGTTTTCATGGAAAGCGTCCTTTCTCTCGATTTTGCCGAAAATCGCATCGGTGGCGGTATCGGTGGCGGTGCATCAAAACGACGATATTTTCAGCGTCGACTGCCGCCGTAATCACCGAGCAATAAACGTGCTACTGGACATAACAATCAAAGTTAATTGCAAATTTTTCGTTCTTCTGATTCACGAATTCGTGATTATGTAAAATATTTCGACATTTCCGACCTCGTAAAAGCCGTGATCGCCCCCCTTTTTTGCGGCAACGGCGGCGTTGCCGGGCCGCGCGTCCCGTCGGTTGGTTCGTGGCCACGCCTAGCGATCGAAGTATGTGGAAAAAGGGTTGCGCCGAGCGTGGTACTTGCGTCGGCTGCTGCTTGTCGGCAGTATCGGCGGTTGGCCGAATTGAAGAGTCGTCACGAAAACCAGGGAGTATCGACACCATGCCCATCTATGAATACGCGTGCGCCGCTTGCGGTAAAGAGTTCGAGAAGCTGCTGCGTCAATCCTCGCCAGCGCCGGAATGTCCGGACTGTCACAGCACCGACCTGCGCAAGAAACTTTCCGCTTTCGCCGCCGTGACAGGTGCATCGGCGGGGGCTGGTGAATTTCCCGCCGCTTGCGGGAGTTGCGGCCATCCGGACGGCCCCGGCGCGTGTCAGTTCAAGTAAGCGGGGCGCTGTGGTTGGCGCTGGAAACCCGTCGGGTGTTGATCGCCTTTAGCGGTATCGGCGCTAAATGACGCAGGTGGCGAGCGGTAACCGGTTTGCCTGGCGAATGGTCGAACTATCACCGGTGCGTATTTTGAATTTGCGACCGCCCGGGGCGCCATCGGCCACGAGGCCGTAAACCGTGCCGACTGGCGGAAGGTGCTGAAACGAATGGCGGAACGCCCTGCTCTTTATCGCCAGTCGTCGTTTGATCGGCATGTTTCTCCCAAGCAACTGGAATGCCGGTGCGGGTGATCACGCCGCGTGGCGTGCTGCTTTGGCTGCCGCTTGCGGGGCTTGTGATCGGTGCGCTTGTCTGGGGTTTTCTTGGTTCGGTGCCGACCTTCGTTTCGGGGCAAGCCATTTTAGCGTGAAAGACGTGGTGTTCGGGACGATCGCGCGCCTGACCGGAGAAGGGCATGCAGGGAATACTTGAGGGGATCAGGCGTTGGCTGGTGAAATGAAGCCGAACGTGGTCAGGGCCTTGATCCAGCGAGGGGCGTTGCGTTGAACGGAGAGCGCTTCATGGTCGGTGGCGGAATCCCGGTAATGTTCGCGCCGCTTGATCGTGGGGCAGTGGCCCGGCAATCCTCGCCTTGACCATGGCG